>ENA-UOOM01004038-UOOM01004038.1-fermentation-metagenome-genome-assembly--contig:-NODE-4038-length-9964-cov-2.845999_pt1 | contig 9964 bp, 7 predicted proteins | sample MGYA00245781_ERZ724031 | MGnify/ENA primary metagenome ERZ724031 (study PRJEB28704, sample SAMN03018317) | fermentation metagenome | biome: anthropogenic terrestrial biome; feature: soil; material... | reverse complement strand
GCTGGAAGAGCTCCGTCCCTTCACGGTTCGAGGTGCTGCCTGTACCACGCCGGACGGAGCTCTTCCAGCTCGTCCTGCCGTTTTTCGTCGTAGACGATCTCCTTCCACTGGTCGTCGTTCATCCGCCCCTCGGACAGGGGCCGGACGAAGGAGTAGTACGAGAAGACGTACCCCGTGGCGACTCTGGCACCGCCGCCCCTGTCGTTCACGTAGACGGATATCTCCCTGGGGGTCCCGATGGCCGTGTGGAGCGCCCCGACGCCGGGGTCCGTGGCCACGTCGGCCACAAGGGCCATCTTGATCTGATGCTGCGTCTCGGGGGCGTTCGCCTCGCCGATCCCCTCGGGGAGCACCGAGGGCAGGAAGAAGGTGGCAAGCTCCGCGAAGTCGTCGTAGATCATGGTGTCCGAGACGGCCCGTCCCGCCATGTCGGAGAGCCTGTCCATTATGGCGGCGAACGCCGTCAGGTTGTATCGATAGTGCTCGTACTCGTCGGAGAACATGGGCTCGAGGAAGGTGACGATCTTTCGCGCGCAGGCGGCGAGCCCGGCGAAGAGCTTCGGCTCGGGCTCCACGTACCCCCGGCCGAAGGGCAGAGCGTAGGGGGCGGGGGTCCAGTCGCCGCCGGGACCGCCAAGTTCGGCTCCGCTCTGCTCCGCGTAGAGGATGGTGTCGTGCTTCAGCTCCGCCATGGAGCCCGACGCGGTGAGGAGCTTCTTGTAGTCCCACTGGGGCGTGCCTGCGAAGAACTGTTTCGAGGCGCTCCCCTCAAAGTAGTCGTCGTAGAGGGAGAGCCACGACGTGTAGACGTTCTGTCCCTTGGTGCTCTTCTCGTAGTCCGGCCACTGTTTCACCAGCTCTCCGGCCTTCTCCTCATACCCGGGGGTCTCCTTGTAGCGCTCCGTCTCGAGTCCGGCCGACTTCGAGCCGAGGATCGCCATGACGTCCTCGGGGGCGGGAAGCTTTCGCTCCTTGTCGGGCGTGCCGATGGCCGGCGACGTGAGGTTGTCGAAGATGAAGGCGTCGAAGGTGATCCGCCGGGGCATGACGGCGAACTTCTTGCCGGGGAGCCTCTGGATGGCGCTCTCCTTGGCGACTTTGTCCAGATCGGCCATGAGCCGATCCATGGCTGCGGAGTCCTCCAGGGTGGCGAGGTCGTACCTCTTCGCCACCTCGTTCAGGTCGTCCCAAGAGTTGACGTTGGAGGAGCCCACGAGGTAGAGGACGGGGTCCACCAAGGACCGCCACGCCGACTGGACATCCGAGAGGTCGAGGAGCCGGCAGAGAAGCAGGGTGGCCGCGGCCCCGTGGGGTTTGTCCAGCGGGAAGGGGGTTCCGAGCAGGTAGGTGGTTCTGAAGTAGCTCTTGAAGTCGTCGTTGAGGGTGTAGTGCCCCCGGGGCGCGAAGAGGGAGTAGTCCTGTTCCGCTCCCGTGAAGGGCGACCTGGCGATGCCCCCCTCCTGAATATTGGTGGCGATGCCCGCTCCGCGGTCGGAGAGCTCCGTGCCTCCGTTGGTCAGGAGGAACATGGCGACGTCGAGGTAGTCCTCCACAAGGGTCGCCGCCTCTTTCCCCGAGGGGCCGGTCATCTCCTCCCTCAAGGAGGTGAGCCCCAGTCTCATGGCCGTCAGGAGCTCGGCGGTGCGGGGCAGCAGGACCTCCTCCTCCACCTTCTGAAGCATGCGGTCGAAGTAGAGGTGGAAGGCGTGGAGGGGCAGATCGGCGGTGATGAACTTAGGGGTCTGCCACGTCATGGTGTTGTAGCGGTCCACCATGTCGTCCTGGACGATCCATTCCGGGATGAGGGGGGTGGGGTCGATGGAGAACCCCTTGGCGAGGAGTGCGGTTCGTTTGGTATCGCTCAGCGTCTTGGGCAGCCACTCCTCCTGCACCTTCGACGTGTCGGGTTCGTACTTGGCAAGGTCGACGGCGTCGGACGCCCGGATCCAGGCATACCGCCCCCCGAAACCGTCGCTTCCGCCCTGGGCGAGATCGCCCTCGAAGCGGCAGAGGAGCCAGGACTTCCCGTCTTTCTCGGCGCTGCCCTCGACGAGGATGGTGACTCCCAGCGGGAGCGCGAAGGGGTCGTGCTCCGTCAGCGGTCGCTCGCCGGGGAAGAGGGACGGGATGACGCCGTCGGAGGAGACCCAGAAGGAACGCGGTTCATCAAAGGCGTCGTGCTTGGGGAAGGGGGTGAAGAAGCGCTTCTCGGCGAACCCGAGGGAGCCCCCCTCGGCGAAGACCTCCAGCCACTTGGCGGCGCCCTTCGCATCGGAGCACTCGAGTCTGTTCCCATAGACAACGGTGGTCAGAACATTCTCGTCCTCCTCGGGGACGGTCTTCCAGCCGTCCTTGGGGGCGAGGGTCCCAGCCTTCGGCGACTCGTAGATGGGGACGACATGCCCCGTCACAAGATACTCCTGCGCCGCCCAGGCGGAGGGGCAGGTGAAGAGGAGGATCATGGCGCAGAGAAGAACGATACGTTTTCTCATCAGGATCACCTCGTATTCTGCAGTTATTTCAGGACGTTCCGGAGAAGCTGCTGGAACGCGTCCTCCAGTTCTTGGTTCACCGCCGGGTGCTGGGGCGCCTGAGGCGGTGGGGCGCTCTTGGACGGCTCCCCGGAGCTCTTCGTCTTGTCGTAGTCCCCGCCGTCCTGCCCGTCGCTGATGGCGCCGCCGTAGTTCACGTCGTCATAGTCCGCGTCGTGTCCCGTCCTGTCCGCCATGGTCACCGGGCGGCGGACGTCCAGGAAGGTGCTGCTGTTGTTGGTCACGAACCACAGTCCGTCGAACTTCCGGAGATAGACGACCCTCGGGTTGTCGGCCCCTCCGTTCCGGAGGCTGAGCTGAAGGTCCCCCGACGAGTGCCCGCTCCACCGCTTCACGATGTCCAGGCGGTAGTCGTTCCGGTCCATGGCGTAGTTGTTCTGCGGCGTGGCGCCCACGGCGTAGCTCCGGAAGAAGTACTCCCGGCCGGGGTCCTCCATGCGCTCCACGAAGGTCCTGTTGTAGGCCGTGCTCTCCCACCCCTGGCGGAGTCGGAGCGTGTAGCGGAGCATCTTGGACCCCTCGTCCCGGGTGGCGGGGTCGATGTAGCAGAAGACGGCGTCGAAGTAGAGCTTCAAGGCCCCCTCGGGCGTCCGCCCCTCTTGGGCGTACCGGGCCTTGAACTCGCTGTAGTTCCGCGGCAGAGCGGCCAGCGCCGGAGCGGCCGCGATCGCCAGGAAAAGGGCGGCGGCCGCGAGGCGGCGGATGATGGTTCGTCCCATGAAAGCGCGTTCTTTTCTCACGAGAATCTCCCTCCTGTTCGAAGTGGTTCGCTGCAGGGGGAGATGGCTCTCCCCCGACGCCGGTCCCTTATCTCGCCTGGACCTTGATCCCCTTCTCGGTCAGGACGTTCGTGTCCGCCTCGGAGAAGGTATTGGGCGACACCTGTATCTCCTTGAGTTTCGTCAGACCGATGAGGGGGCGCAGGTCGGAGATGCCCTCCGTCTTCCGGATGTCCAGGTACTCCAGGGCGGCGAGGGACGAAAGGGTCCCCGGGTTGGAGACGGGGGAGTTCGAGACGACGAGGGTCTTCAGGGCGGCGAGGTCCTTGAGGGCCGAGAGGTCCAGGGGCGTCTTGGACTCCTTGTTGGAGCTGTCCATCTTCAGCGTCTTGAGGTTCTTCAGCGGGGCGAGGAAGGCCGTGTCCGGCACCTCGAGCTGCCACAGGTCCAGGTGCTCCAGGGACGTGGCCTTGCCCAGGGGGGACAGGTCCGCAATGGCGTCCTTGAAGAAGGTGGCCCGCTTCAGGTTCGGGAGCTCGGCGGCCCAGGCGGCGGAGGTCATGGCCGACAGGCCCGTGGCGACGCTCTCCAGGGTCTTGATGGTGCCGATGGCATCATAGTCTGCGATGTTCTTGGTGGCGTAGACGTCGAGGGCCTTCAGCGACGGGACCTCGGCCAGGGGGGCGATGTCCGTCGCCGTGGACCCATAGAGGCTGAGCTCCGTGAGCTTGGCGCACCCCTTTAGGGGCGTCAGGTCGGCAAAGCTGTAGGCCAGGCTCAATTTCTGCAGGTTCGGCAGGGCGCACAGCGGCGTGAGGTCCGGGGCGGTGGACCGCCTGAGGGTGAACTGCCGCAGCTTGACCAGGCTCTCCATACCTTCGAGGGATGTGAAGGAGGCAGGGGCTTTCTCCATGGAGAGGTCCGACAGATCCGTCAGAGGGGCGATCCACTTCATGTCGGGGTTTGCGAAGTCCACTCGTGTGATCCCCATGCGGGTGAGTTTCGTGTTCTTCGACAGGGGGGAGAGGTCCGTCACCTTCGGCAGGTCCTGGAAGGTGAGCTCCGTGATGTCGGCGAGACCGGCCACGGGTGCCACGGAGGTCAGCTCCGGGGCGTTCAGCAGCTCGATCTTCCGGACGCCGGGGTAGGCCGCGCAGGCCTTGGCCACCATATCGTCGGTGACGTACTGAAGGCTGAGGGTCGCCTTGGCGATGTCGCCCTTCTTCTCTTCGAACTGCTTCGACGCATCGGCGATCATGTCGTCCGTCACGTCCTCGGAGAAGGAGATGGAGGAGCTGGAGACCTTGACGGACGGCTCGGCGAAGGCCGGGGCTGTGCTGCCCAGGACCAGTGCGATCGTGAGGATCAGCGCGATTTTTCCGAAAGTGCGGGTGTGTATCATGTTTCTTCCTCCTTAGATTTATATAGTCTCTGTATATAAAGAGCGGCGGTGCTCTGTGACGAGCCTGTCTCTTGAAGACGTCCCTTCCCTGTCCGTCAGGGTGGACCGGGGAAAGCCTCCACGAAGCGCACCCGGAGGTCGGGGAAGGACGTGACGAACTGCACCGTGAAATCGGCGGAGTGCTCTACGAACTGCCACCGGCCGGCCTTGTCGGGAAAATGTTCCACCACCTGTACCCGAAGGTCCGGAAAGTGTTCCACCACCTGCACTCTGAAATCTGCCGATTGCTCCACCACCCGGACGCGGCCGTGCGGAGCGCGCTCCTTCGCCCCCTTGGCCGCATATCCCGGGCGCCAGCCCACCGAGAGGGCGAGAAGTGCCGCGACGGCGAGGAGCAGCGCACCTCTCTTCGCCCAGGTCATTTGGTGACGGGGGGCGGCGCGATGGGTACGAACGAAGGGGCACGGGACGATGGGCGGTGTCTTGTTCTTCACGACGATCCCTCCTATTGCGAAGAGTGATGGGGACGACGGCCCCCTCTGCGACGACGCTCCTCTCCCTGTCGCGGGCGTGCGGCCCGGACGCCCGCCGTTACTCCACGAAGGCCTGCCACAGGACGCTCCGCCCCGGGGCGTCCACCACGTAGTGCCGTCCGGAGAAGGCGTCCGAGGGGATGTCGAACAGAAGGTACCTGTCCCGGTACCAGACGACGTCATGGATGGCCAGGTGGGGCAGGGCCGGGCAGTATACGGCGTACTCGGCCCCCGTCCGCTCGTTGCGCACCACGATCTGCTCGAAGGAGACCGTCCCCTCGGCGGGGACCCCGAGGTCCGATGCGGGAAGACCCGCCGTCTCAACCCTGGCGGAGAGGGTCTTCGACTCGTTGAACAGGGCGGTGGCGTCCCTCTTCCCCCTGTTCTTCTGCAGGTCCCGGAAGGCCAGAGGCGCGTCGCTTGCGCGATTCTCCCCGTTGTGAACCAGGGTCCTGTGACGGTGGAGGTCGGGGATCCGTTCGATGGGCAGCGTCTCGTCGGGGCCCGGTCCCTTGGTCGGATCGGGCAGTGCGAGGTAGTCGGAGGTCAGATCGCTGTTGTAGAAGGCCATGCTCCCGATGAAGCCGTCTTCGACGGGAAAGCGGAAGTACAGGCCGATCTCCTCACTGTAGAAGGACCACTGCCCGTCCGATTCGTCATAGCTGGGCAGGAGCTGCTTCAGCGTCCGGGCGTTGTCGCCGCTTCTCCAGGGGCCGAAGGGGGCGGCGCTGTTCCCCGGGGCGACGGACACGGCGGCAAGAGCGTCCCCACCCTCGCCCCGTTCAAAGCCGAGGACGAACCCGGGGTAGGAGAGGACGGAGAGCGCGCCCCGCCCCTCTCGGGCAGGCAGGTGTTCCGTCGAGAGCGGTGTGCCGAAGCGGGCCTGCGCCTCGTCGGGGGTGTAGCCGTACTCCGCGATGAGGAGGAGGGAGAGCCGGAAAAGCGTCCAGTAGTCCGACGGCTCGAAGGGGACCTCCTTCCCGGAGGCGAAAAACTGGACGTACTGGCCGTAGACCCATCCGTCCCTGACAGGGTAGATGATCCGGTACCACGGGTGCGTCTCGCCCGTGTCCCGCCGCTCCGCCACGATGATCGTATCCCCGGAGCCCAGGGCGCCGAGGATCTCCCCCTTCGTCGAGGGGAGGGACATTCTGCCCGGAGGACTGGCCGACCATGACCTGAAGGGCCTCGGGCTCCCCGGCGGCCGGCAGGGAGCCGATGAGGACGAGGAGAGCGGCGCAGCAGAGGAGCGTTATTCTCCGCCGGGTGGACGAGAGGGTCACGGTGTATCACCTTCCTCTTCCGCCGGATTCGCGGGGGGCGCGAGACGGTCGAAGGTGATGGAGGAGAGCACCTCGCCCTGCACCTGGTCCTCCACGTCGAAGGAGAGGGCCATATCCCGCTCCCCGCTCGTCCAGCGGTTCTCACCGACGTGAAGAGGCCCTCCGGACCATCCGTGGGCCGTCATGAGCTCGAGCAGTTCGTCGAGGACGTAGACTCCGTCGCCCGGCCGGACTCCGCAGAAATCACAGACGGGCTGCCGCAGCATGAATCGAACGATGTCGTCGGCCCCGCCGGTCTGGCCGTCGGCCCAGACGGTGAGCCCGGGCCATTGGTGGACGGTCCGCCCGTTCTCCTCCTTGGAGGGAGTCTCGGGTTCGCCCAGCCTCGCCGCGACGCCGGCCGCGCCGCCCCGCCGGAGAAAGTCCGTGCACCGGCGCACGGGGTCCCTGGGCGAATCGTCCAGCGCGACATGCTCGCCGTACACGTACCCCCTCCTCCGGTCCGCCGTCTCCACCTCGTACCAGAGGTGCGGTTCGCCCCGGTCCACGGCGGTGACGACCCAGAGCAAAGCGTCCCTCTGGATCGTCGTCAGGATGGTGCTTGCCCGGGACGGCTCCGGCCGCAGCGGGACGTCGTGCTCCGCGCAGAGCGCCTCTCTCGGATACTCGTTTGCCTCACTCCGGAAGCGGCGCAGCTCGTAGATCCGTTCCGGCAGCTCCACCCCGTTGCCCGGGAAAACGGAGCTCTCCACGAGGGTCACCGCGCCGTCGGACAGGGTGAACCGGAGGTCCCGGTGCCCGCCGCCGTCCTCGGGGTCGTAGACGAGGGCGCCGCCCAAGTAGGCCGTCGCGGCGCCGAAGCGGTTCGCGATCTCGTCCTCCGTCATCCCCACGGCCGGGAAGCCGAGGAAGGCGTCGCTGGCCTCGGCGGTCCGCAGGGCGAAGTAGAGGGGGAGGACGGCGTGCTCCGTGCTCATGGTCTGGATCACGGCGTCCTTCGATGCCCAGGTCATGACGACCCCGGGGCCGTTGTTCTCGTCCCCTTCGTAGAGCGCATTGCCCCGGCGGATCCAGGAGCCGTCTGGCCCCATCCCCTCGAAGAGATTCTCGAAAGCGCCGTCAGCCGTCTCGAGAGCGGTGGAGACCAGTGCGCTCTCGCCCCCGGCGAGGATGTAGAGGTCGTCCTGAAATATCCAGGCGTCCCGCCCCTCGTGGGCGATCCTGTACCAGAAGGCCCCTTGGGCGTACGCCCTCTCGGACAGGGATATCTCCTCCTCCTTCGCCTTCACTTCAAGGAACTCCGCATCACGGCCCGGTTGCTCGAAGAGCAGGACCGTCTCCCACAGAGGGTAGGCGGAGAGGGTCGTGCCCCAGGACGCCGGGGCGGAGAGGAGAAGAACGGCCAGGCCGAGGGCGGGGATGCTGCGTTTGCTCATGATCGGGTTCCCTCCTTGGGTTGGTCTGATGTCTCTCCGGTCCGAACCGTCGCCCTGGACTCGGCGAGGGCCCGTCCCACCAGGGGAGGGAGCTCCCGTCGGCTCGGGATGTTCAGCTTCCGGATGAGGTTCCGTATGTGGTACTTGAGCGTGTTCTTCGAGATGTACAGTTCGCCGCATATCCGGTCGTCCCCCGCGCCGTCCAGGAGGAGGAAGGCCACCTTGCTCTCCTGGCGCGTCAGGCCGAAGGCGTCGAAGATCCCCTTGATGAGCAGCTCGTCCTCCTCGATGCTGAGCGAGGGCGGGGCATCCTCCCGGTCCGCCCGTCCCGCCGCGGGGTCCTCCGGGGTCGCCGATATCTCCCCCGTGGGGTGGGGGAGGAAGAGGAAGAGCGTGGAGAGGGCGAAGAAGAGCCCCGTCTGGAACAGCCGCATGTTCTCCCGGAGCAGGGTCGGGAGGAAGGGCGCGAAGAGCGTGGAGAGGACGTGCGTCGAGAGCAGGGCGAAGGCGACGAGGGCGACGCCGCCGCACATGATCCGGGAGGGGTGGTCGCTTTGCGTCGCCAGGTCGAGCATGAAGAGCCAGAAGGCCACCTCGAAGAGGGCGCACCCTGCCTCGAGAAAGACGATGCCAAGGGCGGGGGAGGGGCCGAGGAGGAGCGTCCCCATGGCGGCCAGAAGAAGGGCTCCTCCCATGAAGGTGCGGGGCGAGAGCCCCTGCCGGGCGCGAAGGGTCAGGACCGTTCCCGCGAGAGCCAGACTGTAGGCCCCGTTCTTCAGCAGGGTCAGGGAGGGATCCCGGTCGAGGGAGACCTGGGTCAGCAGCTCGCTCCCGTTCAGCACGAAGGAGAAGAAGAAGAGATAGAGGATGGTCTTCACCGACAGGAGGGAGACATCGTCCCGCGCCTGGGGTTGAGGTTCGTCGTCGCCCGATGCCAGGTGGAGGAGCCCCGCGGAGAGGAAGGGCGTCCCCAGCAGAATCACGTGGCGGAGGATCCCCGTCCCCGCGAAGAGGAACTCCCCGGCGGCGAGGGTCGTCAGGGACGCCAGGGCGTAGGTGAGGGCGAATCGGTAGGGGGACAGGACGACGCAGAAGGACATCCACTGGCACACGAGCGTGGCGCTGCCCATGGCCGCCACGGCCATGGCCGCCGCCTTCAGGGGCGTCCCCATCCAGAGGAGCGCCGATGAGAGGAGGATTAGCAGAGGGGCGGCGAAGACCGTCCTCTTTCGCAGCGCCTCGGGGGCCGTGAGGTCCGTCTTCGAGAGAAGAACGGAGACGAGGCCGAAGGCGAAGAGAAAGGTGGGGAAGGCGAAATGCTCCTGGCGCAGGAAGACCACGCGCATGCCGAAGGAGAGCCAGAGCATGGACAGCGCCAGCCCGATGGGGGCCAGAAGAACTCTCAGCCTGGGGTGCCGGTCAAGGGCGAAGACCTCCGCCACACTCGTCCAACTCCTTTCCGGTGGGTGTCCGAACCTGCGCCCTTTGTACCGGTGCGGGCGAAAAAAAACAATCACCTGACGGGGTGGTAATTCCCACCCAAGGGAATTTATCTGCTTCCGCACGGCCACTCGACGGAGAACCGAGCGGCCATGCGGAGCACTTCGGGCGATCCGGCCCTCTCTACCGACCTCCGAGTCGATGGTCAGCGACCGCCCTCCTCCGAGAGCGCCGCGACGATCCGCTCCATCCCGTCCTCGAGGAGCTTTCTCGGCGTGGCGATATTGAGGCGCATGAAGCCCTCGCCGGCGGTCCCGAACCAGTGACCGCCGTTCAGGGCCACGCGCCCCCGCTCCACGAGCCGCCGCAGGAGCTCCTGGCCGCCAAGGCCCAGAGCCCGGCAGTCCAGCAGGGGCACGTAGGTCCCCTCGGGTTTCACGAGGGTGACGGCGGGCAGGCGTCGGGCGAGGAACTCCTCCACGAAACGGACGTTCCCCTCGAGGTACTCGATCAGCTCGTCGAGCCACTGATCTCCTTTGTTGTAGGCCACCTCCAGGGCGATGGTCCCGAAGGTGTTTCCGCCGTCCAAATGCAGGAAG
>ENA-UOOM01004035-UOOM01004035.1-fermentation-metagenome-genome-assembly--contig:-NODE-4035-length-9970-cov-22.099344_pt1 | contig 9970 bp, 10 predicted proteins | sample MGYA00245781_ERZ724031 | MGnify/ENA primary metagenome ERZ724031 (study PRJEB28704, sample SAMN03018317) | fermentation metagenome | biome: anthropogenic terrestrial biome; feature: soil; material... | reverse complement strand
ATAAATTCGAACTGGGAATCCAACAGATCATCAAAGACCTGATGATGAAACGCCTGAAAGAGAATGATAAAATAGTTAGCAGATATATGGATGATCATAACTTTCAATCAGTAGTTCAAAAAATACTAGCCAAAGAACTTTACAAGCATATTAAGTTGGATAATTCATCCCAAGAATGAAAAAACTAACTGCTAAAAGACTCATATTCTTGGATAAACGAAATAGAAGATATTTGAGGTCAAAGTATCGAATTTCGAAAAGAGAAAAACACAATAAGTATAAACGAAAAGTCATAAAGTTAACTGACCCAATTCTATTCAGTATAATGGAAGCGCCTTCACGGAGAAGGGCAAAAGTTAAAGAGGTTTATAAGAAGAAAGATTACAAAGAACCAATGCAGACTATTCAGATAGCAGGAGATTTTGGAATAGAAGAGGGACAAGATGTAGCTGAGTTTATCAAGATTTCTAGCCAGTTTGTTGATAGTAATTCAAGAATACTTAAATTTGATTTATCTAAATGCACAAGAATGTGGCCAAGTGCTGTTACTTTGATGTGCTCAATGAAACATTGGGTTGAGATGAAATCAAACCCCGATAGAACTCCCAAGTTAAGGTCTACAAAATCAGGCAATGATCATGTAAATGGGTATTTAGATAATTGTGGTTTCTATGATTATGTAGGGAGGTATAAAGATAAATCAGACACCAAATTTAGCCACCATGAGATGGTCAAGATAGAAAAAGAAACGGACAGGCTAAGAATCAAATCGAGAAGAGATCAGTTACGTAACCTTGTTACAAGATCAAGCTCACTAACGCCTGATCAGTTGGAACTATTTGTTGATCATATTCTTGTTGAAGTGATTAACAATGTGGGAGAGCATGGACTAGGTGTTCATAATACACTAGGCTGGTGGCTGATTGCTCAGTGGCATAAAACTCACTCGTATATATCTATGTGTATTGCAGACAATGGTATTGGATTTCGTAACTCGCTTTTATCAGGCGCACAACATAGTTACATTAAGGATAAGTTTCCTAGTATTGTTTCTAATGAAGGTAAGGCTATCAGGCTAGCTTTTGAAGAATCAGTAAGTGGCGCAGTATATGCCCCAATAAAAAAGAAAAAGATTACAGGTGACAGATACAATCGTGGATCACATAGGGGTAATGGTTTGAAAAGGATTAGAGATGCTTGTAAAAACATAGGAGTGCCCCTTGCTGTTCTTTCTCATCATGGTTATCTTTTCATTGACGCTAAAGGCGAGTTTAAAAAGATGGGACATAGTGAGAAGCGTGTTTTTGCTGGTACGTTGTATCATTTTTTAATACCTGCAAAAGGAGTAGATAATGAAAAAGAGAGTTGATGTTGGTAAAGAATTCTTTGTTGACTTAGTTAACCGAGATGAACACCAAGGAGACGGTCTATTCCATGCTAAAGAGTTTCGCCAAAAGTACTTAACTGAAATGGATAATCAGGATTTCTGGAATAATCCGCAAAAGACAATTGTGCTAGACTTTCAACATGTTGAAGTATTGGGACCATCATTTGCAAATGAAGCATTTGCATATTTCACCAAGTTTGCCAAACCTGAGTTGATCAAAACAGTAATCGTGTTTGATCACATTAGCCAGGTAAAAATGTCCACAATAAACGTAGAGCTAGAGCAAGGCTACAAAGGATACTAGCTAAGGGCGATGCATTGAATACTCAATTGAAAGTATTAGCTATTATAGGTGTCGCTATAGTTGGCTTATCTTTGATGTATTTTGTTATACGTCCAGTTCTATTCAGCATTGGGTCACTTAACTGGCCTTGTCGCCCCATATCATTAGAAGAAGCTCGGAATTATTATAGTTGTTTGTCGTCAATTTCTGCTTCATTTATTGGATTTTCCGGTTTGATTTTAGGATTCCTCTATTTTGTTGGAAAGCAGAAGTTCGATAAGGATAACCGAAGAAAAGATCAAATCCGAAAAATCCTTGATGTTGTATTGTCGAAGACGGATTCCATAGACCAGTTGTGCAATAAAATCCTATATAACACTGCTTTATGCGTAAACGATAAAAAATCCATAGTAGCGGATGTTACATCTATCTGGCGGACATTGATATCTATAGTAGAAAATCACTCTGACAGCCTTCAGTTAAAAAATGATGATACAAACAGCATAGTTGCCGTGTATTCATTGATAGAGCGAGAGATTTTGAATCGTGATTTAACATCGATAACTCAAAAAGAACAAGGAAAGCTTCATGCAGATTATTCTAATCTTATGAGGCAAACTAGAAAAGTATTATACTCCAAGTACTTTGAAAATGTAGGGTAGATATCATAGAATAGTTGTCATCGTCCTACACTTCCAATGAAAAGGCGGAAACGGAGTATGCTCACCCGAGACACCTACCGGATTCATCTCTGAGTCGTATTCGATCTGTTCGTCCTTGATCCAAGGTGCGAGGGCTTTGATGTAGTCTCTGGCTTCATCAAGGCTGTTGGTCTTGGTATCCAGAGCCATGAGATTGTCCATCACTTCTATTGCATCGTTTAGTGGGTAAACCTTGTCCTGGGCCGCCAAAGCCCGGCAGATGTCACTAGTGCGGTCATCTAGGATCACCACAAGCTTGTAGTATCTGGCTTTGGCTTTCTTGTAACCTTGCAGCCTTCCGAACTCTCGGATTCTCAGTGCTGTATGCTCTGCCAGTCCTTGCCAGTAGTTTGATGATCTGTTTACCATGTCATTGAACTGGTCTTTTAGGGTATCGGCAAGCATCTTTAGTATAGCCTTGTTCGATGGCTTTGGAGAGAGTGTCAGCGAAGCTCTGCCGGTCATTTGTTAAAGGATCGCTAAAGCTCGCTGTTGAATGGGCTTACGCCCGGTTTTATTTATTCCTGCGGGGGAAAATGCCCGTTGCATGATGTATTCTTGCCCTAAAGATTAAGCTGTGCCGATCTTGATTTAAAGCCGTTATCAAGCCATGCTCATGGGATGATAACGCGATGATAACGAGTTCGGCAAGGCTTGAAGTATAGGGGGAATGCTCAGGCTTCGCCTTCGCTGTTGAAGAGAATAATCGGTAGGATAAGGCTCCCTGTATGCCTGTGCGCATTGTTCTCAGCAAAGCTGATCCGGGGCAGAATCCCCCTGTACAAGCCTAACCCGCGCTAAGGCCTGCAGCTTATCTGTCAAAAAGTAGAAACGACATCTTGCCGCTTGATAAGCTAAAAAGCGGCCCGAAGATCGTTTTTACCTTGTGGCAATCAGGAGTTGATAATGCTTGGGTTAATTAGAGTTTAGACGAGATTTGCAGCAATACTATAGCAAACATACTATACGAGTTGAATTCTGCAACAACATATAATGATATTTTTATTTGACAAAAAAACAGTGATTATTAGTATGGAAATTATCGTTAATAATCCGGATATACCGGAGGAGGAAACAATGAAAGCTAATGTAATGACCGCAAAGCGTTACCTGATTCTGTCGGTCCCCATTTTCATGTTGTTTATCTGGGCATGCACTCCCCAAGTGGTATTGCGCCCAAACATTCCCATATTGGATACTCATGCCGTCGAAACAGCTATGGCCCCGCTGGTAGGGCAGGACGCTCATTTCTTGACCGCCACAGATTTTTTCTTTATGGAAGAACCTCTTCCCAATTCTTCCAGCTGGGATCTGGTATTTTTGGGCAAGGTGATTCAAGCGCCCAGTATTCAGACTGACAATCAAGCTCAAATGCTACGGGTTCAGGACGGCTCCACCGTGTGGGCACGTTGGCTGGCAACCACCCGTATTGCTACCGCTGCCGACATCAGCCTGGGCAAGACCGTAATATTCTATGATGGTGAATGGGGCGAAGGCGACGTCCGGATTCCCCCAAAATCCAATCAGGACGCGCGCAGCCTGGCATGGATCATCAGCCGCATCACGGATACCAGCGAGACGTTCAGGGGTTATGTGCTATGTGGTGGGGATATGAAAGTGTCCCTCAAAAATCTGAGAGTGATTGTAACTCAGTAAGAATGCTTTAGCATTCGAATCCGGAAGGCTATTGCAAAGCACATTTAGCCGGAACGGAGATTTTTTGTGTTGACAGCAGGGGACATTTTCCCTGCTGTCATTTTATTGCTATGACATTGGTAAATACATACATAAAGAGGTATAGATGCATACTACAAAGGAGAACATCCAAAAGCTTCTGGATAAACAGCAGAAGACAATGCAGATGGGTGGCGATAAAGCGCTTGCTAAGCAAAAAGCAAGCAACAAGCTGAACGCTCGCGAACGCCTCAATCTGCTCTTTGATCCCGGCACTTTCAGGGAGCTGGATATGTTTGTAAGTCACCGCTGTGACAACTTTGGCATGGAGAAGATCGAGATCCCCTCCGATGGCGTGATCACCGGTCACGGTCTGGTAAATGGTAGAAACGTCTTTGCCTTTTCCCAAGATTTCACGGCCCGGGGTGGCTCTTTGGGTGAGATGCATGCCGCCAAGATATGCAAGGTAATGGATATGGCGCTGAAAAGCGGAGTTCCTTGCATCGGTATCAACGATTCCGGTGGCGCTCGTATCCAGGAAGGTGTGGACGCCCTGAAGGGTTATGGAGACATCTTTTTCCGCAATTCCCGTGCCAGCGGAGTGATCCCGCAGATCACCGCCATCATGGGGCCCTGTGCCGGTGGTGCGGTCTATTCCCCGGCAATGACAGACTTTGTCTTTATGGTAAAAAATACCAGTTTCATGTTTATCACGGGGCCGGATGTGATCAAAGCAGTTACCGGCGAGATAACCAATCAGGAAGAGCTGGGCGGCGCCATGACGCACAACAGCAAGAGCGGAAACGCGCACTTTGCCTGTGAAAGCGATGCGGACGCCATCGATCAGATCAAAATCCTGCTGGGCTATCTGCCTGCCAATAACATGGAAGATCCTCCCATATTGGAGAGTGATGACGATCCCTGGCGTTTGTGTCCGGATTTGGACGGCATTATTCCGGATAGCCCTCGCATGGGTTACGATATGCGCGACGTGATCAAGAGCGTGGTGGACGATGGGATCTTCTTTGAACCGCACTATTTTTACGCGCAAAACATCATCGTGGGCTTTGCTCACCTGGCAGGACGCAGCGTGGGCATCGTGGCAAATCAGCCGACGGTGCTGGCGGGATGCCTGGATATCGACGCTTCAGACAAAGCTACGCGTTTCATCCGTTTCTGCGATTCTTTCAATATCCCGCTGATCACCTTTGTGGATGTTCCCGGCTATCTGCCCGGCACCAATCAGGAACACAGCGGCATCATCCGACACGGTGCGAAATTGCTGTGGTGTTATGCCGAAGCAACGGTTCCGAAGCTTACCGTGGTTACCCGCAAAGACTACGGGGGCAGCTATATTGCGATGAGTTCAAGGCATTTGGGCGCGGACATGGTCTTTGCCTGGCCCGGCGCCGAGATCGCCGTGATGGGCGCGCAAGGGGCGGCAAATGTGATCTTCCGCAAAGAAATCGCCGCCGCCGAAGATCAAGCGGCAAAACGTGCTGAGATGATCGAAGATTATGAAGAACGCTTCAACAACCCCTATGTGGCTGCCTCACGGGGATATGTGGATGCTGTGATCCTGCCGTCTGAGACCCGTAAACGTCTGGTGGACGCGCTGGAAGTGCTAAGCACAAAGAGCGAAAGTCTACCGCCCAAAAAACACGGAAACATCCCGGCATAAGGATATGATTATGAAACCAGATAAACGCTACCTGGCAGCAGTCTCGGCAGTATTGGCACTCATCAGCGCCGAAGAGACAGCTGTGGGTTACAGCCGGCCACTGTCCGGCAATCCCTCGCATCCCTGGCCGGCTTATGCCCGCGCACAAACGATGCAATATCGAGATATCACTCAAAGAAGAATAATAAAAAGAAGCAGATAATAAAGGAGATATAATGGAGAAACACGGCATCCTCGAAATGACCAAGATGCGCTATGAAGCAGATCGACCAAAAGCCGCCAATCCTATCAAAATACAGGACCTCAGCTTCCGGGACGGCCATCAATCGCTGTTTGCCACCCGAGGTAGAACCGAAGACCTGCTGCATGTGGCAGAACTGATGGACCAAGTGGGCTACTACTCCATGGAAGTGTGGGGTGGAGCTACTTTCGATACTATGCACCGTTACTTGGGAGAAGATCCCTGGGAACGCATCAGAACACTGAAAAAACACATCACCAAGACTCCATTCTCTATGTTGTTGAGAGGACAGAATCTGGTGGGATATCAAAACTATGCGGACGATGTGGTGGAAGCCTTCACGCAGCGCGCCAGCGACAATGGCATCGATATCTTCAGAGTGTTTGACGCTCTGAACGACTTCCGGAATTTCCAGACTGCGGTGAAAATCATCAAAAAGAATAAAAAACACTTTCAGGGCACCATCTGTTACTCCCTCACAGAGCAGCGCATGGGCGGAGACATCTACAATATCGATTACTATGTGAAGAAAGCCAGGCAGTTGGAAGAGATGGGTGCGGACAGCATCTGCATCAAAGATATGGCGGGTTTGATCGCTCCCTATGATGCCTACAATCTGGTAAAAGCGCTGAAATCAGCCGTGAAAGCCCCGATCCATCTGCATACACACTTCACCAGCGGCATGGGCGATCTCTCGCTGTTCAAGGCCATAGAAGCCGGAGTGGACATTATCGACACCTGCCTGGGGCCATACGCGTATCGCACTTCGCACCCCGGTGTGGAACCGCTGGTAATCAGTCTGCTGGGTAGCAATCGCGATACCGGTTTCGATATCAAGCTGCTGAATACCATCGCCAAAGAAATGGAAAAAGACATTCCCAAATACAGCCAATTTGCCAATAATACAAAGTTCAGCATCATCGACACCGATGTCATCATTCACCAAACTCCGGGCGGAATGCTCTCGAATCTGGTAAATCAATTGCGTCAGATGGACGCGCTGGACAAACTCGAAGATGTGTTTGAAGAGATCCCGAAAGTGCGCAAGGACTTGGGACAGATTCCTTTGGTGACACCCACCAGTCAGATCGTGGGAATCCAGAGTGTGAATAACGCGCTCTTCGATAGCAAAGACGGCGAGTATGCCCGCATTACAGAGCAAGTAAAAGACCTGTGTTACGGACTCTATGGTAAAACCACTCTGCCCATAGATAAAGACTTGCAAGCCAGAGCCCTGAAGGGATATCCCAAAGGCGAGAAACCGATCTCGGCGCGTCCCGGCGATGTAATCCCGCCGGCGATGGATCAAGTGAAAAAAGAATGCGAAGGCCTGGCCAAAAACCTCGACGATCAATTGATCGTGGCCCTATATAACGTAACCGGCAAGAAGTTCCTGCGTATCAAATACGGTATGGATCCCATGCCGGAAGAGATGAAAGCCAGAACCCTGGAAGATGTGAAAGCTGAAGAAGAATTGATCGCTAAAGCCAAAGCTGGCCAAGTGGTGGAAAAACCCACCGCGCCCGAAAAGCCCGAAGACGCGCGTCAGTTTGATGTCTTTGTGGATGGTAGCTACTATCTGGTAGAAGTAGCGGAAAAAGGCGGAACACCGCGTGTGATCTCCAGCCGTCCCGCCGCTCCTGCCCCTTCTATTCCTGCTCCCGCTCCGGTTGCCGCGCCTGCTCCGGCTCCTGCGGCGTCACCCGCTCCCGCAGCGGTTGCCGCTCCCGCTCCCACTGCTGCCGGTGGTGAAAGCATCGCCGCACCTATGCCGGGGATGCTGGTAAAATACGAAAAACAGGTGGGAGACAAGGTGAAACGTGGCGAGACCATATTGGTATTGGAAGCCATGAAAATGTATAACAACATCCCCTCACCCGTGGATGGGACCCTCAGTTCAGCGCCACTGTCTGCCGGAGCAAATGTAGGCAAAGGCGATGTCCTGGCCATCATAACCGTGAATTAAAGGAGTTTATCGATGCAACTGAAAAGCCAGATCATGGACAGCGCTCAGATGAAGCGCAGTATTCAACGTATGGCGCATGAGATCATCGAACAAAACCGGGGTCTGGAAAAGATCCGCCTGGTTGGTATCCGCTCTCGCGGCGTTCCTTTGGCAAATCAGCTTTCGGACTATCTGAAGCTCATCTCAAATCAAGAAGTGCCTGTGGGAGTGCTTGATATTACTCTGTATAGAGACGATCTCTCCACGATTGCCCACCAGCCGGTTATTAAAGGCTCGCAATTGGATTTCGAGATTGAGGACGCCATTGTGGTGCTGGTAGATGATGTGCTCTTTACCGGCAGAACCGTGCGTGCCGCCATCGACGCCTTGATGGATTTCGGGCGCCCCCGGCAGATTCGATTGGCAGTTCTCATCGATCGCGGACATCGTGAATTGCCCATCAAAGCGGATTACGTGGGCAAAAACGTACCCACATCCAAAGAAGAAATCATCAAAGTATCCCTGGCCGAAATCGATGGAGAGGATAGTGTCAAGATCGTTTTGGCATAAGTATCAACAGCGTTTCAAAGAGCTGGGAAGCCATGTCTGTATAGGCTTGGATTCCCGGCTTGATCTGCTGCCGGATTGCCTGCAAAACGCGGATAATCCCATCTGGGAATTCAATCGTGCCATCATCGATGCCACCTCCGAATATGCCACCGCTTACAAGCCGAATCTGGCATTCTATCTGGCAGATGGCATCCGGGGATTGGACGCTCTGTATGCCAGCGTCGATTATATACCGCCACAGATCCCGGTAATTTTGGATTGCAAGGTGGGAGATATCGGCTCCACCATGGCGGCATACGTGCATGCCTTCTTTACATATCTGTCAGTGGATGCCATCACCATCAATCCCTTGATGGGTAAAGATGTGTTGCTGCCTTTGCTGGAACACGAAGGCAGCTTTGCCTTTGCCCTGGCACTCACCTCAAACAAAGGTGCCGAAGATTTTTTTCACGATGCAAAGATGAAGTATAAAGTGCCGGAATGGATGCAGGGCTTTGATGAAAGCAGACTTGGCGCCGTTGTTGGTGCCACGCAGGTGGATCATCTGCAAGAAATGCGTAAGCTGATGCCGGGCAGATTGTTTCTGATTCCCGGTGTAGGAGCTCAGGGTGGCGATCTGAAAGCTGTATTGAAGTACGCCATAAATAGCGCGGATGACCCCAGAATCCTGATCAACAGTTCCCGCGGCATCATCTTTGCCTCCGGTGATAAGGATTTTGCCGACGCTGCAGCGACGAAGGCCAAAGAACTCTATCTGGCGTGTAAGAACCAATAAAACAGAAACACTATATAAAGCAAAAAACCCGGCTACAAACCGGGTTTTTATTGTTGTGGCTGGGATGGAAGGATTTGAACCCTCACATACGGATCCAGAGTCCGCTGTCCTACCATTAGACGACATCCCACCAAAATATTGTGGCTGGGCAGGGAGGATTCGAACCCCCGTATGGCAGGACCAAAACCTGCTGCCTTACCGCTTGGCGACTGCCCAACACTAAAAAAATTGTGGCGGAGAGGCAGGGATTCGAACCCTGGGTAAGGTTTCCCCTACACACGCTTAGCAGGCGTGCACCTTAAGCCAGCTCGGTCACCTCTCCCGGCACAAATTATTCTATTGCTTTTCACTTCTATTTACTGGCGGAGGATGAGGGATTCGAACCCCCATGGGCAGAACCCGGCGGTTTTCAAGACCGCTGCCTTACCAATTAGGACTAATCCTCCACGTGGTTTGTTCCTTGAAAACTGAGGCCACATTTTTGTCAAGCGGATTATTCGTCAACCCTTCAATCTCCTTGTTAGGGCTGCTATAGCCTGCTCCACGGTAAATAGTCACCCAAATTATTAAGAGTCACCGAAAAATTGCGCAGCCATTTTGTGGGGTAGAGAGCATCTTGCCACCCCAAAGGGTCTCTACAGCCAATTCTGCAATCTTCCAATCTAGACCTTCTTCCTCCGGTACGTTCAAGGTTTATCAGTTCTGTTTAGCTG
>ENA-UOOM01004034-UOOM01004034.1-fermentation-metagenome-genome-assembly--contig:-NODE-4034-length-9972-cov-3.920440_pt1 | contig 9972 bp, 7 predicted proteins | sample MGYA00245781_ERZ724031 | MGnify/ENA primary metagenome ERZ724031 (study PRJEB28704, sample SAMN03018317) | fermentation metagenome | biome: anthropogenic terrestrial biome; feature: soil; material... | reverse complement strand
AGATGCTTTTCCAAAAAATCGAGCAGGACGCCGCTGTTACTTCCATTTTTCTTGGGACTGCCATTCACCAGGGCGATCATTTTGCCACCTCCATGACCAGGTCTGAGACATTCTCGTAGAGGTGAACCTCCGGTTGCGGCGTATTGCAATTTACCGCCATCGCAAGGGCCCATCCAAGGGCTAAATCTTTCTCGGCAGGTCCAGCGGAACCATAAAAGCGAAACACAAGCTTAAAACTTTGCGGGTAGCGCTCCTTATGGTGCATCTCTCCGTTGCGGATGGCAAAGTAGGGATGGAAAAATGGAAGGCAGCGATCGATAAGCCGTTTGACCATCGGAGAAGGGCCGCCATGGAATAATTTGGTTACGATTATCAGGCGTTCAGCTTGACTCAGTTTGTGGGGGATAGCGTAACCCTCGTCCTTAAGCTTGCAGCGCCCGGGGGTTTTCACCCAGCAGTCAAAGCAACCCTCACAATAGTGCAGCCGAGTATTTGGGCCAAAAGCGATGTGCGTATTTAACCAGGGAAGCGTACTGAAGCTTTGTTCATCGAGGTCGTGTAAGATCAGGTCCATGTGCTTGCCTTTCCTAACTGTATAGATTACACTGTAAACATCACTAGTATAAAGGGTTTTGTTTACGGTGTCAACATCTAATAAACATCAAAAATATCACCACGACGATTTGGAGCGCTGTTTGCTGGATAAAGCCTTGCAAATCCTGGATGCCGAGGGGTTCGAGGCACTGACCCTGAGACGCGTTGCCCGGGATTGCGGCGTCAGCCACATGGCACCTTACCGGCACTATGCGAATAAGGACGCCTTAGTTCAGGCTGTCTTGGGGCAAGTGATGCAGTCTTTTTCCAATGCCCAAGCCGCCGCGCTGACGCAGGCGAGCGACGCCCGGGGGCAATTAGTGGCCCTGGGGAGGGCGTATCTGCAATTTTTCCTGGAACACCCGGGGTACCTGGATGTTTTTCATTATCAGCCGGCAGACAAGCCGCGCAGCTTTGAACTTCTGATCCACAATACCGGCCAGCCTGAAACTTGGGAGGCGCTCCAGCCGCTGGTTCAAACGATCTCAGCAATATTTCCGGGCGAGAGCATGCCAGAGACCATGCAGCGGGTCTATTTTTACTGGTTTATGATCCATGGCTGCACTACCTTGGTGGGTGATCTGGCGCCTGAGGACCACGAGCAAGCCTTGAAACTGATCGAAGCCGTGGTGTTTACCAGTTTGCCCAGAAAGTAGTCAACTTGATACCTCAGCTTAAACCTTTCCAAAGCAGCTTGCCATAGCGCCTGGCTGCGTTATGATTGCGTTGTGGATAGCGCTGATAAGTTAAAAACTTTTCTGAGCAAGGTATTTCTGCTGGAAGCTCAGAAAGGCTTCGAGAACAATGCCGTGATGGGCGGCTTTGGTAAGTACGCCGAAAATTGGCCGGCACAGGCGCGTGAAGCCGGTGTGGCGGAGCCAACGCTGCGCCGGGTGAGTGATATGCTCAGGACCTACGCGGATGGAGACGTTTCCTCGCGCCGCAATTTGTTGGCAGCAATGGGCAGCTTGCTGGCCTTGCCGGGCATGGAAGCCCTGCCGCAACCCAAGCAGGCAGCCTTGCCCATCGAAACAAAACCTGCCAGAAAAGGCCGGACCAGCAGCAAGGCTAAAACAACCGCGTCTCAGGAAAGCCCTCTGGAAGGCGCTGCACGGACCAAACGGCCCAAGCGGGCGAAAGCGGAGAAAAAAACAGCGCCGGTCAGCAACCCGATCGCCCGTAACCTGGTGAGCGAGCAAGTAGAAGGGCTGGATGCCTCAGTCAGCGTGATTCGCGGCGTGGGCGATAAACAAGCACGCAACCTGCAGAAACTGGGCATCGCCCAGGTGCGCGATTTGCTTTACCACTTTCCCCGCCGCTATGTGGATTATTCCCAGCTAAAGCCCATCGCCAGCCTGCGCTACGGTGAGGAAGTGACCATCGTGGCCAATGTGGTCGAAGCCCGCCTCCTGCCGCTGCGCAGCGGCAAGAAAATGGTGGAAGCGGTGGTGAGCGATCAAACCGGGTCGCTGCGCTTGCTGTGGTTCAACCAGGAATGGGTGTTGCGTTCCCTCCGCAAGGATATGCTGCTTTCGATCAGCGGCCGGGTGGAAAGTTTTATGGGCCGCCCGGTGATCTATCACCCGGATTTCGAATCCATCGAGCGAGAAACGCTGAATACAAACCGCATCGTGCCCGTGTATCCGCTGACCGCTCTGGTGACCCAAAAATGGCTGCGGCGTATGGTGTACAACACCGTTGGCTATTGGAGCAATAAAGTCCAGGATTTTATGCCCGAGGCTGTTTTGGATCAGGCCGAGGCGATCAGTTTGGGCGAGGCCCTGCGTCAGATCCACTTCCCGGACGACCCGGCCAGCCTGAAGGCAGCTCAGCGTCGCCTGGCTTTCGACGAGATCTTCCTACTGCAGCTGGGGGTTACCCGGCAAAGGCTAGCCTGGCAAGAACTGGAAGGCCGGGCTTACACGGTGAGCGATGCGTGGGTTCGCCAACGCTTTGCCAACCTGCCTTATGAATTGACCAAGGCTCAAAAGCAGGCCTTTGAGGATATCCGCAGGGACCTGAACAGTCCGCACCCGATGAACCGCCTGCTCCAGGGCGATGTTGGATCCGGCAAGACAGTGGTTGCCGTACTGGGGATGAGCATTGTGATCGCCAGCGGCGCTCAGGCAGCCTTGATGGCGCCAACGAGCATTCTGGCCGAGCAGCATTACCGTTCGGTGAGCCGGTTGATGAGCGAATCCATGGGCAGCGGTGAAGCATTGCTAGAAGCAGACCAGGTCCGCTTGCTCACCGGGGACACACCGTCTGCAGAACGCAAGGCGATCGCAAAGGGGTTGAAGGAAGGACGCGTCAAACTGCTCATCGGTACGCACGCGCTCATCGAAGACCCGGTGATCTTCGATGATCTGCAGATGATCGTGGTGGATGAACAGCACCGTTTTGGGGTGGAACAGCGGGCCGCCCTGCGCGCTAAAGGCGAGAACCCGCACCTGCTGGTGATGACCGCCACGCCGATCCCGCGCTCGCTGCAGCTGACCATTTTTGGGGACCTGAGCGTGAGCGTAATGGATGAGATGCCCGCCGGCCGCCTGCCTGTGAGCACAGCTATCGTTTTCCCGGCGGAACGGCCGCGGGTCTACCGGATGATCGAAAAACAGGTGGCTGAGGGCCATCAGGCCTTCATCATCTACCCCTTGGTGGAACAAGGTGACAAAGAAGACACACGCGCCGCCGTGGATGAGCAACAACGGCTTCAACGCGATATTTTCCCGCACTTGCGCGTAGGATTGGTGCATGGCCGCTTGCGGCCGGCTGATAAGGACGCGGTGATGCTGGCGTTCAGGGAGAAGGAATTCGATATTTTAGTATCCACCTCCGTCGTGGAGGTTGGGGTGGATATTCCGAATGCCACGATGATGGTGATCGAAGGGGCCAACCGTTTTGGTCTGGCGCAATTGCATCAATTCCGCGGCCGGGTGGGTCGCGGTGATGCCCAGGCCTACTGCATTCTCATTCCGGATAATGATGACGCGGCTGAGAACGAGCGCTTGCAGGTGATGACCCAGACCAACGACGGCTTTGTCCTGGCCGAGAAGGACCTGGAGCAACGGGGTCCCGGCGACTTCCTGGGCAAACGCCAGGCAGGCTTTGCCGACCTGAAACTGGCCAGCCTGACCGACCTGCGCATGCTGCAGCTTGCGCGGAACATTGCTGGCAACGTTCTGGGCGATGACCCGGAGCTGCGCAGCCCAGAGAACCGAGCGCTGCGCCGGGCAGTAGAAAACTTTTGGCCATCCGTATATGGCACAGGAGACGTGAGTTAATGCTAAAAGCTGTATTTCCCGGTACTTTTGACCCGATCCACTACGGCCATATCGATATTGCCAAGCGGGCTGCCTCGCTGGTGGATGAACTCATCGTGGCCGTTTACGACCGCCCCTTGAAAACCCAGGCATTCACGCCGGAAGAGCGCATTGCGCTGGCGCAAGAAGCGCTTGAAGGCGTGGCGAACATCCAGGTGCTGGGCTACGCCGGACTGACTGTGCATTTTGTACAATCCATTGGAGCCAAGGCGATTGTGCGCGGTTTGCGTGTGGGCAGCGATTTTGAATACGAGTTCCGCATGGCGCTGGCTAATAAGCGCCTGAGCGCGGGCATTGAGACCATCGCGCTGATCACGGATGAGGAAAATACCTTCCTTTCCGCTTCGACCGTCAAAGAAATCGCTTCGATGGGCGGGGATGTGAGCAGTATGGTGCCTCCGCACGTATTGCAGGCATTGAACAAACGTTATTCCGTCGGAAAAAGCTAGCCATTGGGCTCCAACCGGTCAGCAAAGATCTCTTCTGCTCTGCCTATATCCCTTCATAATAAAGCCATTGCGTTTGGGCATTGCTGCTTTGAAGTTGGCACGAACCTTGCTGCTTAAGCTATGCAATACTGAACCATTTTTCTTTAGATTGCCTTATACGGAGCGTTTTATGGACATTCTGCACATGGTCGACCGGCTTGAGGAGCTTTTCAATCACAGCAAGCCCATCCCCCTTACCCGCAATGTAATGGTGGATGAGAACGCGTTTATGGACATCATCGACCAGATGCGCATTTCCATCCCCGACGATATCAAAAAAGCCCAGCAGGTCCTGGCCCAAAAAGACCGCATCCTGGCCCAAGCCCAGGAAGAGGCTAACCGCACGGTGCAATTGGCACGGGAAAAAGCCGAGAAGATGCTCGAGAAATCCGAGATCTTCCAGACCGCCCAGGAACGGGTGGCCCAGGTTGCCGATCAGGCGCGCGCGGAGGCTGCCCAAACCCAGCAGGATGCCGACCATTATGTGATGGAAACGCTGACCAAGCTGGAGGGCGAGCTGGTTAAGATCATGAGCCAGGTTCAGAATGGGATCCGCATGCTCGAGGAATCTTTCCAGCCTGAAGAACCCCAGGCAGAGGAGCCTCAGGAAGAAAACCCGGAGTAAACAGTTATTTTCCTAATCCGATTTTTCAGGCGCGCCTTTGGTTTTTGGCGCGCTTCTTTTTTCGCAAGGTCAAAGGCACCTCGCACTGGGTATCGGCACCTCATGCCCTGCCGGCTTAACGGGCTTTATTTCCCTGGCGTACCGCGGGGTACCGGCAAGCGCCACGGCCAGAACCTCGTCCATGTGCTCTACAAAATGGATGCCCAGGCTCTCCAGGGCGGCCGCTGGTACATCTACCAGGTCCTTCTCGTTGCGTTTGGGCAGGATGATCGTGCGAATGCCCGAACGCTGCGCCGCCAATACTTTCTCCCGCACGCCGCCGATGGGCAGCACTCTGCCGCGCAGGGTGATCTCGCCGCTCATGGCAACTTCGTGATGCACGGGAACGCCCAGCACTGCCGAGGTGAGCGCGGTGGCAAGGGTGATGCCGGCGCTGGGTCCGTCCTTGGGGATGGCGCCTTCCGGCACGTGGATGTGGATATCCGTCTCCTCAAAAAGGTTTTCGGGAATTCCAAAGGCCTCACTGCGGCTTTTCAGGTAGCTTAGGGCTGCCTGGGCGCTTTCCTGCATGATCTCGCCGATCTGGCCGGTGATCTGAGTGTTGGATTTACCCGGCACGGTAAGTACCTCAACCGGCATGATCTCGCCGCCGTTTTCGGTCCAGGCCATAGCTGTGGAAACCCCAATCTCGTCCTCCGCCTCGGCGCTCATCGGGAAGTACTGCACGGGTCCCAAAAGTTCGGTAACCAGGTCGGCCGTTACTTTGGTGCGCATTTTGCGGCCTTCGGTTTTAATGCGGGCTAGCTTGCGCAGAACGCTGCCGATCTCGCGCTCAAGGTTGCGTACACCAGCCTCGTAGGTATAACTCTCCACCAAACGGGCTACTGCTTCATCGGTAAAATCGATGGCCTCATCATGCAGGCCGGATTCTTCCAGCTGCTTGGGGATGAGGAAGCTGCGGGCGATGGCTTGTTTGTCTTCCAGAATATAACCGGGGAACTCGATGATCTCCATGCGGTCCAAAAGCGCGGGGGGAATAGCCTGGCTGTTATTGGCGGTGGTGATGAAGAAAACCTTGCTCAGGTCGTAAGGCACTTCCAGATAGTGGTCGCTAAAGCTATTGTTTTGCTCCGGGTCCAGAACTTCCAGGAGGGCAGCAGCGGGGTCGCCCTGGAAATCGCTGTTGAGTTTATCGATCTCATCCAGCATGAAAAGCGGATTGGTTACTTTTACTTTGCGCATGGTCTGCAAAATCCGGCCGGGCAGGGCGCCCAAGTAGGTGCGGCGGTGTCCGCGGATCTCTGCCTCGTCATGCACGCCGCCCAAAGACAGGCGCACGAACTTACGCCCCATGGCCTCCGCGATCGAGCGGCCCAGGGAGGTTTTACCCGTCCCCGGCGCGCCAACGAAGCAGAGGATGGGCTGGCGGTTGCGCTTGGGCTGCAGGCTGCGCACGGCCAAGTACTCCAGGATGCGGTCCTTGGCCTTTTTGAGGGCGTGATGGTTCGAATCCAGAATGGTTTTGGCCTTTTGGATGTCCAGGTCGTCTTCGGTGGCTTCGGTCCAGGGCAGGTCTGCCAGCCAGCGCAGATAGGCAGAAAGCATGCCGCTCTCCGGGGAGAGGGGCGGTGTGTTTTGCAGGCGCTCCAGCTCCTTGTCCGCGGCTTCCCGGGCTTCGGCGGGCAGTTCAATGGCTGCCAGCTGCTCGGCCAGGCTTTGGGTTTCCGGGTCGCTATAGCGGCCGTCGCTGAGCTCTTTTTGCATGCGGGCGATCTGTTCGCGCAGGTAGGCATCGCGCTGGCCGCGGTCCAACTCGCTTTGCACATCGCTTTGAATCTTGCTTTCCAATTCAGCCAGTTTGATCTCGCTTTGCAAGGCGCTTTCCAGGTAAGTTAAGCGTTCTTCAGGGTTTACCGCAGCCAGCAAGTCCAGGCGTTTGCGGTAACCAAAATCCACGCTGGCGGCGATGAAGTCCGCAAGTTCCGCCGGGTCTTCAATGCTGCCGGCAAAGCTTACAAGGTCGTCTGGCAGGGTATCGTTCGCTTCGAGGTATTGTTCAAAGCGTTTGTTCACCACACGCATCAACGCTGTGAGATGCTGGGTCCGCCGGCTTTTTTCAGCGACGGGTTCAACCAAAACCATGGGAACGCCATCTTCCAGAAACATATCCAGTATATGGACCCGGCGGCGCGCCTGGGCTAAAACCGTGTGGGTGCCGGGCTCACCCTCGAAGTCCTGGCCTACGGCGATCTCCAGGCCGATCGTAAGGTAGCGGTTGGACTCCTCGGATTTATCATCCGGGTCGCCATAACAGCCAATCACGGTGCTCTGCTCCTGGATGGCATTACTGACCGTGCCCCATCCTCCGCTGCCGGAGGGGAAGGTAAGCGGGGAAATTGCCCGCGGAAAGAGCACTAGGTCGTGTAAAAAGACGACCGGTGCCGTGAAGCGCCCCTCTTTGTCCGGGCGGCGGTTGCGTACCCGGGTGATGGTGTCCAGATTGGCCACGCGGGGCAGTCTAAATTGGTCGTCCAGGCTGAACTGGAAGGCATTATTGTTATCGTTTCTCATGGTTTCCCTTTAGGGCACTGATATTACCACGCGCCGGGCTTTATTTTGGCGGTGGCTCTCCGCGCAGGATCTCTTTGACCGCGGAAGCAATAAACATGCTGCCGCTCACCAGGATGCCCTTCTTATTACCGGCCAGTTCCAGGGCACGGGCAATAGCCGCCTCTGCCGGCAGGATAGCCTCGACGCTGGCGTGGTGTCTGCCAACGATTTCGGCCAGCTCGTGGGCCTCTTTTGCCCTCGGGTGCAGGCTTTGCGTGGCGATCACGTGGGCTACACGGGGCAGGATGGCATCCAGCATGGCATCCATTTCCTTATCCGCACTTGACCCAAATAGGAAGATGAAGGGCATGCCGGGGAAGTATTCGTCCAGGGCTTCACGCAGTTTGAGCATCGAATCGCCGTTATGGGCTGAATCGAGTACGATGGGCGGGCGTTTGCGCAGTAATTCAAAGCGCAGCGGCCACTGCGTTTGGCGGTAGCCGCTTTGCAGGTCCCGGCGGCTTAAGTTGAATCCTGCATTACGCAGAACATCCAGAGCAGCCAGGGCTGTGACCGCGTTGCTCAACTGGTGGGCCCCCAGCAGCGGCAAAGTCAGCTTAATCGCGGGACGGGCGAGCGATTTGGCTGGTGCCTGGGGCAATGCCTCGATACTCAGCCTTTGGCGGTCGAGCGAGTGGTGTAATTCCTGCCAGGAATAAGCTTCTTCAACCTTGATCACCGGGCTCTGACGTTCCGAAGCCAGCCGCAGAAGCTCCTTGCGTGCTTCCGGGACTTGCGGAGCCAGGACCACCGGTACACCGGGCTTGATGATGCCGCCCTTTTCATGGGCGATCTCGGTAAGCGTGTCGCCCAGGACGCTCATGTGGTCGTAAGAGATGGATGTGATCACAGATACCAGCGGATGGACGATATTCGTGCTGTCTACCCGGCCGCCCATACCAACTTCCACCACCGCAATGTCCAATTTTTGCTGCTGAAAATACAGGAAGGCCAAAACGGTGAACAAGTCAAATGAACTGACTTCCGTTTCCACCTTGGTAAGCGGGCGGAGGCGGTCGGTCAGTGCAATGAGTGATTCTTGGTCGATGGGAACAAAATTCACCTGGATGCGCTCCGCGAATTCCACCAGATGCGGGGAGGTGTACAGGCCGACCTTATAACCGGCCGCGTGCAGGCTGCGGGCGATGAGCGACGCGGTCGACCCCTTGCCTTTGGTGCCTGCCACGTGCACCACCGGGTAGCTGCGTTCGGGGTTGCCTACCGCGTCCGCCAGGCGCTGCATGCGGTCCAGCTTGAAGAAGCGCTTGGTGTCGCCAGGCTGTTTTTTCATCGAAAAATCGATGAAGCTGTAGAGGAAATCCAGTGAATCTTCGTAGCGTTTATCGATGGTGTTCATCGTTTCTGATTATACGAGCGCGGGCCCCGATTTACCATCAGAGGAAGATCAAAAATTCAGGAATACTCGTTGCTAAAAGGTTATGTGTGCCTATCGGTTCGGCAGGCTAAGGTCTTCCAGCCAAACATAACCGATCACGCCCAGGTAATCTGAACGGATTAAAACGCATTCGCGGTTGATGTTATCGAATACGCGTTCCTGCATGGGCATCAGCGTCACCGAAACACCTTGGGGCAGGGAACCCGTTGCCCCAAAGCCGGAATAACAGCCATTCCTTGCATAAAGCGGGCGGATGGTCACCATCTCCACAATCGGTGTGGGGCTGGGGGTGATGGTTGGGGTAGGGGTGTAATAAGGCGTGGGCGTCAGCGTTGGCGTAGGCGTTTGGGTCTGTGTTGGCGTGAGGGTCACCGTTGGGGTGCGGGTGACAGTAGGCGTCAGCGCCAGGTTGCGCGCGCGGATATTGGCTGAGATGCTGCGCACCGCTGAAGAAATCAGGACGATCAGCAAAACCAGGATGATCAAGCCCCCCAGGATCATCGCCGCGTAGGTCGGCAGAAAACTGCGCTTCAGGTCCAGCACCTTGGGGTCCTGTGGGAAGCTTTTGGCCGCCTTGCGGCTGATGCGCAGGGCATCCAGGGCAAAGAAGCGGTTGCCGCTGTTGAAGGCCTCTTCGGCTCGGTTGAGCGAATCTTCGGCGCCATTGATATCGGTTTCCAGGTTGCTGATCTCGTTTTCCAGCACCAGGCTCTGACTCTCGTATGCGTCCAATTGGCGCAGAAGGTCCAGGTTTTCACGCGCGCCGTTGATCTTGCTCTTTGCCAGGCTGAGCGTTGGCGCTTCCTCAGCGTCCTTTTTCATCCTCTGGGTATTGTCCAGAAGGGATTGGGTGAGGGCGGGGACGAGCATCTCCAGTTTGCTGCGCAGGCGGCTCAGCTGGGGAATATCGCCGTATTTCATGCGCAGGCGTTCCAG
>ENA-UOOM01004033-UOOM01004033.1-fermentation-metagenome-genome-assembly--contig:-NODE-4033-length-9973-cov-54.619177_pt1 | contig 9973 bp, 9 predicted proteins | sample MGYA00245781_ERZ724031 | MGnify/ENA primary metagenome ERZ724031 (study PRJEB28704, sample SAMN03018317) | fermentation metagenome | biome: anthropogenic terrestrial biome; feature: soil; material... | reverse complement strand
CATACTGCATCGTCCAATCCCGGTCATAATTGCATCTATATGCCAACCCCGGAAGATGGGAAAGCAGTACTGATTTACTGCGCTCACTCTCCTTCAAAGACTCCTCTACTACATCGACTGTTAAACTCTGCTCATGGAGCCTTTGTTCATATAAATGCTGTAATTCAATTTGAATAAGCTCCCTTTTTTGTATTTCTTTTTTCAAGCGGATTATCCAGTAAAATGAAACTGCCATAACAACAGCCGCAAAAAAAACAAGGAAATAAAATCCTTTTACAACTTCAAATTGTATGCCGGTTTTCTCACTGATCAATGAAATATAATCTGCAGCGATACCCTTATATTCACTATCTATATCAATAGATTCAAATGGAACCAACCCGGAATCCACACCAAGCTTTTTAACAGGATGCTTGTTTATAAAATCAACCGCATCTTCTGTCCAATCAATTTCTCCTGCATCATAACATGGTGACAAAATAGAGAAAATGATAATTAATATAATAAGTAAAGGGAAAACCTTTTGCATAATAACCTCATTCAACTAAGAACTTTATTATATAAAAACGTTTATTAATTATACTACAATATTTGACAAAATATTACAAGTGATTTAAATCTTTAATTTAATGCTTCATCCCCGGAATCCGTGAATTAAGTTAATTATATGTTGCAAATATATTATTAAAATGATAAATTATAGTTAAGAATTTTCTAACAATTAAAAAGGAGAAAACAATATGGATGTTAAGTATGTTGCAGAACCGTTTAGAATTAAGATGGTAGAGCCGCTTAAAATGTTATCTCGCCAAGAGAGGGAGCAAAAGATTAAAGAGGCAAATTATAATATGTTTAACCTAAAAGCGGAAGACGTATACATCGATTTATTGACAGACAGCGGCACAAATGCTATGAGCTCAGACCAATGGGCAGGAGTAATGCTTGGTGATGAATCATATGCCGGCGGAAAGAGTTATTTCAAGCTTATTGAAGCCGGACAGGACATATTCGGATACAAAATTATTCAGCCGGTTCATCAAGGTCGTGCTGCAGAAAAAGTGTTTTTCCCGATTTTAGTATCTAAAGGCAAATACGCTATTGCAAACATGTTCTTTGACACAACCAGAGCCCATGTAGAAATTGCCGGTGCAAGAGCAATTGACTGTGTAGTGGAAGAAGCAAAGGATCCTGCTATAAGAGCTCCCTTCAAAGGAAATATGGATGTTAAAAAGTTAGAAAAACTTATTAACGAGTTAGGAAGTGAAAACGTAGGAGTAGTTGTAATGACTATAACCAATAACTCAGCCGGAGGACAGCCTGTTTCAGTTCAAAACATGAGAGATGTATCGGCGGTATGTAAGAAATATAATATTCCATTAGATATTGATGCTGCTCGATTCTCTGAAAATGCATACTTTGTTAAACAAAGAGAAGAAGAATTTAAAGACTGGTCAATAAAAGATATAACAAAAGAAATGTTCAGCTATGCAGATTCCTTTACAATGAGCGCTAAGAAAGATGCCATTATAAATATGGGCGGTTTGATAGGAATCAAGGAAGATAATCAAGAATTATATCAAAAAGTGAAAGCTAATTGCATTTCATTTGAAGGATTTACTACATATGGCGGATTATCAGGCAGAGATTTGGAAGCGATGGCAATTGGTCTATATGAAGGTCAAGATGAAGATTTCTTAAGATATAGAATAGGTCAATTGGAATACTTAGCTGCAAAATTAGATGATGCAGGTGTAGTATATCAAGCACCTGTTGGCGGACACGGATTATTCATAGATGCAAAATCTATGTTCCCGCATATTCCTTATTATGAATTCCCGGCACAAGCTTTAGCAATAGAATTATATAAAGAAGCAGGAATCAGAACTTGTGATATCGGTTCATATATGTTAGGCAACGATCCTGATACAGGAGAGCAGTTAGAAGCTGATTTTGAATTTACAAGATTAGCTGTTCCAAGAAGAGTATATACTCAAGCTCATTTCGATATAATGGCTGAAGCCCTCATAGCAATTAAGGAAAGAGCAGCAAGTGTTAAGGGATACAGGATAACTTGGGAGCCCCAAATACTTCGTCATTTCCAGGCAAGCTTAGAACCTATTGAATAGCATAACATCATTCTCATATCGGGGACGGACCTTAAAATAAAAGGTCCGTCCCCGGAATTTTCTAAATATCATCTATGATGCTTTTTCGCTTTTCTTCATACTCTTCCTTAGTCATAAAACCATTTTCATGCAAAAGCTTTATCTCTTCCAGCCTTTTTTTGGAATCCGAAATATATACATAATCTTCATCTTTCATTTCTTCAGCAGTATTTTTCATAAATTTAGTTTTTTCCATCAAATCATTATCTTCTATGATAATTTCATGTGTTGAAACACCCTCTTCCGTAAATGCATTTTTGCCATGCATAACCGTAATGATAATTGCCACCATAGTCCAGAATACTCCGAATGGACCTGCCGTTGGTATTACAACAAATAAACCTATTAAACAAAATACAATTCCAACAAAAAATCCGGCAGTTGATTGACCCTTGCTTGGTTTAACTCTAATTTTCTTGCCCATAAACGCTCCTCCAATTAATATCTATATTAATTATATCAACAATCATTTGCAATTACAATTAATTTTGCATTGCGAAATTGCGCATTTCTCTGCACATCCGTACCTTGTTCCGTAAACAATTATTGTATTCATATTACCTCTAAATTAATTATTAATTTCTACAGATATCTGCCCAGCCAGTTAATGCTTTCTTCCATCATATTTGTGGTAACTACATGATTTAATTTGGGATATTCGATTAGCTTAATTCTTTCTTTATTACCATACATGGGACTTAATTCATTATAAAAAATTCTTTGGCTTTCAATGGGCACCGAAGTGTCGCTGTCACCGTGCAGCAGCAATATGGGTCTGTCCTTTAAGAGGTTTAAATGATTCATCGGGTCCAATCCTTTTACCTTCTTTTCAACCCTTTCAAGGTTTTCTGTAATTGTAACTTCTGCATTCTTATTGAAATTCTCCCATCCGCAGCAGCCGTTAAACACAATAAGAGCTTTTGAATCCTTGTTGTGTGTAAAAATTCCACCGGAAGTAAAGCCGCCCATAGAATTCCCCATAACCGCAATTCTTTTGGGGTCTGCAGAATACTTTGATATTAGCTCACGTTCTATAATGCTGTATTCTTCAATATTTTTAAACACTACATCCCAAAAATATTCTATCAATGCTTCCCGGCCGTAATCAGACAACGGGTTCCTTTCACCATGATAAATGGCATCGGGGATAACCACCTGATACCCCGCAGAGGATAATATAAATCCCCTTATGCGCTGCTTTTCTTTATTTGAGCTCCAACCATGGTAGAATACCACTGTAGGTATTGGTTCCTTTAAATCTCTTGGTCTAAAAATAATTGCCGGGATTTCCTGCAGCTTTATTTTTTCCTCTATTATGTAATTTGATTTAATAAAATCAGCCATAAAATTCTCCTTTATTGCGAAAACATTTACCTTATTATACCACTTCATGTCCGTGTGTCTGACCGTGATCATGTTCTTCACCTTCTGCCATTTTAAAGAATGTAACATATGCATTAACATATTCCCTTGCAGCTTTCACATCATTAATATCAAAATCTTTAAGCGCTATTGCCCTGTCAAATTTCTCTTTTAGAACATGGTACTCTTCTTCTGTTACTAAACCTTTAAGCGGTGACATATCTCCCTTATCAATACTCTCATCAGCTGCTGCAACAACCGGTTCCAATACGGTCCCGTAAGGTTTTAAGCCTTCATAAGATGCGCCTTCTCCTGCACGGTGAATTCTAACAAAGTTTTCTAAAAACCAACGGTCTGCAACTTCTTTGGCATACTGCCCAAATTTACGAGCTTTTAGAGCCAACTCATAAATTTCTTTAAGTTCTTCTTCATATTCTTCAAAAATCCATTTATATGCATAGTTGATATTTCCGGTTTCGAGTGCTTTCTTGCCGTCCTTTACTGCAGGACCATCCATCGTATCACAATGTGCATATGCCCTTCTGGAAAATAATAATAATAAACCTGTTGCTACTGCAATTCCGAATAAAATTTGCATCATCATTTTTCGTTCTCCTTTATTTTTTATTTTTAATCTTAAGATAATTATACCCAATTTGAGGTTATTAATCTTTGATTTCTATCAAATTTTAAAAATACTATTTATTAAATAATTTTAGATTAAATAACCATCCGTTCAGTTAAAGCATCCGGGGCGAGAGTCAAAGCATATTCTTCCAAAATATCCAAGGTTTTAAAAATTACCCTTGCATCCATACCGTCAACTCCAAAGACAAAATAGACTGTCCGTCTTGTTTCGGGTGAAATACAGGTTCTGTTATCTGCACCGGCAATCATACTAAGGATAATACCTTGATTATCCTTTCCGCTTACATCTCCGGGATAAATATGTACATCACGCCCACCCATACCGTTAAACGGAACCTTTTCTGTTCCTCTGAAAAGTATCAACGGTCCATCGATTTTATCTGCATCATGTGAACCAAGAAGTATATAAGTCTTAAGTTCTGTTAGAAATGCTACCTGATTAATCAGATTTATATCCGGGAAAGAGCGGTTTTTAAGCAAAATAGATTCTGCTTGCATCATTACTGTATACGTTTTCTTAAATTTCTTAAAATATTTATAATATGGGTTTTCTCCAAATACTTCTTTTCTGTCATAATTTGCTGCACGAGACATTATTCCGGCAAGTTCACTACTTTTCAATCTCATAAAACTTTGCATATCCCATTTTTTGTTTTCTGGATAATCAACTGACAATAAACCAAATGGTATATTAGTTCCTACAAACGATATATCTTTTGAAACTTTTATCATATAGTTAATCCCCTTTTCTATAGTGTTTTCAAAGGAAAAGTCTTGCCTATATTTTATTTGCCGGCATTGATATCATTTAAATATCTGTATATAGTAGCTTCAGAGCTATAGAGCAGTTCTGCTACATACGATACGGCGCCTTTTAACATAAAGATTCCCTTTTCGTCCAAGACTTTAACGATTTCAAATTTCTCATCTTTAGTCAATCTATCTAATGGAATAGAACTATTCTTTAGAACCCTTCTAATGGCATTTTCTGAGACTTCCTCTATAGTAGTGCCAATACTGTCTGATTCATCGGAAAACTTGATATTCTCTAATACCTCAAAGTTATTTTTATGAATTAACTCATCAGGATGAATTAAGCTCATTAGTTTATCATTAATATTTCTATAACCTGAATCATCAAAATTTAAACATAAAAAACCAATTAGATTATCATTACCGTTCTTTATGTACAGAGCAGATGTCCGCAATATATTATTTTTTGAAACACTATTATAATTTGCTTTATAGTCTATATTGTTATATTCTTTATTGTATAAAACTTTTAAAGCGTTTTCAGTAAGAGGTGCTCCGACGCTTCTGCCGCTGACATGACCATTTGCAATAGCAATTACATTTTTTTCATCTCTTCTCAAATCATATAATACGACTTCCCAAGACGGACCCAATACTACTCCTAAGAATTCAACTAATTTTACATAATACAACATTATATCCTTATCCATGAAGCCTCCAATTATTAGTATTTTTTATCATTATACATTAACAATATCAAATTATCAATACAAAATATTTAAACAGCGATAAATATTTATTAGAATTATCAAACATTAATGATAATTTATTTGCATTGATGATAATAATTTATCATAAATGCGCCATAATATGGTTATTATTTAAGATTTCGTAATAATTTTTCTTTCATATTGACTATTATTTATTATTATGATAGATTGTAGTTAAGAGAATATTTCCACAATATAAAAGGAGGAATCAATATGGCTATTAAATATGTTGCAGAACCATTTAAAATCAAAATGGTAGAACCAGTAAAAATTTTATCTCGTGAAGAGAGAGAACAAAAGATTAAAAAAGCAAAATTTAATCCTTTTAATCTTAAGGCGGAAGACGTTTACATTGATTTACTGACAGATAGCGGAACAAATGCTATGAGCTCAAAACAATGGTCAGGAATAATGCTTGGAGATGAATCATATGCAGGAGCAAGAAGTTATTTCAATCTTGTGGACGCCGGAAAGGACATATTCGGATACGAAATCATTCAGCCGGTTCATCAAGGTCGTGCTGCAGAAAAAGTATTATTCCCACTTCTAGTATCTAAAGGGAAATACGCCATTGCTAACATGTTTTTTGACACAACAAGAGCACATGTAGAAATTGCCGGTGCAAGAGCAATTGACTGTGTTGTGGAAGAAGCGAAAGATTCCAATTTAAGAGCTCCATTTAAAGGTAATATGGATGTTGAAAAGTTAGAAAAGACTATTATTGAACTGGGAAGTAAAAATGTAGCATTAGTTGTAATGACTATAACCAACAACTCAGCCGGCGGGCAGCCGATATCAATTCAAAACATGAGAGATGTATCGGCAATATGTAAGAAATATGACATTCCATTAAATATTGATGCTGCTCGATTCTCTGAAAATGCATATTTTGTTAAACAAAGAGAAGAGGAATTCAAGGATTGGTCAATAAAAGATATAACAAAAGAAATGTTTAGCTTTGCTGATATGTTTACAATGAGTGCTAAGAAAGATGCCATTGTAAACATGGGCGGTATAATAGGAATCAGGGAAGATAATCAAGAATTGTATCAAAAAGTAAAAGCTAACATGATTTCATTTGAAGGATTTACAACATACGGCGGACTATCCGGCAGAGATTTAGAAGCATTGGCTATAGGCTTATATGAAGGTCAAGATGAAGAATACTTAAGGTATAGAATAGGTCAATTGGAATATTTAGCTGCAAAATTAGATGATGCAGGTATTGCATATCAATCACCGGTTGGCGGACATGGAGTATTCATAGATGCAAAGGCTATGTTCCCGCATATTCCTTATTATGAGTTTCCGGCTCACACTTTAGCAATTGAGCTATACAAAGAAGCAGGGATTAGGGCTTGTGATATTGGTTCATATCAACTGGGAAACGATCCAGACACAGGAAAACAGTTAGAAGCAGAATTTGAATTTACAAGACTGGCAATTCCTAGAAGAGTATATACTCAAGCTCATTTCGATGTAATGGCAGAGGCTCTCATAGCAATTAAGGAAAGAGCAGATAGTATTAAAGGATATAGGATTACTTGGGAACCTCCAATACTTCGTCATTTTCAAGCCAGCCTGGAACCTATAGAATAAAAAAACAACAGTATATTATTAGTTCTTGTGGGAAAACACCCACAAGACTAATAATAAACTCACTTGATGTTTCCAACTCAATTAATTAACCCAAATTATTTGCTTAAGGGTTGTAATTCATCTTAATATTTAAGGCTTTAAATACAATTTGCATGAATTAGTAGCTTTATAAAAAATATAAAAGAGGTGAAATTATGAGTAATGAAGAAAATCAAGTCGACGTTACAGTAAGAGACACATGGAGTACCCAAATGGGATTTATTTTAGCTTGTGTTGGTTCAGCAGTAGGCATGGGCAATATCTGGCTCTTTCCTACCAGGGTATCCCTTTATGGCGGCGGAACTTTCATATTGCCTTATATTTTCTTTGTAGTGGTAATTGGATATACCGGTGTATTCGGAGAAATGGGATTAGGTCGTGCTAATAAGAGAGGACCTATTGGATCTTTTGGAAATGCGATGAAATATAGGGGGAAAGACGAAAAAGTCGGGCGAGCTTTAGGTTTTATCCCTACTACAGCGAGTTTGTTATTAGCTATAGGTTATACTGTAGTTGTAGGTTGGATGTTGAAATATACTTTTGGAGCTTTTACAGGTGCTACACTTGCACCAAATAATATTGATGAGTTTGGAGCAGCATTTGGAGCAATGGCAGCTCCATATGGAAACACTGTATGGGTCTTAATTACTATGGCACTTTCTATATTTATAATGAATGCCGGCGTTTCAAAAGGTATTGAAAAATTGAATAAATTCATGATGCCTCTGTTCTATGTGTTATTCATAGCATTGGCTATATATATTTCTACTTTGCCCGGTGCTTCAGATGGTTATAGATATATATTTACTTTCGATCCGAAGGGGTTAACCGATCCAATAGTATGGATATTTGCATTAGGGCAAGCATTTTTCTCCTTATCAATCGGAGGCAGTGGAACGGTAATTTATGGTTCATATTTAAAAGATGATGAAGATGTATTATTTAGTGCTAAAATGGTCGCTATTTTTGATACATCAGCAGCTTTATTGGCAGCATTTGTCATAATACCGGCTATGGCTACTACCGGCAGCCAATTATCCCAAGGTGGTCCGGGCCTCTTATTCATACATCTTCCTAATCTGTTTAAAAATATGCCCGGAGGCACGCTTGTAAATATAGCATTCTTTTTAGCGTGTACATTTGCTGTCATGACATCTATAGTTAATCTTTATGAAACACCAATTGCAGCTTTACAAGATGAATTTAAATTCTCTAGAACAAAAGCTACAATTATAATAGGTGTCTTAGGAACAGTAGCTGCTTTAATAATTCAAGGCCTCGTAGGAGAATGGATGGACATTGTATCAATCTATATAAATCCTATAGGTGCAACTATAGCAGCAATTATGTTCTATTGGGTATTTGGAACTGAATATGCCAAAAATGAACTTCAAAAAGGTAGAGAAAAAGAAATTGGCGGATGGTTTAAGCCTATGACTAAGTATGTATTTGTAGGCGTAACAGTTGTTGTCTATGTAGCAGGTGTAGTTCTTGGAGGTATTGGTTAAAAATAAACAGAATATAAAAAAGTGCAATCTTCTGATTGTCAGATCTTTATTCAAAACTTGTATAAACCTCTAAACTGACGTAAAATAAAAATACTCAGTCAGGAGGTTTTTTCCATTAATTATGGTTTATTTCAACAATCATATTTCATCGAAATCAGTAAACTCATTCTCTTTGTTTGCATTGTATTTGGAATCATTGTAATAAACATTTAATTTCTTTAAATTTACAACCCACAAATAAATTACAAACGGTATAAACAAAATCATAAGCAGTTGAATGTTTGACATTAATATAAAATCGAAAACTCCATGCATTATTGCCGGCACCGATAATGATTTTTTAAAGAAATACCGATGCTCTTCCGGAGTCGATGAAAATTTAGCCAATGAAAGATAATACCCCATTGTAACAGCAAACAGCATGTGAGCAGGGACAGAAATAATAGCCCTGTAATACCCCACTGATTCAACGTCCGAAAATGCGAATACAACATACATTATATTTTCAAGAGTTGCAAAACCCAGTGCCGCCATTACACAGTAAATTATGCCATCAAGTTTTTCATTGAATACAGGATTAGAGTATACATACTTTAGTACAACCTTCCTTTTCATGTACTCTTCTGTTAAACCGGCAACAATAAAAGCCGTGTAAGCAACTCCCAGCACACCTCCGAATATATTGAAAAATAATAAAAAGTTCTCAATAAGTATTGTAGGAAAAACATAAACGGCACCAAAAATAAACACCTTTAATAACATGCCTAAAGGCTCTCTGTCGTGTCTGTCAAACCAATAAAAAAGCAATGCCAATGCTATACCCGGAGTTATTGCCGTAATGAATAAATTTAATTTCACAATTTTCCCTCCTCTAATGATTTACAGTCTTGTATTTGGTTTCTTTTCTTTCCTCACAGGAGCATTTTTTCTCATTTCTGTTATTTCTTTTTCTAATGTATCATTGAATTCCTTAAGATCATCATCTACATCTTCATTTATACCACAAATTGATAAAGATGAATCATTTTATAAAATTGTTTTTAGGGCTTGCCTATACAACAATTTGTACAGGTAATAAAAAACACAGGTAGTTTAACCGTGTTTCAAAATTACATCCTCCGGAGTTATT
>ENA-UOOM01004032-UOOM01004032.1-fermentation-metagenome-genome-assembly--contig:-NODE-4032-length-9980-cov-3.897128_pt1 | contig 9980 bp, 9 predicted proteins | sample MGYA00245781_ERZ724031 | MGnify/ENA primary metagenome ERZ724031 (study PRJEB28704, sample SAMN03018317) | fermentation metagenome | biome: anthropogenic terrestrial biome; feature: soil; material... | reverse complement strand
GGCTTATCTGGCCTTATTTTAGATATGATTATTAAAAAAGTAGAAAAAAACATAGAGAGTAAGTGGGGTGTTCAAAATGGATCAAAATAATGAATCCTTTATTACCATAGAAGGGGTTACTAAAAACTATCCTAGAAACGATAAAACCCAAAGCCTCGCTCTAGATAAAGTGGATTTATCTATTAAAAAAGGTGAATTCATTTGTTTATTAGGACCTAGTGGCTGTGGAAAGACCACTCTTTTAAACCTCATTGGAGGTTTTAGCAAACCCACTACTGGTAAAATCCTTATTGATGGAGAATTAGTAGATAAACCATCTGTTGACCGAATCACCATATTTCAAAATTACGGTTTACTTCCCTGGAGAAGCGTTATTAAAAATGTGGAACTAGGACTAGAAGCAAAAAAAATCTCTAAAGAAGAGCGAAAAACTATCGCTGAAGAATATCTAAGCTTAGTGGGCTTAACAGACTTTTCAAAACATCATCCAAGTGAGCTCTCTGGAGGTATGCAACAACGAGTTGCCATTGCAAGGGCATTAGCAGCAGACCCTGACATTTTACTTATGGATGAGCCCTTTGGCGCATTAGACGCCATGACACGAATGGGCATTCAAGATGAAATTCAAAGGATATGGAGCGAAAAAAAGAAGACCATTATCTTTGTCACACATGATATCGAAGAGGCTGTTTTTCTAGCAGACCGCATCGTCATCATGACCCCTTATCCAGGCAAAGTCAAAAGCATCTTAAAGGTGCCTTTAGCAAGAAAAAGAGATCGAACCAGTATAGATTTTCTAAAGATTCGAGATAAAGTTTTTAGCGAATTTGAATTAAAAGCTCCAGATTGTACGGAATACTATTTGTAATAATAGCGACCAGCCACCAGTATTTTGGGGTCAAGATCTTTCACTTGCGCTCAAGATGACTGGGTAGAAGTTAGGCTCAAAAGCAGGACTTTCCTAGTAGATCAATAGAGCACGAGGTTTCTCGTGCTCTTTACATATTTATATATATTAGAAACGTTCTGTTTTTTAACTTAGCCATTATTTAAGTCAGCTTTATATACAAGGCTTACATCTCTGACCCAAGAGACTTGACCCTAGCACTGGTAGCTGGCGACTGATTGGTGAGAGCTAAAATGCCGGAGCCACTTGTAGATCATGATAGCAGTAAAGCCCTTTTATCCCTTCACTAGTTACAACAGCATTTACAATTGCCTTAGCTACTACTTCTGCTGCTAGTGCCCCTAAAATGTTCATGTCAATTTCCTTATCTCCGCTAGAAATAGTAAAGAGAGCATCACCATCAAGATTAGTATGTACTGGATTAATTGCCCTTGCCATTCCATCATGTGCCATCTGTGATATTCGAAGACACTCTGACTTGTTTAGATGGGCATTTGTAGCTATGCAACCTATTGTAGTATTCATTAATTGCCCTCCAACTTTAGATGCCTCCCTTTCCATGTCTTTAAAGACATCAATGGTGGGCTTTATTTTCTTGTTGGATATATCCACAGGTCCAGCCAGGATTTCATTTTGGCAAAATGGATCATAGACATCTCCAAAAGCATTGACAGCAATGACACAGGACACAATAACATCACCGTACTGAAGGCTAGCCTGTCCTAAACCAGACTTCATAGCAGACACCATGCCATTTACTTTTCCGACAGTAGCTCCAGTTCCTGCGCCGATATTTCCCATTGATCTATCACTTGTTGTAGCAGCACGTATAGCTTCCGCTCCCATATTGCCATTAGGATATGCAAGGGGTGAGCCAATGGCTAAATCAAAAATTACGCATCCAGGAACAATGGGAACCTTTGTTACGCCAGTATCATAACCTGTATCTTGGCTTCGGAGATAATCCATAATTCCATCTGCGCAAGCAAGTCCAAAGGCAGATCCTCCCGCAAGAAAAATCCCATGGACTTCTCCCACACTCTTCTCAGCACATAAAAGATCTGTTTCTCTCGTACCAGGTGACGCTCCTCGAACGTCAATAGACGCTGTAGCCTTATTAAGAGGACGTATTACAGTTACCCCTGTCATACCCTCGTAATCCATAGCATGACCGAGGGCAAAACCAGGAACATCACAAAAATATCCAGTATACCTTGGTTTGTACATTTTTTTCTTCCTTTCTAACTATTATCATATATCATTAATTTGCTCTATATTGTTGTCATAATACTATTGTATTTTGTTTTTAAACTTCATATTGGTTTTTAAATACGACTATTTAAGATGCAAGTTGCTCCATCAAAGATTCTTAAAAAAATCCACTTATTTCCTCTTAATTTGTTCTTATACATTATTCTACCACAACAAAAACATATTAAAGCATTAACCTCTTCTTAGAGCTATTATTTCTTATATCCTTATCTTATTCATTCCACACCAAATCAAAATAACCTTCTTTTCAAAGATGTATTTAAGCTTTTTATGTAGAAATTTAGATATTTCCACAGCAATATCATAAAGTGCCGACATACTTTAGCGACCAGCTTTATAGTATTTAAGTCTTATGTTCATGAAGTACTTTAAGTGAAATGCAAACCCTGTATATTCAATAGTTTTCTAGTTCATGTTAAACTTTAATACGAACATATAGTTAAGTGTATATTCTATATCTTCCCCTGGAATTGTTTTTTGCATAAAGTATCTAAATGAAGTAGAATGTCAATAACAAATAATAAGAGGTGTATCATGGAATTTTTAATGAGTTTAGAAGGTCTAGCTCTATACATTACTATATTTATTGCGAAGATTGTTGAAGTTTCCATTTCGACAATCCGACTGGTCTATAATAATAAAGGTGAAAGAGTAAAGGGTACTATTCTGGGATTTATTGAAATATTGATTTGGTTACTAGTTGTAAGCTCTGTCCTTAACAATATTACAGAAGATCCTTTTAAAATATTTGCATATGCATTAGGTTTTGCGCTGGGCAATTACTTAGGGCTCTATATAGAGTCTAAAATAGCCCTTGGTCTTGCATCCATTCAGGTTGTCGTCGGTGAGGAAACAGGAAGCACTCTAGCTGAAGCACTTCGTGAAGATGGCTATGGGGTTACTATTATTGATGGAAAAGGGAAAAACGACAGCTGGAAAAGTCTTTTGTTTATTCAACTTAAAAGGAAACAAATCCCTGCTGCTATTAAAACCATTAAATACATCGCTCCTAGTGCGTATATTACTGTCAATGATATTACGTCCATGTTTGGTGGATTTATTAAAAAATAGTTGTAAATATAAATATCAAACTTTTTTAAGCTCATCTTATACTTTAACTAAGCATGTAAGCTAGCAGTTACAAGGTATTTAGCCTTAATGTTAAACCTTAACTACTTGGGTGGTATTAAGTGGAATACATATAATCTATAATAAAAATAGCTCCTTTCTGATTTGAATCGCTTATAGATTCTTAGCAGAAAGGAACTATTTTTTTCCTAAAGCATAATCTTTTTATATTTCTATAGTGTTATAGGTTTCCACCCTATAACAAATGTCTTCGTATTTCTCAAGAAGCGGTACTTGCCATCTATATATGTAATGTACTCATCCACATTTTGCTGAAATAGATTTTCTTCTTCATCTGTTAAATCCGCGTTCTCACCTAATTCTACTGTGACTTGCCTTAAGTCATCGTATGCTTCTTCCTTGCTCTCATAAGTTCTTTCAAATCCGTCTTCTACCACTTGTACCATTGGATCGATACCCAAATCATAGAGTAAATTAAATGTAATATTGTATCCAAACATTCTACTCTGTTCTTCATTTACTTCTCTCTTTTTGATACCCCTAATTCCTGTGAGCATTTCCATTTGAACATCTCGTAAAGAAGGATATCCTGTAAAACTTAAAAGGTAAGCATATTTTGTAGCTGTATTATTTAATTTAATAATATCTTTTAAACCAACAGATCTTGATGCAAAGGCTATATGATGTTTTTCTATAGATGTATTTGGATTTACTCCATTCCAATCTAATTTCTTGTAACTCACATTATCTAATCCTGCTTTTTCTACATTGACTTTGCATATTTCTAGCATCTTGTCTGCTACATCTAATGCCGTTACTCTTCCCACTCGCTGAGCAATAGGTACTGTCAAACGACCTACACCGCAACCAATATCGATGACTGAATCCTCTTTATCTAATTTCATAGCATTTACTTGGTTAAGAGTGTACTGTCTCTCTAGGCCTGCCATAAAATCGTACATTTTCGCTACTCTACTCCACATCTCATTAGCGCCTTTTTCACTTAACGTGCCACCAGGTAGGCTTCTTGCATTTAATTCTTGGATAGCACTCCAATTGACTAAACTATTCATTCTACTCACCATCTTTTTTTATTTTAATAAGAATCTATATAGATGTAATACAAATCTTCTTATCTCTTTCCTTAATATAAATCATTTCTAAGTTTAAACCGTATATCTTACTTAGATTATCTTGTGTTAGAATGTCTTTTGAATCTCCATATATAAATCTGCTACCATAGTCGACAATTGCCGCTTTATCTTCTAACATAAGAGCGTGATCTGGATTATGAGTAGTCATAATGATAGTATATCCTTGCTGTGATAACTCTTTGATCATTTTTAATGTTCTAATTTGATTTCCATAGTCTAAATGGTTAGTAGGTTCATCTAGCATAATAATCTTTGGATTTTGAACTAAAATCCGTGCAATCATGGCTTGTTGCTTTTCTCCGCCGCTTAAATTGGTGTATTTTTTATGAGCTAAATGTTCAATTTTCATCTTGCTTACTGCTTCATCGGCTATTTCTATATCTTTCTTTTTGGGAGTACCTAGTATATCTAAATAGGGAGTACGCCCCATGGTCACAAATTCACGTACTGTATAAGCATATACTGCATTGTGAAATTGAGGTACATATCCAATCTCCTTTGCTGCTTCTCTCCTACCTATACTCCTTATAGACTTACCTGCCACCTTAATCATCCCTTTACTAGGCGTGATAAGATTTGCTAGGCAATTAAGCAGTGTAGTCTTACCTGAACCATTAGGACCTAGAATGCACATAATTTGTCCCTTTTGCAAGCTAAAGTTTATATCTTTAATGGTTTCTTCTTTTACTTTAGGATACTTATATGCTAAGTCTTTAACTTCTAAAATCATTTTTATCCACTCTCTGTTTTATTAAAAGTAATGTAAATATGGGTACGCCAACTATTCCCGTAATTACGCTTAAAGGTATTTCTGTAACGGACAAAGTTCTTGCTACATTATCTACTAACATCATAATTACTACGCCCATTACAAAGGACATAGGAACTAATTTGGTGTGATTGTCTCCCACAACTAGTCGTGATAAATGTGGGATTACTAATCCAAACCAGCTTATGGTCCCTGATATGCAAACTGCTGACGCAATTAAGATAGTCGTAGTAATAATACATAGCATTCTTATGCCTTTGGCATTTACCCCTAAACTCATGGCCTCATTGTCACCTAGGGAAAGAATATTGATATACCATCTAATACAAAGCAAAACAATAATACAAAGGATCATTGGCAAATAAACAGTTCTTAAATCTGGAAAAACTACATTTGATAAACTACCCATTAACCAATAGGTAATATTTGCCAAAGTAACCTCTGCATCTGCTAGATATTTAATCAAAGTGAGCAGAGAAGAAGCAAATCCGCTAACGATGATCCCAGCTAATATCAATACTAATGAGCTACTATTACGGATGAGAGCAGTAATCCCTAAGACTAACAATATTGCGATAATTCCACCTATAAAGGCTGCTACCTGTACGGCGTAGTCTGTATACCCTAATGTAATAGCCAGTGCCGCCATTACAGCAGCGCCATTAGAAACCCCTAACATATCTTGGGAGACTAAAGGATTTCTAAAAATACCTTGATAAATAGCGCCAGACAAACCTAAGCCCCCGCCTACCAGGACGCATGCTATTAGCCTTGGTAGTCTTATCTCTAATACGATCTTACTCATAGTAGCATCCCATGTCTGCTCAATAGGAAAGAAGGGCGACAACACAATTTTAATGGTATCTATAAAAGAGATTTCAAATTGACCTAAGCCCAATGAAAATATAAAGATGATTACTGCTGCTACAGATAAAAGCAATATATACATATTGCTTTTATCTGTAGCTTCTATTTTATTTGCTCTTTTTTCCTGAATCCTGCCATTCTCCATTTGGTCCTTTTCCTTCATATAAATATTGAACTTCTTCATCTGTCATCTCATAATCTAAAAATGTCTTATAAAAGTATTTTGTCTCTTCCTCTAAATCTACGTCTTTAAAATAATCTGGGTAGGATGTTTTTGCCATCCATAATATTTCTAAAGACATTTCTCCACTAAATGCATCCCAATAAAACATCCCTGCTGGGTTGATATGTACCCGATTGTTTTTTACTGCTGATACATCTTTATACAATGGATCTGTCATAAATTTTTCATATTCTGCATGATTTCCTTGTGCTACAATAATTACGTCAGGATCTGCAGCAATAATTTGTTCATAGGATATTTCAGGTGCTTCACTACCTGCAAAAGCATTTGTAACATTAGCTGTCTTAAGGAGACTTCCCACTACACTATCGTCAATAGTTGTAGTGGACGTAGTACCATGAAGAACCACTATTTTCTCTTCTTGAGGAACTGTTGCAGCTACTTTTTCAACTAAATCTAAATTTTTATTAAAATACGTAAAGAAAGCTTCTGCATTTTCTTCGTATTCTGACCCTAAAGCTTTGGCAACAATGCTCATTTGTTCCATTAACTCATCTGCTGATTTTCCTCCAGTTAACTCTACAACTGGTTCTCCGATTTCTTTTAGAGCATCTGCTCTGCCCGCTACAGAAATAATCACATCTGGGTCGATTTCTAAAATCTTTTCTACATTAGCTGTTTGACCATCAGAGATCACCTCAACATCTTTCGCACCTGGGAAAATGTGAGTCATCCAAGGTCGGCTTTGTAGGAAAGAAGACCCTCCTACCATAATGTCTCTAGCGCCTAATTGGACGATAATTTCATTGGCTGAATTCCATAAGTTAACTACTTTCTTTACATCTTTTGCGATTTCCACTTCATTTCCACTAGCATCTAATACGATTCTAGTTTCTGCTTCATTTGTTTCTTGCTTTTGAGTAGCTTGATTATTTCCTGCTGTTTCTTTGGCATTATTACAAGCTACCATACTAAACGCCATTAAAAAGCATAAAACGATTAGAAAAACTTTTTTCATATTTGTATCTCCCTTATAATTTTTTGTGTTACCTTGTCTATTCTCAATAGACGTTTTTGCTCATTGTTACACGCAAAAAAAACTCCTTAAAAAAGGAGTATCAAAAAATGAGCATGCTACCGCTATTATTTTAAAAAATCTCCTTTTCACATTGGAAGGCGTATTCATTTCTAAATACACCCTAACGTTTACACAATCCTAGTACATATTAATATACCTTAGATTAAATAAATCAGAGCTTTACTATTAATTTATATTAGCATAATTTGTATATACAAGTCAAGGATAAATAGGTAAGTCATAGCAAATCGTCATAGCAAATCAGGCGAATACTTCATAGTCTAATGTTTTTTTGCATAGTATAATAGTTTCTATGTTAAATATAAAAAAGTTTCTTTCTAATGTTTCTTATGCCCCTTTCAGAATTACTTGACAAGCATAGCTTTAAACTGATAATTTTATTATCAGACTAAAATACAGAATAAAGAAGGAGGAACTTGGCTTTAGGCCAGGAAAACAGATGAGCGATAAGATTAGAATAGGTATTGTAGGATACGGAAACCTTGGCAAAGGTGTAGAATTAGCTTTGGGGCAAAATCCAGATTTTTCCTTAGAAGCTATTTTCACAAGAAGAGATCCAGAAAATTTTAAAACTACTTCAAAAGCAGTTCATATTTCTGATATAGCAAATTATATTGGAAAAATTGATGTAATGATTCTTTGCGGTGGCTCAGCTACAGATTTACCACAACAGACACCACAACTTGCAGAGCTCTTTAATACGGTAGACAGTTTTGATAATCACGGAAAAATACCAGAGTATTTCAACAAATTAGATTCTGTTGCAAAAAACTCTAGCAAACTTAGCCTAATATCTGTTGGTTGGGATCCAGGATTATTTTCTTTAAATCGCCTTTTAGGACAGGCGGTACTCCCAAATGGAAAAGATTATACTTTCTGGGGAAAAGGTGTAAGTCAAGGACATTCAGATGCTATTAGAAGAGTAGAAGGCGTTAAAGATGGCGTGCAGTACACAGTTCCTATTGAGAGCGCTATAGATATGGTACGTACTGGAAAAAATGTAGAGTTTTCTCCTAGAGAAAAACACGAGAGGATCTGTTATATCGTCCCAGAAGATGGAGCTGATTTAGACAAAATAACAAATGAGATTGTGAACATGCCAAATTACTTTGCAGACTACGATACCACAGTACATTTTATAACTGAGGATGAGATGCAAAAAAATCATAAAGGCATGCCTCATGGGGGGTTTGTAATACGCACAGGGGTTACTGGAAATGGTACAAATCAGAGAATGGAATTTAGTTTAAGCCTAAATAGCAATCCAGAGTTTACTTCAAGTGTGCTAGTAGCTTATGCAAGAGCAGTTTATAGACTATCTAAGGAAGGTCATACTGGAGCTCGCAGTGTATTAGATATTCCATTTAGCTACTTATCTCCGAAGTCAGGAGAAGATTTAAGAAGAGAGTTGCTTTAGTCACTAGCATGTGGGTGTCGCTTGCGCTCAAGATGACTGGGCAAGAGCTAGGTCAAAAATAGGAGTTCCCTATTACAGTAATCGAGTAGGAGGGGGTGACTAACCCCCGTCCTCTCACACCACCGTGCGTACCGTTCGGTACACGGCGGTTCAGTTGAGGATAAGATGTGCCTATGCCTTGTATCACCTATCTATCTGCACTAAGCGTTCTTACTGTCTATCTTCGATTTCCAATCTATTTTCAAGTAAGTAACCTCTTTCGAGCAACTGCTATTTTCATGTTTCAAGTAAGTGACATCTGTCTTATCTCAACCGTCGAGTCCTTTTCTCCATCTATTTTCATAGGCTTCTTCGATACTACGACTCGAACTGACTTCTGTACGTTCAATTTTATCTCCCGATAAAGGTTACTAAGTAGCGAAAACATTTATCACTATGCATAGCATATCGTACAGACCTCCCCAGTTAAGATGCGTAATCTTTCCCTCCATCTATCTGCCACATTTACACAGTATATCTTCGAATAGTTATTGGGCTTCAGTTTGTTCGGCAACCTTACCCGATATACCATGCCTTCTATGTGATTTCTGTCCGTCAGACCAGAGGTTTGCCATCCGACTTCCTTCAGATTCCACCTCACGATGGACACCCTTGTCATTGGCTATGTGTTTCCCACTATCAGGGCACACTACGGTCTTCCACCGATTAGATTACGCCCATGCTGGGCGAACCGAAGAAAGGGCAGAATCATATTCTGCCCTTTTTAAATTAGAATACTATGTACTTATAGAAAATAATATTTGCTATTATTTATCTTGATTTTATTTCATATTACTTTGCGTCAACGCTTGTATTAAATTTTGATCGTCCTACAAAAGCTACAATACTTAGTATGATTAATGCAGTACCACATAATAAGAATTTAAAACTTTCTCCACCACCAAAATTATTGACAATTGGGTTTAGTATAAATGGAGAAACGAACATGCCGATATTAGAAGCTCCATTTATTAATGAAATAGCATTAGCGCTCATTTCAGGTGTTACAGCAGAAGAAGCGATGAACATAGCTGTTGGCATTAACAAAGAAAGGCCAAACCCTATGAGAGCACCAGCGATAAAGACACTTGCAATGGACCCTATGATATTAATAAGAAGCAAGCCCACTCCTGCAAGTAAAATAGCAGTTGGAATAATAGTATCTTTTAATCGTTTTTTTATT
>ENA-UOOM01004031-UOOM01004031.1-fermentation-metagenome-genome-assembly--contig:-NODE-4031-length-9983-cov-15.271757_pt1 | contig 9983 bp, 14 predicted proteins | sample MGYA00245781_ERZ724031 | MGnify/ENA primary metagenome ERZ724031 (study PRJEB28704, sample SAMN03018317) | fermentation metagenome | biome: anthropogenic terrestrial biome; feature: soil; material... | reverse complement strand
GATATTCAAAGAAGGAGTTGGCCCCAATGGCTCAAAGAAAGAATAGCACAGATCTTACGGAATTGCTACTGAAATGTATGGCGGAGCCAGATTCTTGTGATCACCCTCGGCGCGGGCCTTGCCATTTGGGGCGCAATCAACCTTCTCGAAGGTTACGGCAACGACAATCCGGGAGCGAAATCGCAAGGCATTAAACAGCTCATGGCGGGCGGCGGTGTAGCCTTGATCGGCATTACGCTGGTTCCGCTGCTCTCCAACCTTTTCGGCTGATGCCGACGCGAAAACACTCAGCGCCCCCATTCATGGGGCGAGGGAAAGGAGATGATGCCGTTTGGATTTCATCAAGCAGCAGATTACCGAATGGCTGAAAGAAATACTCGTCGGCGGCATCATGAACAACCTGTCCGGCATGTTCGACAACGTAAACAGTCAGGTCGGGCAGATCGCCTCTCAGGTGGGAACGACGCCGCAGGCGTGGAACACTGACATTTACAACATGATCCGGACCCTGTCCGAAAACGTTATGATGCCCATCACGGGCCTAATCCTCGCGTTCGTCATGACGCTGGAGCTAATCCAGATCATAACCGATAAAAACAATTTTCACGAAGGTGTATGTTGTAAGCGATGTATTTCAAATACGTCAAATACAACACGCATGACAGCCGGCACATTTATGGTAATTTGCCTGAACTACTGCGTAAAAAGTGGTGATGTGCTAACGGATTAAGACAGAGTATCCCATGCAAAAGCGGGAATTTTCATGAATCCAGCTATCCTTGTAACTTGCATTATAGAGTTCATGGAAATATAATTGAAGGAAAGGCGGTGAAAGCATGGAGCACTCTATTTTGGTTGTCGATGATGACAACGAACTGTGCCGACTGATAAAAAAGTGTGCCGAAAAAGAAAACGTATCAGCCGATCTTGCCCATACGGGTATCGACGGTTTAAATATGGTCAAACAAGGGAGCTATCAACTAATTGTTCTGGACGTCATGCTGCCAGGAATGAGTGGTTTGGATGTTTTGTCCCAAATTCGAAAAAGCAGTTCGATTCCGATTCTCATGCTGACCGCCAAAGGCGACGAAATTGACAAAGTAACGGGATTGCGGCTCGGAGCAGACGATTATTTGACAAAGCCGTTTAGCATCCATGAGCTGATGGCGCGGATTGATTCTCTGATACGGCGTTACACCGTATTCAATCAGCCTTTGCAGGAAGACACGTTAAATCTTAAAAATATGGTGATTGACAAAAGTAACCGGACGGTCTGCGTGAATGGAGAACAGGTTGACCTGACCGGCAAAGAGTTTGATCTACTCCTTTTTCTTGCGACCAGCAAAGGCCGTGTCTTTACCAAAAAGCAGATTTATACACAGGTTTGGAACGACGAATATGCTTTTGATGACAACAACATCATGTCCTTTATTAGTAAGCTGCGTAAAAAAGTTGAGCCTGACGCCGATCATCCTTTTTATATTCTGACCGTTCACGGCGTCGGTTATCGGTTCAACAAGGAGGCGTAGCCCATGGATTTGACATTGTTTTTTCTTGTACTCTCCTGTGCCTTTGGCTGCGTTATCATCTTCCTTGTTACAAGGCTATGTCGTGTGCAGGAACAATTAAACATCATTGAAAACGCTCTAAAAGACATTCAAATTGGAAATCTAAACCGACGAATTCTCGCAAGAAAAAGTGATATGACGAAATCCATCTGCTACAGTATCAACGAAATTGCCGCAAACGATCAGGCACAGCTTATTCGGTTAAAGGAAGCAGAACAAGCATACAAACGCCTGATGACAGGTTTGTCCCACGACGTCAAGACCCCGTTGACCTCACTGGTCGGTTATCTGGAAGCCATTCAGGAAAAAGTGGTAATTGGGGAAGAAAAAGAAGAATATATCGGCGTGGCTCTGGATAAAGCCCATCACTTGAAGGACTTTGTGGAAGATTTATTCGAGTGGGTAAAGCTGGACGCAAAGGAACAGAAATTCCAATTTGAGGACTGCGATTTAAACGAACTTTCCCGAGATATTCTGGCAGACTGGATACCGGCGTTGGAAGACAGGAAAATCGGATATGAAATTTCGATTCCCGAAACGGAATACACCCTCCGGCTTGACAGAAATGCTTATACCCGGATTCTTAATAACCTTCTTCAGAACACGCTGGTTCACAGCGAAGCAAGCAATGTGACCGTCAGCATTCTGGAAAATGACAAACAGGTGCAAATTATCGTTCAGGATAACGGAAAGGGGATTTCTCCAAAAGATCTGCCGCATATTTTTGAAAGGCTTTATCAGTGTGATGAATCCCGTACAGCAGGCGGCAATGGCCTTGGTCTATCCATTGTAAAAGAGCTTGTCACGATTCATGATGGGAAAATAGAAGCGGATAGCCCACCGGACGGCGGCGCAAAATTCACAATAGTATTTCCGAAAGCCCTGTGACGCGCAGGGCTTTCCTTCTACCTAAAACAAGAAAAGAACAAGGTTCCGGCAAGGTTTTGGCAAGGTTCCCGCGATATACTGGAAGACGGAAAGGAGATAAGCCATGGGAACGATAATCCAGACTGAATTGCAAAAACTCAAGCGCAGAAAACTGGTTTGGGGAATTTTAGTTCTGACGACATTAATTGCTCTTTTTGCTTTTGAACGCGCGTGCAGCATTTCCAGAAAGAGCGCGATCATGGACAGCTTCGGCGATTACTATACTCTCGCGTTCAAAATGCTTGCAACAATCTATCTTCCGATTGTGCTTGGAATATTCGCAACGTCACTGTTTTTCGATGAATATAAGAACGACACGCTGAAGTCTCTGCTGATTGTCCCAATTTCAAAAGCACAGCTCTATTTTTCAAAAATTGCTGCGGTGCTTTTTATGTCGCCGGGGTTATGTCTTTACACGTTTATCCTCACGGTTTTCGGCGGCGTGATTGCAGGCGGATTCCCCGATATCAATGGACAGACTGTGCTACAGGCATTTGCTTTGTTCGTAGAGGGCGGAATTTTAGTACCTCTCGCAATGCTCCCCGTCATTTTTCTGGCTGTATTGGGGCGAAAGGACTACATACTTCCAATTGCTGCGACGTTGCTTTATCTGGTTCCGGTTATTTTGATACCGTCGTATCTGATGGGGATTCACCCGCTTGCCAGCGCGATCAACATCTACCGCGTAACTTCCCCCGCGGCTGCGCAAATGGTTAAGAATCTTACGCAAGGTGCCAACATCACAGCCAACGTAACAAATAGTCTGATCAACATGATTTTGATTGGGTGCATCTCCGCTGCGTTATCGGTCATTGCGCTGCAAAGGCAAAACAATTGAGAGAGTGAGGATTTCATATGAACGATACTGTTATTGAAACAAAGCAGATTACAAAAGTTTACGGCGAGCAGACTGCCGTAAACCGTGTTGACCTTCATGTCCGTAAGGGCCGTATTTATGGCCTTTTGGGGCGCAACGGTGCGGGCAAGACCACAATTATGAAAATGATTTTGAGCCTGACGTCAATCACCTCCGGTGAAGCGGATGTATTCGGCAAGAACGTCAAAGGCAACGAGAAACAGGTTTATCCCCGGATCGGCGCTATCATCGAAACGCCGGGATTCTATCCGAATCTTACGGGAACGGAGAATCTGGAGATATTCGCAAAGCTGCGCGGGACGACGAAGCCCCGTGCGGTACAAGAAGCCCTTGAAGTCGTCGGGCTGCCCTATCGGGATAAAAAGATTTTCAGCAAATATTCGCTCGGCATGAAACAGCGCCTTGGCATTGCGAACGCCATTCTGCATGATCCCGAACTGCTGATCCTGGACGAACCCACAAACGGCCTTGATCCCATCGGCATAGCCGAAGTCCGGGATTTTATCAAAGACCTGAGTGTGGAGCGGGGGAAGACAATCCTGATTTCCAGCCATATTCTCTCGGAAATTTCACTGCTTGCGGATGACATTGGAATCATCAACAACGGTGTTTTACTGGAAGAAAACAGCATGGCCACACTGAAAAAGAAAAATGGGAAATACATTCTGCTTCAGGTTTCCGATACCGCCAAAGCCGCCTTAATATTGGAACGCAAATTTCATACCAAAGACTATTCGGTACAGGATACCCACACGCTGCATCTGTTTGATACTTCCCTTGATATGGCGGCAATCAACAAAGCGCTGATGCTTGAGGACATTTCGGTTATCAGTTCCCAACTTTGCAACGACACTCTGGAAGATTATTTCAAAAGAGTTACCGGAGGGGAAGGCATTGCTTAATTTAATTCAAACGGAATTTATGAAACTTCGGCGGAAAAATTTTATCTTTCTTATGATGCTTTCCTCTCTGCTGATGCCTTTGCTGGCGGTATTTTATTTTGGCGCGGCAAAAAAGGCCGATATCACTCCAATGCAGTTTTACAAGTGGTCGGCTTACTCTTATACGCCGTGGATCATTCTGCCGGTTGTGTTGGGAATTCTCGGAACAATGCTTCTATACGATGAAAATCAAAACGATATGCTGAAACAGCTATGGATTATTCCCATCAGCAAGTTGGAGTATTTCCTGAGCAAATTCTTTATTGTATTTCTGTATTCCGTCCTCTTTATGATGATAACAGCGGTATGTTCCATGCTGGCAGGAATACTGCCCGGAACGATACCGTTTACCGCCGACAGTGTTTCTTATCTATTTCTAAAGTGCCTTGAAATCGGCGCGTTGGCACCCTTTGCCATGCTTCCCGTCCTCGCGGTCGCCGCTTCACAAAAGGGGTATATCCTGCCGATATGTGTAACCTTAGTTTATACGTTTCTCGGCTTTATTCTGCTGATGGTGAATATGTACGTCCATCCGCTGTCGAGCATGACGGCAATTACTATAAAGGATATGCCCGGCGTCGTGATGAAACAGCCGGTTGATTTAAAAAGTGCGTTTCTGTGCATTGGAATATGGGGTGTTGCTTCAATCATCTGTGCAGATGTCACTCTTAAAAAAAGACAGTGAGGCGGACAATATGAAAACATTACTATGGGCGGAAAGGATGAAACTCCGCCGTTCAAAAATAATATGGATAGCTCTGTTTTCGGCGGTCATGGTATCTGTGATTGTGTATATGCAGGGACAGTTTCTGTTTCAAGGTCATAGATATGTGGACGAAGCCGGGTGGTTCATGACTGCCGCGCAGTCGCTGGGGAGCATATACGTCCTGCCGGCAATCATCGCCCTCATGGGAAGCTATATGATTTGCCGTGAAGAACAGGACGATACAATGAAGTCCCTTCGACTGATTCCGGTCAAGCCTTCAAGCCTTGTCGGTGCGAAACTGGTTTTAGCCGCATTCATGAGCGTGTTGCTTTACGCTTTTTTGTTTATTATTACATTTTCAACCGAAGTAGTTCTGCACTTTTCTCTGCTGAAAGCAGCGACTATCCTGAACTTCCTGAAGATTTATCTTTTGCAGGGTATCTGCCTGTTTCTCGCCATGTCCCCGATTATTGCCATTGTCGCGGTCCTGAAAAAAGGATATTGGATTGCCCTGATATTTGCGGAGGTTTACTCTTTCGCAGGGCTGTTCGTCGGGATGCAGAACACGGCCCGCTTTATCTATCCCGTGACTGCTGCTTTTTGCGTGTCCGGCTACTATGAATCGACCTTGCCTCAGTTGTTGACAAGTATTTTGAGTCTTTTTATCTGCGTGTGTTTGTCACTTTTGATTCTTGACAGGTTAAACAAAAAATACAACAGCTAAATCTTATCTAAATGCGTCCCGCCAAACAAAAAAAACACGGGTTTGGCGGGATTAATTTCATGCCTTATTTTGAATAGTTATCCTCCAAGCTCATGGGTTTGGAGGGTTTTTTTATGTCCACTCAGTCCTTTATGAAGACTATCCGACCGCTCTCAAGCGGCCGGGCGTGACCAACGGACAACATCTTTTATTTTACAGGCGTTAATGCTTCAAAAAAAGAGTAAATCATTCAGCGGATAATTCCGGCCTTTTTTCAATCTGTACCAACAGAAAATATCAGTTACCGTTTGCCCTTTGGGATACTCTCCCATTGGGTATTTTTTTGTCTCTATCCGGTTTTTTATTCCGTTGTCGTTCACCTCCTGCCGTCCTTTCTGGATTTTTAAATTATTCAGAAAGGACAGAAAAATTATGGAGGTATATATCAAAATTCACGGACAAAATGTAGCCGTGGAAGTGTCGGTTGAGGTCTATGAATATCTTGATCGGGCCAATCACAAAACCGAGAACCTTTTTCATGAACAGCGTCGCCATTGGGATGGGCGCGAATTTGACGAGTACATTATTGCTCATGAGTGCAGTCGAAGCTACTATGAAACACCGGAGAATTGGCTCTGCCGCAAAGAAACCCTCAGGGAGATTACGGCAGCGTTGAAAAGCTGCACGGCAAAACAGCGTTATCGTTTTCTGCTTTACGCTTTAGAAGGGCTTAGTTGTTCCCAAATTGGTAACATCTGTGGCTGTTCCAAGTCCGCCATTATGAGAAGCATTGAAGCGGTTAGAAGGAAGGTTAAATGTATTTTGCAGACAGAGTGATCGGGAGCGTATTTTCAGGCTAACCCATTGAAGGGTTTTATGCCCTATCGCATGAGCAAGAGGGACAGGCAGTTTCAAACTGTCTGCCCCTTTTGCTGTCTGGAGGTTAACCGTATGCCCACCATCAATCTGCGCAAGTATTATCCGTTTCTTAATGAAGACCGTTTCGTCGAGGTCAGTGACGAGGTCGCCGAAGCATTTTTGTTGGCAAAACGGCAGGAAGACAACTATCACCACCGGGTTTGGTATCATAAAGCTTACTATTCTCTGGATCGCAGTGACGGCATTGAAAACAGCATTCTTCACACGGAGCCGTCGCCTGAAGAAATCCTTATGCAAAAAGTTTCAATGCAACAGCTTTATGAAGCACTTGACCATCTGCCGCCCATTCAGGCACAACGGGTCTATGCGCATTACATTCTCGGCATGAAGAAAGTGGACATTGCCCGCGCCGAAGGCGTGAATAGCAGCGGCGTATGTGATTCCGTAAGGAAAGGCGTGAAAAATCTCAGACGGTATTTCGAGAAGAAAAAATGGATGGAGTGATGTAGAACGGTATGCCAACATCCAAACAGGAGCCAGAAGCCGTGCGAGAGAAAATCCGCCAGCTTAAAAATCGGCAGAAAATTTTACTCAACCGGAAAGCCGACGCGGAACGCAAAGCGCGGACACATAGACTTATTGAGCACGGGGCCATTCTGGAATCCATCTTTCCCGAAATCGTCCTTATGACGGGCGAACAAATCAAGGCGTTTCTAGAGAAAAAGCGCTGAGTTCCCCTACTATTCCCTTGGAGCAATTATACCAAGGGCGCACTTATACACCCTGACGGGTGCCGTGCGCTCTACGAGGCTTGTTGCGTCCTTCGGACGCGATGGGGAGGTGCCCTCCCCAAACCTTTTGCGCAACCTCATGCCGCATCGAATTCTCTGCGGAGAATACGACCCAGCGTGAGGTTTTATTATACCTATGCATTTAACTGAAGGAGGCCAAAGAAAACACGGCAATCTATCATTGTTGTATCAAGATCATCAAACGCAGTCAGGGCCGGAGCGCTGTTGCCGCCGCCGCTTACCGCAGCGGCCAAAAGCTCACAAATGAGTGGGACGGCATCACACACGATTACACGAAAAAAGGCGGCGTGGTTCATTCGGAAATTTTTCTTCCAGCCCATGCCCCACCAGAATATTCCGACCGTTCCACTCTATGGAACAGCGTAGAGGAAGCCGAAAAAAGCCGCAATGCCCAGCTTGCCCGTGAAATTGAAATTGCTCTGCCTGCGGAGCTTGACCGAGACATGCAGATCAAACTTGTCCGCGCTTATGTCCGGGACACTTTTGTAGTCTCCGGCATGTGCGCGGATTTTTCGATCCACGACAAGGGCGACAGAAACCCCCACGCCCACATCATGCTCACTCTCCGTCCGCTGAAGGAAAGCGGCGAATGGGGCGCGAAGTGCCGGAAGGAGTACGACCTCGACGGGCGCGGCCAGCGTATTCCACTCCCCGGCGGCGGGTTCAAAAGTCACAGGGTCAATACCACTGACTGGAACGATCCGAGCAAGGCCGAAGTTTGGCGGGCAACGTGGGCTGACGCCTGTAACCGAGCGTTGGAGCAGATCGGCAGGCCGGAGCGAATCGACCATCGCAGCTATAACCGGCAGGGCGTACAGAAAATTCCAACCGTCCACATGGGCGTCGCGGCCACACAGATGGAGCACCGGGGTCTTACCACCGAAAAAGGTACCGTCAATCGGGAGATTGCAGCGCAGAATCGGCTTCTGAAAGAAATCAAGGCCCGGATTACCCGTCTCTACAACTGGACGAAGCAGCAGGCGGCACAGCCGGAGCAAAAGCAAAGCATTTGGGAACAGCTCCAACAGGCGCAGGCCGCAGCCAAGCCCACCACCCGGTACGGAAAGGTTAAGGCCCTCAAAGAGAGCGCCGCCCTGTTCACCTTTTTGCAGGAAAACGGCGTTTCTTCAATGAAGGAACTTTACGCAAAAGTGGCCGCCATGCAAACACAGTATTACACTTTGCGCGGCGAAATTGCCGCCACCGCCCGCCAGATCGACGGATTGAACAAGCGGTTTTCCATGTGGAAGCAGTATTCCGACAACAAAGCTTTCCACTGGCGGCTTGCCGCACTGAAACCAAGGACACAGGAAAAATTCCGGAACGCGCACAGTGTGGAACTTGCTCTGTATGACACCGCCGTGCAGTATCTGGACGAATTGAAAGCGTCCGGCGAGAAGCTTACCCCAAAGCATTGGCAGGCCGAGACAGAACGCCTTACCGTCCAAAACAGCACCCTGTATCAACAGATGAAAGCCATGCGCACGAATATTCAGGCTGTGGAGAAAATCCGCAAGACCGCCGACGAACTTGCCCGGTCGGAAAAGTCCAGAGATCGGAGACGCAATCATGAGCGATAAAATACGCGCCGAAACGATACCGGAGCGCAACATTTTATATCTGCCTATTCTACCCCTATCCCATAATGTCCCCCTTCACAGATGGGGCTTACAAGGCCAATTTTCCCCGAAAACGGCACCGGGAAACTACAGATAATCCATCGATCCGTCGTAGCGGCAAAAGGAGCGGTTTTCATGCCGAGAATGAGCAAAAAGCGCAAGCTGGAATGGCAGCTTTTCTTAAATCACCGAAACCGCGTGACATACAATTCGCTTTGCCGAAAATGTGTCCACGGCTGTAAGCAGAGTTTCCGGGCCATCGTGATGGACTGCCCGCGCTATCAATCCAAGCGAGCAAAACGGAATCATAAGTAACTGAAAGTTCTCATTTGAGAAAGGAGTTGCCGATGGAGCAAAAGCAGGAACAGCAGCCGGTCAAATTCACCGAGGCCATAGGTTCCACCACCTATGAGGTATCCATTCATTTCAGCAAGACAAGCAAAGAAACCCTGAACGATAAAATTTTCCGGCTAATTAAAAACGACACCGGGAAACAGTAACTTTTTTAATTCGACAGTTTCATAATTTATGGAATTGCGGTATAATGGAAGCACCATAAATGTGTTGACTGTCTGAAAGGAGAAAATCCATGTTTGGACAGTCAAAAACGTCTCAGATTACCGCCCTTTATTGCAGGCTCAGCCGCGACGATGAATTGCAAGGCGACAGCAACAGCATCATCAACCAGAAGAAAATTCTTTCTACTTACGCGAAGCAAAACGGTTTCCTGAATATTCAGTATTTCGTGGACGACGGTTTTTCCGGGACGAATTTTCAAAGGCCGGATTTCCAGCGCATGATCGCGGAAGTCGAGCAGAACCACGTCAGCACGATCATCGTCAAAGATATGTCGCGCATCGGGCGCAACTATCTTAAAGTTGGTTTCTATACGGAAGTGATGTTCCGTGAGCGCAATGTGCGGTTTATCGCTGTCAACAACGGTATAGACAG
>ENA-UOOM01004030-UOOM01004030.1-fermentation-metagenome-genome-assembly--contig:-NODE-4030-length-9984-cov-5.679424_pt1 | contig 9984 bp, 10 predicted proteins | sample MGYA00245781_ERZ724031 | MGnify/ENA primary metagenome ERZ724031 (study PRJEB28704, sample SAMN03018317) | fermentation metagenome | biome: anthropogenic terrestrial biome; feature: soil; material... | reverse complement strand
ATCCTAAGAATGAGCGAGGTATTTAGAGATAATTAAAGATTATAGAAGAAGGAGATGATTAATATGGGAAAAAATACAACTTTAAATTTAAGAGTTAATCCAGATGTAAAAAGAAGAGCTGAGGAAGTCCTTTCACAACTCGGCATGCCTATGTCCACGGCAATAGATATTTATCTGAAACAGATTGCTATGACTGGCGGAATACCTTTTTCAGTAACACTGCCGAAAGCACCAGTGACCATAAACGCCGACCTGATGACAATTGATGATATTCATGCCAAGCTAAAGGAAGGATACAGCGATATAGAAAAAGGTAATGTGCAGGATGCATCTGCTGCCTTTCGGAAATTTCGGGAAACACACACATGAAGCAGTATAGAATTCAGATTACAGACAAAGCGCTTTCGGATATGGAGGAAATCTATAATTATATCGCTGAGCAGTTAGAGGCACCTGAGGCGGCAATGGGACAGTATAACAGAATAGCTGACGCAATTGAAACTCTTGATATATTTCCGGAACGTGTGAAGTTAATGGAGACAGAAGAGGAAGGTGTATTAGGACTCAGGCAAATGCCTGTTGATAACTTCTCTGTATTCTTCCATATCCGAGAAGAGCGGGTAATCATTACAAACGTTTTGTATAGTGCCAGCGATATAGACAAGCGTTTGCGTGATTCCTGAAGGCTACATGTAGGACTAATATGAGCTAAGAGTGTTTAATAATAGTAAAGGTTTTGAATATTTGAGGGTGCGACATCCCTGTCACACTCTGAATTACGGGGCTTTCGACGGCGTATAACAACGCACTCAGCGCAAAGGGCACAGCAGTCAGCAAGTCTTTGGGGCATCATCAGGATGTCATCCTGCCCACATGTCTCAGCCTAACCGAGTCAGTCGCCACATTAGCCCGTGAAGTCTCGTTGGGAATGAGCGGCTCCCTGTAAGGCTGAGCCACGTCGCGAGTGCAAAACGTTATACGAAAGATCCTACGATGACCGCGGGTTCTGTATGGTTCAGGCAATTAGTGATGGATTGATAGAAAAGTGTGCAATAAGACTGTCTTATTAACATTATATTTAGGGGTGACGTTTAGATGGATATTAAACTGAAGGTAGTATTGTCATCAATTGGAAGTGTTATTTCAAGTACTCTGATTTATATAGTTTTACACGAAGGGGGACATTCTTTAGTTGCAGTTATATGTGGTGCAAATATTACTACATTTAGTATTTTAGGTGCGCATATGAGTTATGATGGCGGCATATTTAACTCGTTTACATTAGCTTTACTCGATGTGGCTGGGATGTTGCTTCCCGTTCTTGTTTCAATTATATATATGATATTCTATCAAGGTGGATTAACCAGCATACTTTACAGGATTTTTTCTTTTTTATTTGTTCTAATACCTATATCTTCTATATTAGCTTGGGTCTTTGTCCCTATATTCTATTTATTCGGTAAGGAACCAATAAATGATGATGTTACAAGATTTTTAAATAATACTGGTATAAATCCAGTGGTGATAGTGGTTGCCGCTACTATAACTTTAACCTGTTGTATCTTTATAGCTTGGAACAAAAAGATAATCCAAAATTATTGGTCTACTCTTAGAAGTGTAAGGTAGAGAACTTCGTCAAAACAGTGTTATCCAGAGTAAATCAAATGACACACTTATTTATATGATGCGTTGTGAATCGAGTTCTGTTTACAGCTGTAGCGTAGTCTTCATGGGGCAAGGTCCGCCGCCTAACAGCGCATTTGGCGCAAGGGGCGTAGCAGGAAGCCTTTCTCTCTATAATTATCAGGAGGTCATATCAGCATTTGTATTCCGCAGCAGTAAGATGAATACTGTTAATAACAAAATAACAGACAATCAAAAGCTAGTTCTATCTTCTTTTATAATAAAGCGGATAGAGGGAAAAGAGAATATTCAAAGGTTAATAGCTAATTATAAATAAGCATAATAATGTGCCGTACAGTAGTTTATACGAAGTTACTTTTTGCGGTAGAATGATACATGGGGATAAGTTATATAGATTATTCTAATTTTAAGGGGTTTTGAAAATGGGTAGTTCTTTTTCAGAGATAAAATTGTTTCAGGTCAAACCAAACAAAATAGACGAATTTGAAACGCTGGTAAAAGCAATAAAGATTGAGCAAGCAGAGCAACCAGGCTGCATCAGCATCAAGTATATAAAACGCTTTTATACTTTTGATGGTATTGAAAGGGGTAATGTTCCCAGGGAACTTGCCAAAATAGTAAAATGTGTAAAGTACTATTCCTATTGGGAATTTGATACCATTTACAATTGTGGCAGGGCTAATGGCTGGTTTTTTGATAATTATGAAAAGGTTATCCAAAAGCTGCTTATTTCGCCGTTTGATATAAGCAGTGGTTATTCGATTTAATTGAGCAGTAAAAAGGAAGTGAATAAGATGAATGAGGAATTAAAAAACATATTAACAAAATTTACGGGATACGGATGGGATTTGATTGAAAAGGTTTTGTTGTCACTACACCAAAATTCATAAACTTAAGCCAAGTCTGGCTAAGCTTTAAGAACTTCTTAAATCCCAGTAACGCTATGAAGATCGATATTATTGAGGGGGAATCAATATTATGCCAAACATCAAAAGAGCAATTTTTTCTGTAGCGGTTTTCTTTGTCTTACTCGTTATAATTCAAGTGTTTATAAGTGCGATCATTTCATCTGCGATTTCAGATGAGTATTTAAGAAGTCTCTTAACTCTTTTGATATCAGCAGGACTTTCATTTTATTTAACAAGAAAGATTATTAATAGAAGCACTCGAAAGAGATCATACTAAATAAGTCGAAATGCAGAAACATAATTTATTCGGCTTGATTTATACCCCTTGTGCCGGTGATCTTTATTATTCATATAAAGCAGATGGTACCGTTTATAAGTCTCCACTGGATATATCAGTTTCCTTTTTAACTGGAAGTGGTGAGGATATGGTGAATCAAAATTGGGAGTTTTTTGATTATAAAGAGAAATATACTTCTCCTACTAATGGTATTACAGCATACCTAATGAAATATGGCGGAGGTATTGCTTTAGGAGAAGAACAAATTAAACTCCGATCAGCTGCAGGAGAAGCAGATTCAGTTACTGTGTTTGTGAACGATAATTTGCTGTACACTATTTCTGGCAATATACCATCTGATGAAATGAAAAGAATAGTTGATGGTTTTATTATAAATAATTAAATTAAACGGTAACTTTGCATTACATTCTAGTGACGATTAGATTGCCAGATTCATATTTTTTCAAACCGATATAAAAAAACTTATATGCTGCAAAACAGTATAGAAAAGAAAAGGCAATCAATAACAGCAAAAATCCAGGTCGAAAGGATCTTGCCAAGCTTAGGGGCAGGTGAACGATAAAGGATGCAGGAATAACAGACAGCATTAAAATACGTACAAAGCCTCGATAAATTCCCTCCGGATAGATGCAAAAGTTGATGATGAATTCCAAAGCCATTCCGCCAATAAGAGAAGCATCCCCGAAATAGAATGTAAAGGTATGGGCTGTTACAGCTATGGCCGTCATTAACAGACCTCCAATTACAATTCCTATTAGGAACATTAGCCAAGCCATGCTGTCAGCCCCCTGAGTCAGTGCCATCAACACGAATCCGTACAATAAATCTCCCCAGGCACTTAAGGCAGTTCTTGAGCAAAGCAAGCTGATCAGGGCATCCTTTGGTTGAAGTAAAAAGGTGTCCAATTCGCCGGATACTATGATTCGCGTGATTCTGGTCATATTGGCAAAAAGGATATTGGAGGCACCAAAAGCCGAAGAGGTCAAGGCCCATATAAACATAATATCATTAAAATCATAGCCACCGATTCGTCCTTCAATCTGAGAAAAGGCTATCCACCAAAAAAAGACAAAGGTACCGTTGGAGATGGCCATGCCGAAGGCCTGTAGTAGAAAACTGCTGCGATATTCCAAAGCAGAGGACAAATTAACTCTGAAGTACAAAGCTATTAAGCGAAACGTATTCTTGAACTTTTTCATAAACGCCCTCCTTACCCGCCATGGGCTTGTATGCCCTTAACTCCGTAGCTATACATGCTAACAGACAGTATAATGGATATAAATATCCAAAGTAGCTGCATCGGAATAACCTGCCAAAAGAAGTCCCAGCTGAAAGCCACAATCAGCCTGGCTGGTGCCCATGCCACATAGGAAAAAGGCAGGCATCTGGCGATGCTTTGAAGCCATTTTGGCAAAAACTCCAGTGGAATGAACATACCCAGCATGAACACCAGCTTTTGATATATAAGAAAAAAGGCAGTGTTCTCCTCCAATCGAAAGGCAGTCAGACCGAGGACCATCATAAAAAAGAAGTTGATGGTTATACCAAGGACAGCACTGAACAAACCAAACGGAAGCGCAGATATACGAAAGCCCGGTATAGGCCCTACCATAATCAACCCTAAGATAATAGCCATAGTGCCATAGATAAGCAAATTAAAAATCATACCACCCAGAGCATTGGAAAACTGGTAGATAATATAGTGATAGGGGCGGTTTAGTTGGTATGCAATGCTTCCGGATTTTACATCCTCATTCATCTGACCGAATACACTGCTTTTGCAGCCAAAGACAATCAATTCAGTCATGCATAGGTACCATACCATTTGTGTCAAGCTGTATCCGGCAACCTCACCGCCTTGATAGATTGCTCTCCAAAGGTTAAAAAATACAAAGATAAAAAGGGAGTAAAAGAGAAGACCTCCAACTGCATTGCTTCGGTAGACAAAGGTGTTCTGCAGGCTTATACGAAGCACAGTAGAATATTTTTCAATCCATTTCACAAACAACACCACCTTTAACCAGTTACGGCCTGATGAGAAAAAATAGTCGAAATAACTTCTTCCATGGGCGGATCTTCAACTGTTATGTCTGCTACACCGCCATGTGATATAATCCAGCGCATAGCCTCGTCAATGGGGCAAATATGGGTATCCACAGACAATCGTGCTCCCATCTTCCCTGCTTTCTCCAATGTGACACCCTTGGGCATTTCCATATGCTGATCCACATCATAACGAACCGCAATTATTTTACGGTTGAGATAGTCATACTTTAATTTCTTAACCGGTTGATCAAGGATAATCTCTCCATGGTCAATAACGACAGCCCTTCGACAGACCTGTTCAATATCTCCCGTATCATGGCTGGTTAGAAAAATAGTGGTCCCCTGTTCACGATTCATTTTTAGAATTAACTCACGTATTTTATGCTTCACTACTACATCAAGACCAATAGTGGGCTCATCCAGAAATAAAATGTCTGGCGAATGGAGTAAGGATGCTGCCACTTCACAGCGGATACGCTGACCAAGAGATAGCTTACGTACCGGTGTTTTTAGTAAATCCCCTAATTCAAAGCATTCCGTCAATTCTTCAATGCGCTTTTTCAATATCATCTTGTCTATATCATAGATAGCACCTAGCAATGTAAAGCTGTCAGTTGGAGGCAGGTGGAACCAAAGCTGTGATTTTTGGCCAAAGACTGTGCCGATACGATAAGACAGCTGCTTTCTTTCTTTTGTCGGGTCTAAGCCAAGAACGGATATATCACCGCTTGTGGGATGCAGAATGCCTGTCAGCATTTTTATCGTTGTGGACTTTCCCGCACCATTGGGACCTATAAAGGCAAGAATTTCTCCCTGTTCAACAGAAAAGCTGATATTCTTTACCGCCTCAACCTCCTTATAGGAAGGCCTAATCAACGCACGAAAAGAAGCTTTAAGACCTTCTTCCTTTACCCTGGCACGGTACAGTTTGTTTAAATTCCGAACTTCTATAGCAGACATTACTACAACCCCCATCTATTAACTTTATGTTATGCGTAAGCTATATTAAACTTTTTGCACCAGATAGCGTTTTGTTGTAACATGGTATGATAATTTTTACCATCCTATCACTTTTGGAATAAAAATACAAGAAAAAAATAGGGGGAACCTGTAAGCTAAGGATTCTTCAAAAGCATTATAACTCCGACTAGAAAATAATGAATCCTAAACTTTGGATTTGGATTAAAAGAATGAGTCCACTCCACGACACTGGGGTGGATTTTGTTTTTTTATACCTGTAAAAGTTCATAAGTTAATCTCACAAAAGGCGAAAGTAATTGAGAACGATATAATCAATATACGAAGACATTTCCATATGTATCCCGAATTACCGGGTGAAGAAAAAGAAACTGAAATCGGAACATAGATTTTTCCAGCTGAATGCCTTAAGGAATCATCGGGGTATGCAGTGCAGGGTTATCATATGTCGTTCGGGGAGAACCTAAGAAAGAAAAACTGGCGAGAGATTGAATCGACTTTTTATGTTCAGTTATTACAAAAAGATTGATACTCATTATTATTGAATATCAGTAGCTTGCCCTCTTTCGCAAATACCTCTCCTGTCTCTTTATCATATATAATGTTCTTAATATACGCAGCGGCACCACGTGCCGTGTTAAATCAATACACCATATGTATTGCTCCCTACTGAAACCTATTGACATACCTCGATGTTCTACGTATACTTATTACATAGAACATCGAGGTATATTTTAAATAAGGTGAGGTGGAATTCATGTAAATCGATAAAGGGCTGATTGGAGGAAGTACTACTTTACTATTGCTGTCTTTGTTGGATGAGTAAGACAAATACGGCTATGAAATCATTAAAGAATCAGAGCATCATTCCGATAAGACCTTTCAGTATATGGAAGGGACCTTGTATCCTGTACTGCACAAGTTAAAAAGATATGGCTATGTAAAATCTTATCAGTCAAAGGGAGATGCCGGCAGAAAGCGGAAGTAGATTTTAATCATTTTCATATAATTATTAATGGTAATCCATTTTTAACATGGCAAATATGATCTTGACCTCAGGATTCGGGATATCCGCCTGCAATATTTCATAAATTGTAATAGTGAATTTTTAAATAACTTCTAGCAACTATAGAGTTCGAAACATTTAAATAGTCCTTTACCAAAAAGCGCATCAGTTAGAAGTTGATGCTGGTATTGCTGAGTTGTGCGAAAAACTAGAGGAAGCCGGTGTGCAGAAATATATAGATGAACTTAATGCCGCTTTGAAAGATCAGTATCCAGGCGGTTTCACTAACTGGAGTAATGTTCATAATTGATTTGAACTGATACATTGCGGGAGGGGGGAGCAAGTGTTATCTGATTAGCCCCTCCTCCTGCATTATCCATACTAACATCAAACATTTATGGGGAGTGATAAAATATGTTGACAACTGATACCACTGTAAGCCGACATGACATGACAATGTCTCTTAAGAATAGCCACTGGATGCTGGAGAAACCAGAGAATTTCCCTATATCCTACAGATATGGAGGAAAAGTTTATCGTGGTATGCCTAAAAATTCTACGTTTGAAAAAAGATTTTTAGATTCTTCCATGGTAGAGACTATAATAAGTGGTAGTGTTGAAGATCTAGGTGTGAAAGCTGTATGCGTGGAATATCGCGATTATCCAGTGATAGAGTGGACGCTTTACTTTACAGCATCTGGATATAAAAAAACTCTGATTCTAGAAAATGTAAATGCAATAGACATGATATTCCAAGGTAAGGAAGCGGTGTTGACTCATAACACTGGCGATTATATGAATGCCAATGGCTACACTGATAAAGAGATAGCGCTGGCTGACGGTGTGAAAGTGGCGCTTGCGCCAAATGGTGGTCGTCCTTGTGATCATGCTATGCCTTATCAGAGACTGATGTTCGACGGCTTTGGCATCAATATATCCATCGGTTGGCCTGCGCAATGGGCCTGCGAATATGAAGGTGGTATGGATCAGGTAAGTTTTCGCGCTGGGCAGCAGCTGGTACACACTGTTATCGATCCCGGTGAGGTTTTACGCACTCCGCGCATGACAGTGATGTTTTTTGAGGGCACCAGAAAGCGCGGAGTAAACATATGGCGTCGGTGGTATCTTTCGCATGTGTTACCCGTAAGTATGGGGGAACGTGTAAAACCAGCCCTTACCTACTCCGAAAACGGTGGAGGTATTGAATTTTTAGCTGCCACCGAAGAAAATCAATTAAACGGTATCAGTGCGGTAGAGAAACATATTCCGCAACATGGCTCTGATGTCAGCAGCCTATGGTGGATCGATGCAGGCTGGTATCCATGCCTTGATGAGAACGGAATTCCAGATTGGACGGTGACTGGTACTTGGATGGCAGACTCAAAGCGATTTCCAAATGGACTAGCTCCAATAGGTGAAGCTGCGGAAGCAGCCGGGCTTGAATTCTTGGTGTGGTTTGAGCCGGAGCGTGTCCGTCCGGGAAGCTGGCTTGCAGAGAACCATCCCACATGGATGCTGAAGGCTTCTACAGCCCATAATAACAATATGCTGCTAAATCTGGGTGACCCGGACTGCCTTAAATGGATCTGTGAGACCTTCACAAAATTCATTAAGGAAAATAAAATCAAATTCTATCGTCAAGATTTTAATTTCGAACCTCTAGCTCACTGGCGAGAAAACGAAGCAACAGACCGTGGAGGTATGGTAGAAAATCAGTATGTACAGGGGTATCTGGCGTTTTGGGATTACCTGCTGATGAATGTGCCTGGGTTAAAAATCGATTCCTGCGCATCTGGTGGGAGACGCAACGACCTAGAGACAATGCGTCGCTCTGTTCCGCTGCATCCCACCGATTACGGATATGGGTACCACCATATAAACCAAGCGTTCCGGCACACTCTCTGTTCTTGGCTACCGTATACTAGAAGTTGGAACGGCGCTTGGGATATTGATAATAAATACTACGAACATAATGATTACTACGCTGCTGAAAAGCGACCTCCCTCTATTGACCAGTTTAGCATTTTAAATGGGTTTGGTGTGCTTTCTGGGATCACTAGTCCGGGGATGATGCAGCAGTTCCCAAATCTGCTCTCTTATCAAAAAAAGTTATTGACCATGTGGGAAAAATTTGCCCCGGTGATGTTGAATGGTGATTTTTATCCGCTTACACCAAACCACCGCTCCAATAAGGATTGGACGGTTTTCCAGTTTGACTGCCCAGAATGTAGCACAGGCGCACTGCAAGTTTTGCGTAACAACCAGTCAGTTTTGGAATCAATAACTGTTTATCCTGAAAACATGCTGGGAGCCTTTGTGTTGTATAATGAAGAGTCAGGGGAAAGCTTCGAAGTGATCGATGCTTCGAAAAACGGTGTCACATTCGAGTTACCAGTGCGTGCAGGAGCAATCTGGTTCTATTGCAGCAAGGATAAAGGATAAGTTTCCAAAAACAAGGTTAATCTCTCCAACTCAGTTACACTAGACCGGTTTCTTGCGATCAGGGAAGAGAGATAACCTCCATAGCATCAATTGCATCAGTGATAGGGGCAGTTATAATGGTATTTACCAAGCAACTCAGAGCAGACATGGAGTAGTCAGTTAAGAGCAGCTAACATTAATTAATTTGGTGAAAGAAGCCCCCAACTGACTTTTTTACATGAAGCTATAGATATTATCCCTTGAATAACTGAAATCAGTTTTGTATTCTAATAGGACAGCTGAATATGGGAAATAAACATATGAACAGATGATTGACGAGGGCAGGAAACTGTTGAATGAGATGAAAACATGAGGGGGTAATTGAAATGAACTGGGTTGCGGAATGGCTGAAACCAGCCAGGGACATGGGGGATGCCGCTCCCGTTTTTTTAAAGAAATTCGAACTGACAAAGCCGGTACATAAGGCGGTACTTTACGTGACAGCCATGGGGGTTTATGAAGCGGAACTGAACGGCCAACGAGTGGGAGACTTTTTAATGGCCCCTGGCTGGACCTCTTATCAGAAACGGCTCCAGTATCAGAAGTATGATGTATCTGCGCTGCTGAAGGAAAACAATGAACTTTTTATTACCGTGGGCAAGGGCTGGAACCACAGCCATCTG
>ENA-UOOM01004029-UOOM01004029.1-fermentation-metagenome-genome-assembly--contig:-NODE-4029-length-9985-cov-32.214703_pt1 | contig 9985 bp, 10 predicted proteins | sample MGYA00245781_ERZ724031 | MGnify/ENA primary metagenome ERZ724031 (study PRJEB28704, sample SAMN03018317) | fermentation metagenome | biome: anthropogenic terrestrial biome; feature: soil; material... | reverse complement strand
CCTCTCTCTCCGCTGGAAGGCAAAGCCAAGAGCAGCCAAAAAGTAGACAAACCCTACAAGTTCAATGACTTGTAGGGTTTTTTGCTTCTATACAGTCCGGTGAAAAAGACAGGAAAATGCCAAAAAGGGACATACTTTGCGCTCTAAATCGTACCCCTTTTGGAATTTTTTAAAAAGGGGTACGAATTGTCCAAAATTGGCAGTCTGTTGTCTGGATTTGGCAGCATTGCACAATACTCAAATTGAGATAGTTAAACTAAGTTTGTAACATTAAAATTTGAGTTATGAGAAGTACATTTAGAGTGCTCTTTTTTCTGAAAAGAGACAAGACAAAAGCAAATGGCCATACCCCTATTTTCTGTCGAATAACTATCGACAAGCAAGAAGCACGGTTTGGCATTAAAAAAGATGTTGATCCTGCAATTTGGGAAGTGAAGGCAGGGAGAGCAGTTGGACGAACAAGCGAGGTCGTTGAAATCAATTCTATCATTGACAAAACCAAATCCGCTTTATTTAATGTATATAATGAACTTTTGCTGAGTGATGCGAACGTTACTGCAGAAAAAGTGAAGAATTACTTTCTTGGCGGAACAACAAACGCTCACAATCTACTTGAACAATTTACCCGTCACAATGAAGATGTTGAGCGACTCATTGGCATTAGTAAGTCGAAAGCGACTTATCAGAAGTATGAAGTTACAAGAAAACATCTCTGCAATTTTATCAAAGAGAGGTATAATCTGAGTGATATTTCTTTCAAGGAAATCAATCACCAGTTTATCACTGATTTTGAGGTTTATCTGTTAACCACTTGCGGTTGTAATGCAAATACCACTGCCAAGTTTATGCAGTTTTTCAAACGTATCGTTATTATCGCTAAAAACAATGGCTGGATTAAAGCCGATCCCTTTGCCAATTACAGAATCCGTATTAAGAAAGTCGACAGAGGTTATCTGACACAAGAAGAAGTCGAATCCATTATAGAGAAAAGGTTTCCTACAAAACGGTTAGAACAGGTGCGTGATATCTTTGTCTTTTCCTGTTTTTGCGGATTAGCCTATATAGATGTAAAGAAATTGCGCAAAGAAAATATCCGCACTTCTTTTGATGGCAATCTGTGGATCATTGGCAAAAGAGAAAAAACAGATGTAACGTTTTCAATCCCATTACTTGATATTCCCAAAAGAATATTGGAGAAATACGAAGGCACTTTGCCGGATAATCGAATACTTCCTGTTCCAAGTAATCAAAAGATGAACGCTTACCTGAAAGAAATCGGTGCATTATGTGGGATTGATAAGGAAATTTCGTTCCACCTTGCCCGTCATACGTTTGCAACTCTGACACTTAGCAAGGGAGTATCTATTGAGAGTGTGAGTAAAATGTTAGGGCATACCAATATCCGAACAACGCAAATCTATGCAAGGATAACTGATTCAAAAATAAGCCACGACATGAATGCTTTTGCCGGAAAAGTTAAAAGCATGGGAGAAAAATTAGCCGTTAATCAATAAATCACAATATCATGGAACTACAAATTATTCAAAACAAGATTTACGATATCAGGGGTGTACGGGTTATGTTGGATTACGACCTCGCCAAGTTGTATGAAGTTGAAACAAGAGCTTTGAAACAAGCTGTCAAACGTAATACTGATCGGTTTCCCGCTCCTGACTTTATGTTTGAACTAACACGGGAAGAAAGCGATGAAGCTATCAGATTAGGGGTGTCACAAAATGTGATACCCCCCGGATACAACGTTGGTTCTTCCTTTATAATGGCATTCCCTGAACTCGGAGTGGCCATGCTTTCGTCCGTACTGAAAAGCAAGAAAGCTATTCAGGTCAATATTTCAATTATGAGAGCCTTTGTAGTGTTACGTCAATATGCACTGAGTTATGCAGAATTAAATCGTAAATTGGAAGATTTTATGATTGAAACCAATATGCAGTTCAGCGATATTTATCAAGCGTTAACGGAATTGGCTTCCCAAAAAGAGCAAGAAAATAAGCCCCGTAAACGTATCGGGTTTAATGTTCAACAAGATGAAGAATTATAAAATATGGAACGAGGATATATCAAAATAAAAGAAAACAATGAGAATCAACTGATTGTTGAAGCAAAACTCGTAAATTGCACCCTGTGGATAACGAAACATGAGATTGCCGCCCTGTTTAATGTATTTGTCAATACGATTGGCAACAATCTTCGGAGCATATTCAAATCAGGATTACTCCATAAAGAGGATGTTACTCGAATACACAAATACGAGAATAATGGTCGCCAATGCGAAATGACAGAATACAATCTGGAAGCATTGATTTTTGTCAGCTATCGCATTGCGTCGTTTGAAGCACAAGCGTTCAGGGAATGGGTAATGAAAGCATTAACCGAATATACCCGAACAAAACCAAGAAAAGAAGCCGGTGTTTTGATTGTGTACAATCTATCGTCAAAACTTCCTGCGATAACATTAAATTAGTTCAAACTCTTAAATATAAATGTAGTTATGAAAAATGTAATCTATCTATTAGTTGCGGTTTTCTTTGCCTCCTGTGGTGGCTCAAATACAAATAGTGTTTATGAGAAAACCATTCGTGAGCATATCTTAAAAAGAAATCCTAATTCATACGGAGATCTTAATTTTAAGGTTGTGGAATTAACGGAACAAGGTACAGTTACCGTTGCCGACAGTATTGATTATCTTACCGATGAGTTCAGGAAAGATAAAGACCTTATTATTAAAAGTGTCGAACTGGCGAAGAAAATGAGTGAAGACCTATTGGCTAAAGCGAAAAAGCAGAGCGATATTGATAAGTATAATGCTGATATTGCCACGATAAATGCTCGTGTTGATTCGCTTAAAAACCTTGTTCCTGACAACTTAAAAGGATACGACAGTCGTAATGCGAATGAAGAATTAGCTAAAATCGTGAGATGCAAGTATTCTGTTCAAGTTGCTGGAAATACCGTTGAAGAAACATTTGATTTTTACATCTCTCCCGACGGTAACAAATGCTACGGTAAGAAAGGGATATAATCATTACCTACATAACGATTGAGCCTGTGTCTGAAATGATGCAGGCTTTTTTATATCTATAACTTTCCTTTCTGTGGGGAAAGTATGCTTTTATAGCAAATGCATAGTATCCGACCATTTTCTTTTTACTACACTTCTCTTCGATATAATTTCTTCCTCATTAGCGAGTATCTAAGGCGGGTACTTCTTGACCTCATATTCAGGATACAAAGGTATTTCGGCAAATCCTGTCGCCAAATTGGTTTGTCGGAAAAATCTTCCTCTTTCCCTGCGGGCGAGCGTATTTATTCCACAAAAATTTGTCTTCGGCGGATTTAGCCGACCTTTTAAGTATCCCGAAACATTAGGTCAGTACACCGGCTCCGATACGGCATCAAAAAAAAAGTCAGAAATTATGAGAAGTATAGTAAAAAATAGGAAACAAGGTAGTAACCTTCCAATTAGCATCAAATTGGTGGTAAAAATCGTTGCGGTGGTTTTGGGTTGCTCCCTGTGGGGAACAGGGTTTGTTTGGGCTTTAGTGGGCTTGTATCTCTTTCTTCCTGTTATTCGGGGTATCCTCTCCTTCTTCGTGGGTTTAGGTGCTATCATCCTGTTTATTCTCATTCTTTTCTCGTTTTTATAATCCCTTAAAATTTAGAGTTATGAGTAAAGTATTCTTATTAGGAGCAAACAAGGAGATAGACAGAGTTAAACAAGTGGTAGAGGTAAATCAGATTATCCAAATGGAGGGTTACAGCTACGACAGGTATGTAGTGTATGACATTCGCAAAAACGATTGGGGAATGGCTTACAAGCTGATTAACCTACGGACAAAGGAGTTTTATACTGCCGATATTATCCGACCATTGAACGAAAAGTTCGGTATCGGTTACTATTACGACAGCGAGAACCCTCAATTTTTGGATAGTTTCGAGGTGGCTATACTTCTTCAGGAAGCACAAGAGCAGAAAAAGGCAGAGGAGGAAAAAGTCGAACAGGAGAAAATCAGAGTTGAGCAAGTTAAGGAAATCGGGCGGATACGTTTTACCGAGATATTTCCTGAAGATGCACAGGCGGTTATCGTGGCACGTTTAAGAGAAAATGAGAGCGACAGCTATACTGACTACTACTCATATAATACACAACGTACCGTTATTTTAGGCTTTTCCAAACACAAACGGGATTTGTTTTCCGAAATGCGTAAACACGCATCCAACTTTGAAGAAACCGCCTATTTAGCCGAGTTTAACGAGGATTACGAACACCGTGAGAAGTATTCAATGGGTGATGGTTACTACTTAGGCGAAAGTAAGTACAGCGGTTGGATAATCGAAAAGGTGCCGGTATATAACCGTGAACGCACGATTGAGGATTTTTCCTATACCGCAGGGAGCGAAGACAATATACATATCAGTAACTCCGGCATGACACAAAAGAATAGTAATCGCACAACAGAAAATAATAGTGGTTGCACATTGGTCGAGTATTCAGCCAAAGCGATAGCGGTATTCGGAGAAACAAGAGCCATCAAAGAAGAGCTTAAAGCAATGGGCGGACGCTTCAACAGCCGATTAACATTCAACGGTCAGAAGTTGGCAGGTTGGATATTTCCGAAGTCGCAGGAGCAACGTTTAGCCTATTATTTCGGATTAGATTAAGTATTCACACGGGGCAGAAATGCCCCACAAAACACCCAAAGACATGAAAGCATCAAATCATTTCAAAAACACCATTAAGACATATTTAGACCAACGGGCAGAAACGGATGTGTTATTCTCATTCCAGTATTCCAAACCCGAAAAGAACATTGACGATTGTGTTACTTACATTCTCAATGAAGTTAAGAAAAGCGGTTGCAACGGCTTTGCTGATGATGAAATCTACTCAATGGCGGTGCATTATTACGATGAAGACAATATTGAGGTGGGCAAGCCGATGAACGCCCATGTAGTGGTAAATCACGTTGTAGAACTGACCGAAGAAGAAAAGGAACAGGCTCGTAAAGATGCCATACAAAAGGTACAGGACGAAGCGTACAGGAAGATGATACAGCCAGTCAAGAAAGCCAAGAAGGCGGTATTAAACCCCCAACCCAGTTTATTTGATTTCTAAAACATTACTCCCATGAAAGCGAAGAACAAATTCCAACAGCAAATAGTAGAAGCGAGTAAAACCCTGCCTGCCATTACCAAAACACAGGCGCAATGGGGGTACGATAACGCTATCGAACATATCGGGCGAAGAACGGACAAAGGTATTATCACTTGCACCAAGTGCGGTCATTCGTGGCAGGGAACAAATTATTTGATTGATACCCTAACAGATTGCATTTGCCCGAACTGTAAAGCAAAACTAACAGTAAAGACCACCAAGCAACGAGTATTCAACGGAAGCTATTATATGACAGTTATAACCACTCACAAGGGGTATCAAGTGTTGCGTACTGTGATGATTAAAAGCGTTGGTAAAGTCGGTAAGCCGTGCGAATACACGCATTCGGAAGTGATGCAACGTTGGATTGCACCCAATGGTAAACATTGCACCTTTGCCAAACTTCGCCAAACAATGGGGACAATGTATTACGACTCGTGGATATTCCATACCGATATGGAGCTACGACAGGAAAACGATGTGTACAACCGTATTTTTACTGGAGAAGTCTATCCAAGACTAAAGCTAATAGCCGAAATCAAACGGACAGGCTTTAAGAACTCTTTTTACGGACAAAAGCCGTTGGATATGTTCCGCACTCTATTGACGGACAGCAGAGCCGAAACATTGCTTAAAACAGGCTACACTAACCTATTTGAGCGCATTATGGATATAGGTTGGAAGAAGATAGATAACTATTGGCAATCCATCCGCATTTGTATCCGCAACGGCTACAAAATCGAAGATGCAACCCTTTGGTGCGACTACATCGACAATCTTCGCTTCTTCGGGAAAGACCTATACAACGCCAAGTATGTTTGTCCGACAAACTTACACGCAGAACACGACCGCTATATGCGGAAGAAAGCGAAAGCCGATGCACAGGCAGAATTAGAAAAGCAGTTGGAGAAAGAAGCCGAATACAGGGAAGCTAAATCCAAATTCTTTGGACTGGTGTTTTCGGATGGACTTATCAGCGTTCGGGTACTCGAAAGCGTTGCCGACATTGTTTTGGAGGGAAAACTGATGCACCATTGCGTAGGTAGTTACCATTCTAAGACCGACAGCCTTATTCTATCCGCTTGCATCGACGGACAACGGATTGAAACCATAGAGGTATCGCTCTCTCAACTAAAAGTCATTCAAAGCAGGGGCATTTGCAACAAGAATACCGAACATCACAGCCGAATTATCAATCTTGTAGAGAGCAACATCCCACTTATAGAAGAACGATTAGTAGCATAAATAATCGGGCGGAGTAATCTGCCCACAACACCCAAATAGATATGAAAACAAATTCAATCAACAACAACGGTTGCTCCGTATGCGAGCAAGGCAAAGAGAACTACACCACCTTTATTGCAGGAGCGTTTAGAGGAACGGAATACTACCAGTACGACTACCGACACACGGACAGAGAACTATTCTCTACGGTTGCCAAGTCTTTGGAACAATGCCGTAAAGAGCGGGACGAGTGGCTTTCAAAGAAACAAGAGTAACACAGACGGGCGATTTTTTCGCCCGTTACTTTTTCCATGACTTACTAAACGAACGGGGAGAAAAAGTAACAAAAAGCCTCAGTCTAATGGCATTTAGAGAATAAATGCTATCTTTTCTTCGGTATCTCTTTATATGTCGATTCCTTTATTTTGTGAAAATGATTCCATATCTTTTTGGCTTGATTAGCTATTGCTTCATCTTTATTAATCTCTTTCATTATATGATTAGCCTTGTTCAAATAACTGATAAAATTTCCCCAATCTACCTGAGTCGATCGACTATATCCGGATGGTGCGTTAGTGTCCGGTAACCATTTCAATCGTCTTTTTGCTCCAATATGTGTAAATCTTTTATATAAACGCGTTTCAAACAATGAATCAGATGGTATATGAGCTGCTTTTGCAAAATGAGCACCTCTTCTGAACGACCGTTTCATTGTTCTGTAAAACTTAGAAAATCCAGCTGTTTTCACTCTTACCTTTGAACCGTCATATTGAAATCCTAAATATTCCAACTGTTTATTTGTATTTACTGACCCATTTTCAACAATACCACCTTTGAACTCCGAATCATGGTTTAACTCGTAACGATAAATCTTAGTTTTTTCTGACTGTATTTCAAGGCTCGCTTTAACTTCTATTTCTTGTTGAATTAATCTGTAAAAATAATCCTCATCTGTTCTATCACATACAATAATTAAATCATCGCTATAACGCTGATAATAAGCTTTTCTTTTAGAGGAAATAATTTCAGCATGAACTCTCTCGTCAAAATCCAACATATAAATATTCGCAAGCGTTGCGCTAATAGGAGTTCCCTGTGGAATCCCTTTCTTCTCTTCTTTATCTTGAGATTTTCGGATAGAACTTTTATATGGTTTGTCAACCCGTATCAAATCTGTAGCTTCCTCAAAGAATTCATCTTTTTCACAAAAGGCAACAACATTTTCTTGACGCATATTGTAAATCTTTCCAACACGCTTTCGTTTGAGTTCCTTTTGGCTTATATCATTAGGCTTAAAACGCTCTATTATTAATTTGTGCTGGAATCTTTTAAATAGTTCATTCTCATTGACATACTTGCTATCTACAAGACTTTTATAAATAGTGTAATGATCATCAGGTAAATTCTCACGGTTTAATATCCGCTTCCATTGCCGATGTAACAACCGATGATTTAAGTTGTCAAAGAAAGATGTAACATCAGCAACTATCACTGATAGTTTTCGATCTTTATTCCTTTCGATAAACTCAAATGCTTCAAATGCAAATTCTATATTGCATTTGTTGCCACTTTCTCCATCTCCAATAGGGATTTTTCTATAAGCGACAGCAACCGAGCCATAAGGTTTCTCTTCTAAATACTTTTCGTATGCAATTGTTAGTAAATGGTTGTAATAACTATAAATAATAGAGTCTAAATGCGATGGGAAATAAATATGCCGCTCTTTCTTGCTGCCAACTGTGCGCTGACGTTTACCACTTTTATTTTTAAGAGCATCCTTTTGAGGTCTGTATTTTCGTTGGCTAAGAGTTCTATGCAACAAGGGTACAAATTTGTGCTCAGCTATTTTTTCCGGATTCATAACATACCTTCTTACCCAAGCTATATCTTTATTACTTGTTAATGGTTTCCCAATATGAGGGTATTTCTTGAATTTTAGCCATTCATCACGCATAATCAGAATAGAATATTGAAGAAAAGATTGAGATTAGTCGTGGCTTGCCTGTTGGTAGATACAATCCTGAAGTTGCTTCCTGCTTTAGCATTGGACAACGCCACTCATTGATAGAATTGAATTCGTATCTTTGCTAACACCATTAAATATGACAGTATTAACATCAATAGAACTTAAGATGGTTCCTTTCACAATCTTAACAATGAAACTGCTGATAACATTGTTAGAGGTTTGCGAAATTGGAATTTCTCTTCACACGTCAGCCAAAGCCTGCGTGTGGGACACTAATGTGCACTTTACATAAAACGTACCTACCGGTCTTATCCCAATCTCAATCTTTTGCATTTTAAATAACATAAACTGTACCATTACATTGAATCGGACAATTTGACGCGTTCTAAAGTTATATCGACACTTAAAGCGTCAATATGTCGCTATATGAAATTAACTGCTTAGAATAGGTGGACATTGTAAGTCTATCAAGTAAAAGGAATCACTCAATTTCGACTATTCACTCCAAAGATGATCGATTTTCAATTTAACCCCAAAATTACCATACTCGGATAGAGTAACAATTGCTCCATATTTCAATCAGACAACCACACCACCCAATCGGATTCAAGAAGCGTTTCCCTTTCCTTATCTCATAATGCAGGTGGCAACCTGTTGACACTCCCGTGTTACCTACGCAAGCAATCTGAGTCGCTATATTTACCGCATCTCCTTTATTGACTAACGTATTACTTAGGTGTGCGTAGAATGAGCGAAAACCACCGGCGTGTTTAATCTCGATGTAGTTTCCATACCCTGAACAATAACCCTTACGAGAGACTATTCCGTTTCCGGTGGCATATACGGGAGTACCTTTCGTTCCCGGAATATCAATTCCTGTATGGAATCTCCGCTTCTTATAAACAGGATGATAACGCATACCGAAGCCCGATGAAATACGCTGAGGGTTCTTTATTGGAAAAATTACAGGATAGTCAGTCATTTCTTCGATAGTCATTTGCATTGAATCGGCTATCCGCCAGAACTCTTTTACCGAATAAGCCGGTTCCGTACATTTTTCTATATCTGATTTTCGGTTTGGTTGCCCCCAAGCAGTTATATGAAATAAGGCAATGAGGAGCGTTATTATATATTTCATAATCAATCTATAAATACAGCAAGTACCCGAATTGCTCCGGGTACTTTACCTGTTCAACTTACCTTATTCCTTGTCTTCAGTTTCTTCTTCGTCACCTTTGTCATTCTGCCAACTGAATGTCTTTTGAATCACCTGCCCGAAGTTATCTTCAATATATACGTCGATTACCTGCTGGTCGGTTGAGTGCGAAGTATAGTAAAGTCGGAACGTGGTTTTATCCAATGGGTATAAATCATTGGGCAGGAACACCGTACCGTCGTCCATTCGCAGCTCGCCAACACCATCCGGCTGAAAGTACCTGATAAAGAACTTCGTCTGTTGGTAGTCGCCCTCTTTTATCAGTTGGCATCGGATTTCCGCACTTTCGCCCTGAACGATCTTTTTCTGGACGGGCATAGTAACAAGATCAAATGAATAAACCTGCTGAACATCCAAATCGTCACTACAGGCACAGACTATTGCCGATAGCAATAGCGTGTATAAA
>ENA-UOOM01004026-UOOM01004026.1-fermentation-metagenome-genome-assembly--contig:-NODE-4026-length-9990-cov-21.083946_pt1 | contig 9990 bp, 9 predicted proteins | sample MGYA00245781_ERZ724031 | MGnify/ENA primary metagenome ERZ724031 (study PRJEB28704, sample SAMN03018317) | fermentation metagenome | biome: anthropogenic terrestrial biome; feature: soil; material... | reverse complement strand
TCTAACTTTGTTGGGCTTTTTTTATAAATAATTTATTTAACTAGCACCACACGTACCCCACGTAATTTATTTGCAATATCCCAAATTAGATTTGCTTCTGAAGTAATATCAATAGGTTGTTCATCATTATCAATTTCTTTGATTTTATCAATTATTTTGCTATTCATTTTTATTCCTTTTATTTTTGATTTTTCAATAAACTATTTAAGACTTAGAATAAAATAATTTATACCTTACTAATATTTTATAAATTCTTATAAGCCTTAGCAATCTGCTTTCCTACTATTTTGGCGTATATTTATTTTATTACTTATTCTGAATTTAAAATTTTGGCATAATCATTATTTCCACATTTGTTTAAAGCGTTGCCTTATATATTTTTATAGGCAAATATCTCCATTGTTTATAAAGAATCAATACTATTTTTATTTTTTACACAAAAAAATCTTATTAAACTTTGGTATAAATAACCGCAATTTAATAAGATTTTTGGAAAATAAAATATTTTATGTGTTTGAACTGATTAAACTAATTCAATCAAAATTGCACCGATAATTATCATTCCTAGACCAAGATAGACTCTAAAATAATTCACAGTTGATCTTTCTTTAAAATAATATATTCCAATTAAAGTTGCTAAAACTAAATTAAACTGAGACAGGATAAAAGCATTAACTACACCATTTAATTGAATAGATACTAAATATACGCCGGCAGCTATTCCAAACAACAAACCTGGTAAAATATTTAAACCTATTTTTTTTAATTCTATTCTGTTTTTCTTATTGTTTAATATAAACATAATTACCGCTGCTACTACCATTCCAAAAGTTTGAGGGAGGATTAGTTCTAAAGCTGAACTATTTGAGATTTTAGGAAATGATGAATAACACCAATACCCAATAGTCGTAAATATAACTATTAAATATGCTTTTATATCTTTTGTATCTTTATTTCTTTCAGGGGTGTAATTACATAAAACAACACCTAATACAATAATTACGAGAGCAATTAACCCATTAATGATAGTTATTGTTTTTTCCCACTCACCCAGTAATAAACCACCGATTAGACTATTACCAATAATTTGTAATGAACTAGACAAAGGAAATACCTTACTAGTTCCTATTGTAATATATCCATAGTATTGACCAACTTGACCTATACTCCAGAAAAATCCTGACAAAAATCCTAATATTAAGGTTTCTGTTGATATTCTTGGAAAATAAATGATAGAAATGATAACTCCAAAAATGCAACTTCCTATTGTTGTGCCTAATATCTGATCAAAAGGCGTGCCACCAGTTTTTGCTAAAAACACCGGCATTACACCCCACAATAATGCAGGTATTAATCCAATGAATATTTTCAACATTTTAGTTATATGGAATCTTTAAAGATAAAACATCATAAGATTTCAAAACACCTTCATAGTTCTTTTCTCTTTCTAATGCATCTACACATTTAATGCTTGAAGGAATTTTAATACTAATTGTTTTATCAGTAGGATTAAAAATTCGAAGAATAAAACTACTACTTGAGAAATATGCCGGGTAACATGCTGAAATTCCAATATTAGAAGGAATAAAATCAAAACTACTTCCTTGATCTGTAACTTTTTCTTTTTTAACTAAATCATCTTGTAATTTGTTATCTAACCGATTTACAAACAAATTTAACTTTTGCATTTGATAATAGGCAGTTTTAAATTTGAGTTTTTCTTCTATCTTTTGAATTTTTCCTTTTAAAAATTTATCAGCAATATTTACTGCAAATTCATATTCTAATGGTTTATGTACCTCAGCCAAAGGAGTAGCAATCTTGGGATGACCCACTTTATCCGTATCTCCAGAAGCTCTACCAGGTCTATTTATTAAATCAGATTTTCCTAACTGCCCAGTAGCATTTAACAAAGGAAAAATCAAATTTCCTTTTATTGAAGAATATTGTTTAACATTTTTAGAAAAAACTGTAAAAGTATTTCTTTTAGAAACAATTGAAACATTATTATCCAAAGGCCAAACCGATACTGGTTTCTCGGCATAACTATCTTCCCAATTTTCTAATTTTTCATCTTTTCTTTCAATATATCCAAAAGGAACAGAAGCAATTGTTCTACCATTAGAGATTCCAGTGTTAACTACTAGACTCAAGCAATGATCCGATGTTGTATTATTAACCTGCATCTTAATTTCTAATCGATCGTTTATTAAAACAAGGTCCATAGAAAAATTAATTTCACCATCGTAGAAATCTTTTTTCCAAGATTCTAAATTATTAGGAACCTTGCCTGCACCACTTAATTTCATAATTTGAACATTATGATTTTTCAAAACTCGTGCATTAGAAAAATGTAATTTAATAGATTTATTATTTGGTAACGGTGAATAATCATAAGTATCACCATCATTCGCTTGGTCCGATAGATAAATAAAATCCTTAATCTCGGCATTCTTATTTTTAAAGACTAATTTATTATTTATAAATTTAATAGAGTAATCTTTTGCAATAATCTGATTTTCTTTATCTTCTTCCAATTTTTTATTATCATTTGGAGTAGATTTGAATGAAATTACTTTTAAATCCAAGGGTTCAATTGAAGTTTTAATAAAATACGTATTTACATAGTATGCTGGCTCTATTCCATATTCATCACCGCTAGGTGTTTCTTTTAATACATGATCTCTAGCCGGGATTTTTTTACTTGAAATAAGAATTGAATCAGATACAGCATTATCAAATTCAATATTTTCTGTTTTACTTAAAACCTTCACTTTATGATATTCATTTGTAGCAAATATATATGGATTTAATAATAAAATATTAGTTTGATTCAATCCTAATTTTAAGCTCAGCATTTTTTCAATAGTATTGATCATTCCATCGGCTAATTCTTCCCCTTCACGTAGCCTGTGAAGAATATCTTGATTAACGGAATCAACAACACTACCAGCCATACTGTCATGAGCTTGACTACGAAGTAATTTCTTCCATGTTTCTATCAAAGAGCCCGTTGAAATATTTATTCCATATTTTCGTCCAATCACTAATAATGGCTCTAATTGATTTATTATCTTTCGTTCAAGTTTCGTAGATGCAATTTTTGTATCTATTCTATTTGAACCACATGTTCGATGAATTCTTGCTAAAACTGGATCAATAAATTCCCCCGTATATTTAGGCAATTTCTTTTGAGCGACTGCTTTACAGAATGTTTCATAATCACTCATTTGATAATTATATTTACCAATTTCATTAATTTGTGAAACTTTCTTTTTAAAATCACTAATTATATTCATTTGATCATTACCAGTTGGAATTAAAACTGAAGTAATGTCTTCAGGAGAATGTTTTTTAATGAATTCTACAGCAGGGTCTAAGCGTCCATCAACATAGTTATGATTGGGTTGCAATAACATTCCGGTAGAATACCCTTGGGGCATATTAATTGCTAATACTTTATGATTTTTCTTTAAGTCATACCAATAAAAATATGGACTTTCTGTTTTGGCTAAATCAATACCTCTCCAAAATATAAAATTGTTGAGACCGAGGTGCCTTAGTATCACTGGAAGTTGAGCATTAAAGCCAAATGTATCTGGTAAATAACCAACTTCCATTCTTGAACCTAAATTCTTACTAAGCAATCCACCAATAATGCCATTACGTAAAATTGATTCTGCTTGTACATGCAAGGCATCTGTTTGTGTGAACCACGGTCCAATTTTCAATTGTCCCTTTTTATTTAAAGCTATAATATCCTTCTTTTTTTCTGGATGTATTTTTAAATAATCTTCGACTATCGACATTTGACCATCTAATACAAATTTTGCACTTGGATTTCTTTTTAATTCTTGGATAGCATTAGAAAATAGAATATCACTTAAGACAAGTGAATCTTGTTCAGAAAAATACCATTCGCGATCCCAATGAGTATGATTTACAAGATAAACTTGCGTCTGCTGCTTCATTTTTAATCCTCCCATTCATCTTCTGAGAAGTAGTTACTTTGATTTTCATCATTTTCTGTAGAAGCAATAGTATCTGTATCTTCTTTAACATCTTTTTTACCAATTAATAATCCAGCCGTTACAATGATAGTTCCAACAGCCAAAGCAAGTACATAGAACCACCATTTATCTACAGCTAACCAACCATAGAATCCAGAAATAGGGGCTCTATTTACTGCACCTAGACCTACACCAATAGCTGAACCAACGGCACAGCCAATTACATTAGAAGGAATAGCACGTAAAGGCTCTTTTAATGCAAATGGAATAGCACCTTCAGATACACCGATCAAACCCATAATAAATGAAGGACCACCGGCATCATTTAATTCCTTACTAAACTTCTTATGTGAAATCATAGTAGCTAAGCCTGCGCCTAAAGGTGGAATGATAATTGCGATTTGTGCTGCAGTATTTGGAACATAAACACCGCTCGTCAACAAGGCCATAGCAGTCGTTACGGCGGCTTTATTAACTGGTCCACCTAAGTCAAATCCAACCATTGCACCGATAATTGCGGCTAGTAAAATATTATTAACTCCTGTCAAACTCTTCAACCAAGCAGATAATCCGCTATTTAGTTGCGCAAATGGAACGCCAATTACGTATTGGATTAAAAATAAAGTGACAAAAGAGCCAACCACTGGAAGAATGAATACAGGTAAAACAGATTTGGATGCTTTTGGTAGATGAATGTGATCATTCAAAAATTTAACACTGTACCCTGCAATCAAACCAGATGCAATAGCTCCTAAAAAGCCGGCATTCATGTTTGCAACAAGCATACCACCGACAATACCTGGTGCAATTCCAGCCTTATCTCCAAGAGAATATGCCGTATAAGCTGAAACAATTGGGAACATTAGGCCTAACGCAATTCCGCCCCAGCCGTCATCAGTATGAAGAAAACGAATAAACATATTTCCGGCTGTAGCCCATTTATCATCCCAAATATTATCGATTCCGAAGAATGAGGCTCCTATTCTACTAATTGCCATTAAAACAGCACCAGCAATGATAATAGGAATCATATAAGAAATACCAGTCATGATATGTTTTTCTAGATCTCGACCTAATTTTTTCATAATAATTCACTCCCTTTAAAATTTTGTATATCTTTTTACTTTTGATCCGCTAATTTTAATGCATCATTTATTACTTTATTAGCATCCTTAATTGGATCACTTACTTGTACAGACAAAATTTTCTTTCCATTAAAACGCTCTTTATCACGGACTTGCGTATCTGTAGCAAATATTACAGCTTCACCAATTTCAACATCTTTAGGAGTTAACTTATGGCCAATTCCTGTTGCTCCTTGAGTTTCAACCTTAATCAAAACACCCATTTTTTTAGCGGCATTAATTAGTGCCTTTTCTGCCATATATGTGTGTGCAACTCCCATAGCACATGCAGTTACAGCTATTAATTTTCTCTTTGACATAGTGATCTCCTCCTTAATTAACAAAATGCATTAATAATATCTTTTGAATTTTTTGCATTATGTAGATCATTTACTACATTTTCATCCATCAATTTCTCTGCAATTTCAGAAAGTATTTTCAAATGCTCTTTATCACCACTTTCAGGAATAGCTAATAAAAATACATATTTTACTGGCTTTCCATCTAAGGAATTCCACTCAATATTTTGATCAAGTTTTGCTACAGCCACTGCGGATTTTTTAACCGTAGCAGATTTACCGTGTGGAATAGCTATTCCATTTCCAACACCCGTAGTATCAATCTTTTCCCTATAATTAACTGCATCAATAAATTTGGACTTATTTTGAATAATCTTGTTATCAAAAAATAAATTTGTCATTTTTTCAAATACTTGTTGTTTATTATTAGCTTTTAAATTAAATACAACTAAATTTTCATTTAACACTCTTTACACCTTCTTTTATTAAATTAAGAACATCATTAACGTTTTTCTCTTTACAAATCCTAGTAATTAATTTTCTATTAGTTATAAGTGCATAAATTTGATCAAAATAACTATCCAGTACTGGTTGTGAAAGATTTTGAGTAAGTGCCATAAACATTACGAAAGAGACCTTCGTATTACCCCATCTAATTGGTTTTTTTAAGATTGTAATAGAAATAATTGGGGATTTAACGTATTTTGGATTTCCATGTGGCATTGCATAATAATGAGTGCCGGTTGACGAAACTTGCTCTCTTCTTATTGCACTTGGAACTAATTCTTTCGTCGCATAATCTAACTTTTCTAGCTTTTTTCCAATGAAAGTAATTAATTCTACAGAACTACTTATATTTGGATTAATGAAAATCAGTCTATGATCGATCAAATCTAAAATACTTCTTTTTTTCTTGCCCTGTGATATATAATCTTGTATTTCTTTTTTGGATCGACTATCCAGAAGCGGCGATACAACGAAAACTTTTTTATTTAAATTTTGCAATTGAAGTGTACTCAAGATAATATCTACTTTTTCAAGATTTCTCCTTGATAATTCACCTACCGACCATATACCTACAATGTTCAAGTTGGGTAAAGTATGTCTTACGCGTGCTGCCAACAATTGAGCTGATCCAAGACCTGTGCTGCAAACTATTGCTACATTAGTTTTTCCATCTTTAATTCGATTTCTTTCATAAAACGCCTCTAAATGCATAGCTATATATGCAATTTCATCATCATTGAAATCAACATTATATTTTTTAGAAAAATAATCAGAAATTATAATTGCATTATCAAAGGCTTGATGGTATCTATATATTATTTTGTCTCTATATGGATTTGTAATAGTTGCTCCAACTTTTAATCTCTTAATAGTCGAAATTAAATGAATATATAAATTTGTCAGTAATTCATTATCGTATCCTGTTTGTCCTAAGAGCTTCTTTAAATCATCGGTAATATTTGAATGTTTAATTTTTATCGAAGTTGGATCTGTAGCCATTAAATGCATTTCAAGATATTTAATTTCTTGATTTGGTATTTTTATATCAAAACTTTTTTCTATATTTTTGGCCAATTTTTGTGCCGGTTTTAACCAGGCCTTATCTTCAACAGCTTTTTTTAAAACTTCATTTGTTTCTATCAGATTTCCATCTTTTATGCGTTTAACTGCTATTGCAATATGTATGGCTAAAGATTGAAATTGATAATCTGTCAAATTTATCTTTTCTTCTTTTAAAAATGTAGAGGTTATTCTAATAGTCTTTTGTACTAACGCTTTAGATAAGATCGTTGAGTTACCAATTCCTAAATATTTATAATTATTTTCGGAATTTATATCTTTAACTATCCATTGATCTTTCCAATAATAACTAAGTAATCTAAATATTATCGTTCGTTTTTGATCTTCAGTTGCATTCAGACTAATTCCAATATGTGGTTTTCTATCAATTTCCACCCCTATTTCTCTTAAACTCGCATCCAAAGTATTTAAATACTGATTTATACTTTTTGAAGATAAAAACATCTTTTCCGATAAACTTTCAACACTTATCGGCTTATCATTGTGTAATAATTCTAAAAGAATGTATTCCTTTCTACCTTCATCTGAATTGAGAAGATTAGTATTATAGTGAAGATCTTTTAAAACTTTGTTTCTATCTATTGCTCCACTCAAAAATATTCCAATTCTTGGTTTTTTAATTACCTTTATTCCGTAATTTTCAAAAAAACTAGATACTATTTTTAAATCTTGGTAAATAGTTTTTGTGGAACAGTTTAACGATGAGGATAAATCTTTTGCTGAAGTCTTTTTTAATAGTGTTAATATTTCAGCTATTTTGATTTGCCGTTCATTGAGATCTTTCATTATTTCATCCCCTCGATTCACATTTTATGCTACCGCTTACATTCATTCCCAACAAGGTGAAGAACTTCCACATTAATGTGGAAGTATTTAGATAAGCCTAAAGAATTTATAATTTTTAACAAATTGTATTTCGTGATAGGCACCTAAAGCTTTTTATATTTCTTATTTAATTAGCCAAATATTGTAAACCTATCATTTTTCAAACAATTTAAAAATCGAATTTGTCTGTTAACAAATTCGATCCTAAACGTTTTTTATATTTTATAAATTTTTATATTTTTTAGGTGTGCTGTAGAAATATTTACATTAGCTATTACTCATAAAAATCATGATGCTCCTGATTAATATTCACTTTTTCTACTTGATCTGTTGACCACCAGAAATGGAACCTTAACTTTACCAACTATGGCATCTGATGGTACAAAGCCAAAATATCTTGAGTCTTTGGAAACTTTGCGATTATCACCTAAAACGAAATATTCATTGTTTGGTACTCTGATATAGTTACCTCGTTTGCGCCAACTATTTTTCACGGAAAGACTATTTAAAGTCCAATCTCCTGTATTTTTTTGTTGCTTTGAACTAATAAAGTTTTCATTGATTTTTTGATTGTTAACGTATATCTTGCCATCTCTTGCTTCAACAGTATCACCTGGCATACCGATTATTCTTTTCACATATAAAGTTCCTAAGCTAGCATTAGGATCAACCTTGGCTGCATTAAATGTAATGACATCACCATGCTCTAACTGTTGTCCTTTAAATGCTAAAACCATCTGTTTATCAGTTAGATTCGGACTCATAGATGGCCCCGAAACTTGAGTAAATTCAATAAAAAAATGCTCTATCAGAAATATTATGCCAAAGACAATTAGAGCCGGATAGATCAGCGACCATATCTTTTTGCCACTCATTAAAAAAGTCCTTTCTACTTAATTACTAAACGTAGTTTAACGATTTTTATAGTTTTTGTAGAAAAAACTCTTTCTTCAAGAATTTTAAAGTTACCTGCTACACTACTGATGAAGGAGCATTGTACAAATGAATAATGAATATGAAGTTAATAGGAATCCAAAATTAAATGTAAATCCTACTACCTTATATATAGAAGCTGATCAAGATCCTAGAGCATACAATATTTCTGAATTATTAAATATAGAAGCAATAGACTGGCGTGGCGTAGCTCTTCCTCAGGATTCAATCTTAATCGATACTGATACTCTTGATACTACTGCACCAGGTAAATATATAGTTTCTGTAGCGGTAATGGACTCAGACTACAATGCCACTCGTAAAGATGTGACTGTTATAGTTGTCGATCCTGAAGATGAAGCTAATGCTGATCCCGTTCCATCTTCTGAAGTTCCAAAATTTAGATGGTTTAAATATCTTTTGTCCGACACAATCAGTCTTAGTATTATAAGCTTTATATTATACTCACTTTGGAACATGTTTCGCTGAAAAATCATAAAGATATTTTGAAAAATGGTAATAGTTTTTTCGGATCGACAAGGATAATGGGGACATTTTCAGCACCCTCCGTTGCAAAACTCTTAAACAACATAATCCCTTTACAATCAACACTTTAGCGATTTAGCATATTCGGAGCGATGAGGATTAGTTTTGATTTCAAAGATACGATATAAGCTTGATATATCAGCACTTTAGGCAGTTAAAAAGCACCTTTTGATTGGTTTTGCAAAACTCTTAAAGTTTATTTTTTCGAAATTTTGATCAAATTTTCGAATTGATTTTCATGACTCATTTTTTTGCTTTGATAAGTTTTATTTTATGACTTAATTTTCAAAAATTGAGTCTATTATTTTAAATTTTTCGTGATATTTCTTCTATTCTTTTGGGAGCGACGAGGATAATGGGGACACTTTTGCTACCTTCAGTTGCAAAACTCTTAATGCTTATAAAGCTTTTAGTATCAATGCCTCGTGAGTTTTGCTTTTTAAGAGCAATGAGGATAAGTTTAGCTTCAAAATACGTTAATTATTGCTAATATATCAACGTTTATGGCAGGTTAAAACTACAATTTGATTGTTTTTGCAAAACTCTTAAAGTTTATTTTTGCATCCCTAAATGGAATATTTTTCTATTATTGGCAAAAAAATAAGCACCTAGGTAATTAAACCTAGATGCTTTTTAAATATTTACTTTTTGGCCGCTATGATTTCT
>ENA-UOOM01004025-UOOM01004025.1-fermentation-metagenome-genome-assembly--contig:-NODE-4025-length-9992-cov-4.520982_pt1 | contig 9992 bp, 6 predicted proteins | sample MGYA00245781_ERZ724031 | MGnify/ENA primary metagenome ERZ724031 (study PRJEB28704, sample SAMN03018317) | fermentation metagenome | biome: anthropogenic terrestrial biome; feature: soil; material... | reverse complement strand
TCACGTGGCGTTTTTTTGTATAATGGTGGCTAACTTAATTATATAATCCACCATAAATAATGAAAGTAAAATTCTATTACTATTAATATATACGAGTATATTATATATACCCTGTTTTATAGAAATTAGACAATGTAGTTGTAAGTTCTATGTAAAAGCTTATGAAAAAAGCCACCAAATGGCGGCTGGTAGCTACTCCTTGATTTATTCTAGTAGAGAAGGGAGTCTCATGGCGTGTTGGGCTTCTGTATCTCTAACCACAAAAAAAATATTCTGCCATTCTATAGTGGGAGCATTTAAGTATTGTTTGCTGTATTCTTCGTAATCTTTAATCTCGTCATTCATCTTTTGAATAATGGACTCTTTATAATCATTAATTTTTATATAGCTTATTTCTGGAGTATAATGAGATGCTCTTAAATAATAATATATTTGTCCAAATAATTCTGCATGGTTTTTCTCATCTTCACTAAAGGACAACAAGAGGTCTTTTGCTACATTGGATGGTGCTAGATGGGATAGCTCTTCATAGTAATGGCTATCTATAAGCTCATCTGTAATATAATTCTTTAAGTTCGAAATAATATACGATTCATACTCTTTATCACAATCTATCAATCTATCTATATTCAAAGGAATTCCCCCAATTTTATTGTTAGTATATTTTATGCCATTTAAATAAGGAAGTTACTAATTAATCTCGTGGCAAAGCTTAGGAACCTCTTATTCTTTAAAAGAATAGCTCTACATTTAACTGGAGCTCCTATCCTAGTTACTTTAAGCATAGAGAAGAATTTTGACTTTAAAAGAATACCCTAGTGCTAGTGACTTAAGACAAGTGACTAAGGACTAAAATGATTCTAGTATTTTACTTATTGATTTGTTATACTAACCCTTAGTATTAAAATTGATGGATCATGAGAAAGAGGAATGAAAAAATGATTGATTTTTTACCTATAGATAAAGACGATTTACTTGAACGGGGATGGAATGAGGTAGACTTTGTATTGGTCTCAGGTGACGCCTATGTAGATCATCCTTCCTTCGGAGCCGCAGTTATTGGAAGGGTATTAGAAAGTAGAGGATATCGAGTTGCCATTATTGCACAACCAGACTGGAAATCCATCAAAGATTTTAAGCGATTTGGCAGACCAAGGCTTGGATTTTTGGTAACTGGTGGAAATATGGATTCAATGGTAAACCAGTACACCGTTTCCAAGAGAATGAGAAGAGACGATATGTATTCTCCTGGTGGAAAAGGAGGGTATCGCCCAGATCGCGCTACGATTATTTATTCTTCAAAAATCAAGGAAGCATATAGCGATGTGCCAATTATTTTAGGGGGGATTGAAGCGAGTCTTAGGCGATTTGCTCATTATGATTATTGGTCTAATAAGATTAGAAGATCCATACTCTTAGATGCAAAAGCAGATTTGATCGTCTATGGAATGGGAGAAGAGCAAATTATTAAAATTGCGGAGGCTTTAGAAAGCGGATTACCTGTTTCTGAAATTACTTTTATAGAGGGAACTGTGTATAAGACAAAAGATAAAAAAAGACCTTATAAGCCCATCTTTTTACCCCATTACGATGAAATATTAGCCTCAAAAGAGACATATGCTAAAAGCTTTCTAATTCAGTCTAATAATATGGATTCTGTAGTAGGGAAACCCCTTGTTGAACCTTATCGAGATTATTTTGTTGTACAAAACCCACCACCTGAGCCAATGACTAGAGAAGTGTTAGATTCTGTTTACGATCTACCTTTTATGCGAACTTACCATCCTATATATGAAAAAGACGGAGGAATTCCAGCCATTAAGGAAGTAAAATTTAGTTTAATTAGCAATCGAGGTTGCTTTGGAGGCTGTAATTTCTGTGCCCTTACTTACCATCAAGGTCGAGTAGTTCAATCTAGAAGTCATGAGTCTATAATAGAAGAAGCAAAAAAAATTATAAGCGAGTCAGATTTTAAAGGCTACATTCACGATGTAGGTGGTCCCACTGCGAACTTCAGAGATAGGGCCTGTACTAAGCAAGAAAAGCATGGTGTTTGCATGAACAAACAATGCTTAGATCCTGAGCCATGTAAACAGTTAAAAGTGGACCATAAAGATTATCTAAACCTTTTAAAAGAGCTAAGAGAATTGCCTGAGGTAAAAAAGGTGTTTGTTCGCTCTGGCATTCGATATGATTACTTAATGGCAGATCCTAATGATGATTTTTTTTGGGAGCTATGTGAACACCATATTAGTGGGCAATTAAAAGTTGCACCAGAACATATCTCTCCTAAAGTTTTGGAAAAGATGGGTAAACCAAAAAGAGAAGTATATGAAAAGTTTAGAAATAAGTATGAAAAGATTAATGAAAAGCTAGGTATGAAACAGTTTTTGGTTCCTTACTTAATGTCTAGTCATCCTGGCTCAGATTTAAATGCGGCTATTGAATTAGCAGAGTATTTGAGAGATTTAAATCATATGCCTGAGCAGGTACAAGACTTTTATCCTACTCCAGGGACTTTGTCCACTTGTATGTTTTATACAGAATTAGATCCTAGAACGATGGGAAAAGTATACGTTCCTAAAAACCCTCATGATAAGGCAATGCAGAGAGCTTTAATACAGTATCGAAAACCGAAAAATTATGACTTAGTGTACGAAGCACTGACAAAGGCGGGGAGAAGAGATCTCATAGGTTATGATAAGCACTGCCTCATTCGCCCTCGAAAAAGCTCCCATGAAGACAACCGTGATAAACAACATAAAAAAGAAACTACTGATGTAAGACAAAGAAATAAAAGAGAAACCGATGGGAGTAGAACAAAAAAGCATACAAATTCCAACAGAAAGCATAAAAAACGCACAAGACTTTAGATTACCATTAGCATTTATCGTATGGGATAACGAGTCGTCATCCCATACAAACTAAGAAGCGAGATGTAAAAAATAAGATACTCTCTATAGAAAGTTCTGCTTTCAGACTTTTGCCTTCTGCTTAAAATTCTAAACTAAAAATTGCGCTAATCGCATTTCCTGTTCAATGATATATTTTTAACCATATCTTTAAACACTTTTTCATAAAAATAAGATATAATAAAAATATAGATTATAATACAAATGTCATAATCATAGTTGTGATTATTAAATATTTAAGCAATACTAATGGTATCTTATTGAATATTTATCGACAAATAATCACGACTATGTTTTATTTTCTAGAACAAAATAGTAACCTATTCTCCTAATGGTCGTAATATACTGTGGATCTGCAGGATCATCTTCAATTTTTTTTCGAATATTGCTTACATGTACCTTTACTGTCCGCACGTCACCATAACTAGGGGTGGTCCAAATATTATCATATATTTTATTGAGAGATAAAATCTGATTTGGATTATCAACCATAAAGTTTAAAATTTTAAACTCTAAGGGAGACAAATATATTTTCTCTCTATTTTTAATTACGGTGTGGTTGCTTGAATCTATAATGCAATTTCCAAAAGTCTTTTTTAGTGTAGAATCATCCGTTTTATTGATACCAATCTCAATGCGACGTAAATTAGCCTCAATTCTCGCAATAAGGACGTCGGTATTAAAAGGTTTAACTAAATAATCATCTCCACCCATTTCTAGAGCCTTGACGATTGTATTGTCATCATCAATACAGCTTATAAATATAATGGGGCAATTACTGATCTTCCGTATTTCACCGCAAAAGTCCACTCCATCTAAATCTGGTAACATAATATCTAATAGTACTAAATCAATATGGTGATTATGTAAGTGAGATAAAGCCTCTTTACCATCATTGGCAATGTATAGATTACAGTTAAGGGAAGAAAGATTGATCTTAATAATTTCACAGATGTCGAAGTCATCGTCAACTAATAATATATTTATCATAGTATTACCTCCATATTTATTATACAATAATAAAAAAGGAAATAGAAGGATAAAAGACATGATAAAAATTTCTAAAAAACGATTAATAGGTGCAATAATCTGTGTGTGTTTGTCCGTACAATTATTAATTTATATAGGAAATTATAATACAGATGCATTTCGTCTATACGCAAAAGAAGGCGTACTTGACGCTAGAGACGTCAGCTGGGACGGTTATGTAAAGTACTCTCTTAGTGGAGAATGGGAAGTATACGATGGGCTTTTGCTCAATCCAAATCAATTAGAAGAGAATATTGAACAATCAAAGTACTTAACGAAAGTAAGAGGTAGCCTAGATCGGTCAAAAAATGAAAGAACATATCATTTAAGGATAATGACAGATGAGAAAAGATTATTATCTCTTTTATTATCGGACATGCAAGCCTTTCGAATTTGGATAAATGGGAAAGAGTTCGTAAATTATAGATTTCCTGGAGGAATACAAGAGATCCATAGAATGCACGTAGTACGATTAGATGAAGCGGATTATATTGCAAGTGAGGAAGGTTATGAATTAGATATTGTCATGCAGGCAAAAAATCGCATTAATTACCGAGAATTTCCTTGGCGAATTTTTATTGGCCCATGTGCTGTAATTACAGGCCTTGAATACATCAATTTAATCGTGAATAGTTTTGCAATCGGTATTTACTTTATCATTATGATATATAGTTTTTCATTATATAAACAAAAGACCAGTGAGAAATACTTATTATTTTTAGGTTTATTGAGTTTTGGAAGTATCATTACAATCCTTTTAGACTCAAACCTTCTGTTCCTTTTTAAGTCTATTCCATTAAAATCAGAATACTGGAGGGAATTAATTCGTTTTTTTCTCATTTTTAACTTAGTTATGATTAATATTATATATCATCTACTTCACTTTGAGGTTCCAATGGATAAAAAGCACAAATGGTTCTTGTCCAGTGTGCTAATCATTGCTAGTATAACGACTATACATCCCTTTGAACGTTGGATTACTGTAGCAAATTTTTTGCATATTTGGATGGGACGTGTCCTGGTTTTCGTCAATTTTATTACGATACTTAGAGCATATTTAATTAAAAAGACAAGCCTAATCATGCTTATTGGAGGATTTAGTTTTACAGTTAGTTATATTTTTGATTTATTACATAATCAAGGCTTCATGCCAGTAGGTATCGTGAATGTATGGATTAGTACATCTCAGTACGGTCATATATTTATGGTGATCTGTGCATTTATTGTAGCTCAAAAATTTGCTCAAAAATTTGATGATGCAGATCGCTTCGCTTACCAATTGGAATTTATGAATCAAAATCTAGGAAAAATCGTAGAAGATAAGACCAGTGAATTAAAACAGTCTTATGAAGAAAATATGAAGATCGAAAAAGACAAGCAGAATTTTGTATTGAATATATCACATGATCTTCGAAGTCCTCTTTTTATCGTACAAGGTTATATTGATGCCATTGTAAATGGAGTCGTCACAGAAAAAGAAGATATAGATCGTTACTTAAAGAGAGTACAGGTTAAAACTCAGTATTTAAATAGGCTAATAGGAGATTTGTTTTTGATTTCAAGATTAGAGACAAACAAAATTATATTTAATTTTGAAAAGCTAAATCTTATTCAACTGATAAAACAGGTTGTGACAGATATGAATCTAGAGGCAAATATAAAAGATATTCAATTGGAAGTGTCTCTAGAATTAGAAGAGTTTATAATTGAAGGGGATCGGAATAGATTACAACAGGTCATACAAAATGTAGTTATTAATAGTATAAAGTATACACCAAGTGGTGGTAAGGTGAAGGTTCTTATTGTTGAATACAGTAAAAAGGATATTGTATTTGAAGTGAGAGATAACGGAATAGGGATTAAAGAAGAAGAGCTCCCTATTGTTTTTAATAGATATTATAAATCTAAGAAAACTGAATACAGTGAAGACTCTACAGGCCTAGGTTTATTCATTGCTAAAGAGATTGTAGAAAAACATAAGGGAAGTATATGGATTGAGTCTGTATTTGGAGAGGGGACAAGTGTGTTTATACGGTTGCCGGTAAGACAGAATGGATACCAGCGGTAGCCATTCGTTGTAAGTTCTAAGTTCTACGTTGTAAGCAAAACTCCATTAAGACTTTAACAGTAGTTTAACGATTGTTGAACAATAGTTAAATATGGTTAAACTATTGTTTGCTACTAAAGGGTTTTACTTAGAACTTACAACGTAGAACTTAGAACGAAAGCGCCGAAGGCGCTTTCTACAGGCTATCACCAAAATCATCTCGGAATGCTGAGACTAATTTTTCTTGCCAGTTTGATACAGGTTTTAATTTACCAGTAAAAAAGCGTAGTATTCTAGGCTCCTCGACAAAAGTCAAGCCTTCTATTAAATGCCTGTTTTTGTATAGCCAAATAATCCTATCCGCTGTGTATTTCACTTGGGATAAAGTGAATACTCTACGAGGCAAGGCTAAACGGACTAGTTCCATATCTGCAAGGTGTTCACTGCCATCTGGATTTCTTTCCTCAGATAATGTTCCACGTTCCATTCCTCTTATGCCACCAGTAATATAGATTGCTGCGGCTAATGCTCCGGCTGGGTATTGTTCTTGAGGAATATGGTTGACGAATTTCATAGCGTTAATATGGCATCCAAGGCCACCTGGAGGGGTGATGACGGGAACGCCACCTCTTTGTAATTCTTCTGCCATAAATGCGATAAATTCAGGACCTTGATTAATGACTTCCTCATCCATTGTTTCCTCTAAGCCAATGGTCATAGCTTCTATTTCTCTTACAGACATTCCACCATAAGTTAAAAATCCTTCATATAAAGTTACGAATTCCTTCATTTGAGCAAAAATCTTCTCATCTCTTATACAGATTCCACCACCCCTAGCACAGCCTAGCTTTCTGCCTGAAAAATAAATAATGTCACAGAGATCGGAGATGCGTTTTGTAATTTCTCTAATAGACAATTCTCTACATTGTTCTTCTCTTACCTTTATAAAGTGAAGATTATCCGCTAATAAGCTAGCATCTAAAACTAATAGTATTTTGTTTTCCTTGCAAAGCTTTTGAACTTCTTCTAAGTTTTCTAATGAAAAAGGCTGGCCACCAATTAAATTAGTACCTGCTTCCATACGTACGAAGGGAATATTTTCTGCACCGTGTTTGTCAATGCAATGTCTGAGTTTATCAGCACATATATTTCCTTTAAAGGGGTAATTGGAAATTACTTCTAATCCCTCGTCTATAATGAGTTCTTCTACAGTTCCCCCATTTAAAACAAAATGAGCCTTTGTAGTAGTAAAGTGATAGTTCATAGGTATAATGCTTCCAGGCTTTACTAAGGTTTGGGCAATGATATTTTCGCAAGCCCTCCCCTGATGGGCTGGTAAGAAGTGTTCAAAACCAAAGATATCTGTGATTTTTTCTTTTAATCGAAAAAATGTTTCACTTCCAGCGTAGCTGTCATCTGCAACCATCATAGCACCTACTTGACGATCACTCATAGCATTTACGCCACTATCCGTGAGCATATCCATAAAGACATCTCGGTTCTTTAAAAGAAAAGTATTATTGCCAGCTTCAGTGATTGCTTTTAGCCTTTTTTCAACAGGTTGTAAGTTTAATTTTTGTACGATACGGACTTTGTGCATCTCCAACGGAATTTGTTCTCCACTAAAAAATTTAATATTTGACATAGTATATCCTCCTATAATTGTTTGATAATTTAGAATATTCTGAATTTAGTAAGTCGTTACGTATTGATCGATTGTTGTTCTGGCTCTAAGGAATTGGCTTTGCGCTTTCGATCGGCTCATCATTTCACGAAAAAAATCCCCGCCCTTCAAATTATATTCAAAGGACGGGGTTTCCGTGGTACCACCTAAGTTTGTTTCTATCTCGCAATAGAAACCTCAATAAGTATTTGCATACTTAAGCATATAACGGATGCTCACCGGGCTCCTCCTACTAGAGTATGGTTCAGAGGGCAGTTTATGAGATGTATTCAGCAATCATACCTTAGTGCCTTGCATCAACCGGCACCTTTCTGTTAGTGTTCTGAAATGCTTACTTGTTCTCAATCATTACTTTTGTTTTATTTAGTTTGGTTCGTTTGGGAAATCTATTCCACTACGTAAAAAAACCCGCCCTTTAAGGAGGCTTTTATAATGGAAAATTTTAAAGGTTTGGTTGATATTATAAATAGTAGCCCTCCGGAATTGGCTTCACCAATTCCTCCGTCGCGCCACTCGCAAAATGAAAGCATAGCTTTCATTTCGTAGATATGTAATTTCACAGCTAATTCAGCAAGCTGATTGTCAGTTACATTACACATCTACTGCGAAAGCTACGCTTTCGCTTTGCTCGTTAGTTCGCGAAAAAAAACCGCCCTTTAAATTATATTCAAAGGACGGGGATTAACCGCGTTACCACCAATGTTCGTTTCTATCTCACAATAGAAACCTCAGCAAGTATTTACATACTTAAGCATATAACCGATGCTCATTGGACGCCTCCTACATATTGCACTTTCAGAGGGTTGCTCTTGAGATGTATTGGGAAAATCATACCTGAATGCCTTGCATCAACCGGCATCTTTCTGTTAGGATATAAAATTCTTACTTGTTCTCAGTCATTGCATTTATTTGGATTTTAATATATATTATTTTATAAGTTCAAAAATGTCAATCATTTTATGAAAAATAATTATTATTTATTTTTTACTAACATACTGATAGTTGAGATCTAATACAAGAGTTCTGTAAGATTAGAAATAATTTCAACTACTGTCCATACATAGAACTTAGAACTACTGCGTCTCATGCGCTTATCAATAATAGACTGGAGATCCATATGAAGGAAAAAATCCTTAAACTTTTAAAAGAAAATAAAACACAATACTTATCTGGAGAATATTTAAGCACTGTATTTGGTGTGTCTAGGACCGCTGTATGGAAAGTAATTAAGCAGCTTCAAGAGGAAGGCTATATCATTCAGTCAAAGACAAAATTGGGATATAAACTAGTAGAAAGCCCTGATAATTTATACTCTTATGAAATACAAGAAGGATTGAGGACGAAGAGGATAGGAAAAAACATATACTATTTTGAGGAAATTGATTCTACTAATGATTACGGAAAAATAGTGGCGCAAAAGCCTTTTGAAGATGGAGATATCATCATCGCAGAAAGTCAAAAGAAAGGGAGAGGAAGGTTCTCAAGGGAATGGGTTTCTCCTATGAGAAAAGGGGCTTATTTATCAATTTTATTAAAGCCTCAAATATCCTTTGAAAAAATAACCCGACTTACGATTATTACTGCTCTTGCCGTATGCTCAGCCTTAGAAGACTATATTCAAAAAAAAGTGGAAATAAAATGGCCTAATGATATATTAATAAACCAAAAAAAAATCTGTGGTATTTTGACGGAGATTAGCGGAGAAGTAGATAAGATTAATTATGTAGTTATTGGAATAGGTATCAATATTAATTTAGATATAGAAGATTTTGATGAATCGTTAGCAGCAAAAGCAAGTTCTTTAAAGATTGAAACTGGAAAAATACAAAAACGAAAAGAGGTTGTACAAAAGATACTAAATATTTTTGATCAGTATTACGATGATTTCCTAAATGATGAGAATTATGAAAGTATAATTGATGAATATCGAAAGAAATCTTATTTGATAGGAAAAAACGTAGAGGTTAAAATATATAATAATGATTCTATTCGTGCAAGAGTATTAGATATTGAAAAAAACGGAGCTTTAAAAGTGGAATTAGAAAATGGAGAAATTCGAGATCTTCTATCTGGAGAAGTAACTTTATCTACAAGTTTTTAATGAGATTGAATTCTTTTTATGATGAGAGCTCAAAAATTGGGCTTTCTAAGAAGCAAAAAGCACGATTAAAATAGAAGAAAAAAGATTTAAATAATTTTTTAAAAAACATTGACTTTGTTTTAGTCCTAAGTTATACTAGTACATGTCCTCAAAAAAAGACAAATAATATGGTCGCATAGCTCAGCTGGGAGAGCACCTGCCTTACAAGCAGGGGGTCAT
>ENA-UOOM01004024-UOOM01004024.1-fermentation-metagenome-genome-assembly--contig:-NODE-4024-length-9992-cov-12.162021_pt1 | contig 9992 bp, 7 predicted proteins | sample MGYA00245781_ERZ724031 | MGnify/ENA primary metagenome ERZ724031 (study PRJEB28704, sample SAMN03018317) | fermentation metagenome | biome: anthropogenic terrestrial biome; feature: soil; material... | reverse complement strand
CTGAGAGCTTTCAGCCATGTATTATTTGCAATTATAGGAGCATTTGTTTTACAAAAAAAGAACAATATTCTTGTGTCGTTTAATAAATCATTAGTTTTAAGTTTTGTTCTTGCTGTAATTCATGCAGTAAGCGAAGTTGTTGTTGTAACTTTGTTTTATTTTGGAAACAATATGCCCAAAAACTATTATGCACATGGATATTTGACCTCTGTTATTTTGCTTGTAGGTGTAGGCACAATAGTTCACAGCATGATAGATTTTCAGATAGCTGTATTTGTTTGGAAACCTCTTACACGTATTATACAAGTTCCGTACAATGCAAAAATCAGATTGTGTAAAACACAGAAAGCAAAAATATAAATTAGGTTTTATAAGTTTAAGTACCTCCTGTTTAAAACAGGAGGTATTTTCATGTTTGGGTTTGTGCTGAACTGTTTGTGACTGAACTTTTTGGAGGTGTTGCGGGTTTTGTTGAATTCTTTTTTTGCTTAATTTTTGCTGTGATAAATATAATAATTGGGAAGAGTACTTCAAAAGGAAAAGCATAATATGGATATGTTTTTATAAAATCAAACATTTGGGCAGTATTTGAATAAAGTTTTGTTGACATTGTTAATACAATTAACCCGCATGGAACTGCTGTAACTCTGTAATTATCAATATTCAATAGTTTGGATAATCCAATACATGAAACTAAAACGCATACACTGAGTTTAACAAAACTTGCAGTTAAAAAATTTATTGCAATTATAACTTCAAAACGGGTAAAAAACTCACCTACTGAAATTACACTTGTTGAAAAATAAGACGTAAAATAAACTAAATCAATGGTCTTTGTCCCTAAAACAAATAAATTTCTTAAATTAGCTGTTATAAGTAAAAGAGCTGATATCAAGATTGATTTTAAATATATATGAGTTGGATTTTCTTTTTTATTTACTTCTGAAAATAGCGCCATAATAAGTACAGTTTCCCCAAAGGGAAAAGCAAATATTTCAAAGCTGCTTTTCATAAGAACTTTCGGCTCTGTATTTAAAATTGGAAGTATATTGGTAAAATCCATATTGGGAATATTTAAAATTGTAATAAGAATTACAAATAATGCCACTATTTTAAAAGTAACCTTTGAGAGTCGTCCAACATTGATTATGCCTACACTTGCAGTATATATACTAAGCATAATCATAAAACAAGATGTCAAAATCATAGGGGTTTCCTGCATATTTTGAATTTTGATAAATTCTGAACAATTCCTTAACACCATACTTCCCAAATGAATGGAGTAAAAAATATAAAGGGAGCATACTGTTTTTCCAAATAATTTACCGAATACTTCTATAAGTATATCAAATAAATTTTTACCCGGATATAAACTAAGTATTTTACCATAGATAATTATCATTGGCAATATTAGAACGACAGCTATCGCTATAGCAATCCATGAATCTTGATTTGCGCGGGTATTTACACCTAAAACAAGTGTTGTACCAAAAATAAACATTATTATTAAAGCTTGTATTTGTTTTTTATTTAATGCATTTTCTACCAAATTATCACCTCATTGAATGTTAAACAGTGATGAAATAAAATTTTGAATAATTAAGCTTGGGCTGATAAAATAAAATTCAATTACTGTTTGCTGAAGAATATTCATAGTTAGGGTAATTATAAATACTGATAAAGATAAAATAAGAGTTTTCTTATCGCCGCTTTTGAATTTTGGAATTATATCAATAAAAATTATAAAAAAATATAAAAATGCGTAAATTATAATTTTATCCAATATCTTTAACCTCGGCTTTCGTCTTAGTACATGCGGTATTTACCAACTGTACATCAGAAGTTACTTTAAAATTTAAGTTAGGAAAAATGTTATTCCAATCTTCTTTAACATTTTCCCAATAATGAGGATTGTATTTTGAAATCGTACTTCCGAATCCGAAAATATCACTATTATATTCTTTTTGGACTTTTTTAATTAATTTTGTAATATTATTTTCAATGTTCATTTTTGTTTCATTTTCGATTTGTTTTATCCTTACTTCTCCCATGTCACTATCATCTGACTGATTTTCTGCCCATACAATTTTTGTTGTTACTTTGATATCCATGGTTAAATTGTCATTTGAAATTTCAGGTTTCACTTTTGTTTTGCTGGACAAGACTTCAATACTTGTATTTTTTTCCTTTGATCGGTCGTTAATGATTAAAAGACCGCCCTGAATTTCATCCCTTATATACAGAAAATATTTTGTTTCTTCAGGACTTAAAAATCCACTAAGTTTATCTTTTTTAAAAACAGAAGTTCCATCCAGTTCTACAATACTTTCTTCTCCGCTTTTTGAAACTTTTACAGAAGGAAGTATTAAAGAAATTCCTTCATTAGATATCATGTTGTAGGCTTGGTATAATTTCACATCGGGATTTGTTTCAAGATGCTCTCGCTTGTTTGTAATAGTTTCTGCAATTCCGGTACATACCAGTTGGTTAGTTACAGGTTTTTGTTTAATTATATCAGCAGCCGATTCGGCTTTTGAAATAACTAAATTTGTTGTGAGTCTCATTTCAGCATCACGCAGCCAAAAATCAAGTATCTTTGAAATGCCTTCTTCAGCGATTTCTTGGCTGACAATAATTACTTTTGAATGGCTGAAAAATAACTTATTTTCAGTTTTTGATATTGAATTTCGAACAGCCTCAAATAAGGTTTCACCGTCCGCTTCCAATAATTTAGATTTCGGCTGATCGCCGGATAAATCAAGAAATTCAAAGGTTAAATGATAATTATTACCGTTTTGCCCTTTGTCAATTGCTACACCGGCAACCATGGAGATTTTTTCAACTTCTCTGTAATTCCAACATCCTGTCAAAAAAATCATATTAAATGTTAATAGTATAATGAAAAAACGTTTGAAGGATTTCATTTTTTGCTCCTTACATTTTCTCTTACCTCATTTTGGGATAGATATTTGGGTCTCTTTTTCATCATCCACCATGGTGCACGTATGAATATATCTTTACTATCCTGAAGAGTATCAGCATATGCACTGTTCATAATGGCAACTCCAAATGATTCTATTTGTAAAACATGTATTAAAAAGGCAAGTATTCCAAACATATAACCATACAAACCAAGAAGTGAAGACAAAAAAATTAAAACAAATCTAAGTATAATGTCGATACTTTTTGATCTGGGTACCATTAATCCTGTAATCCCGGTGAACGCTACAATAATAATAATTGGAGCGCTGAATATCTTTGCTTCTACAGCGGCCTGTCCAATGACCAAAGCACCAACAATGCTTAAAGTCTGTCCCATCATACCGGGCATTCTTGCTCCGGATTCTCTTAGCATTTCAAAAGCTACAAGCATTAGTATCATTTCAAGTGAAGTTGGAAACGGCACTCCTTTTCGCGCTGCTGAAATACTCACCAAAAGTGGGGTAGGGAGCATTTCCTGATGAAAAGTTACAAGTGAAACATAAATTGCGGGGAGACTTGTTGTAATAAAAAATGCTACAATACGAAGAATTCTTCCTATTGAGGTGAAAAAGTAGTTTAAATAATAATCTTCATCACTTTGAAAATACTCGATAAATAAAAACGGCAAAGTTAGAACTACAGGAGAACCGTCCAAAAAAAGCGCAATTCTTCCCTCTAAAAGCTTTCCGGCTACAACATCGGGTCTTTCAGTGCTTCCAATAGTTTTAATAGGAGAACATGGTGAATCTTTGATAAATTCACAAAGATAGTTTGAGTCCAAAGTTCCGTCTATTGTAAATGAGTCAAGTCTCTTTTTCAGCTCATTTAAAACTTTTTTATCAACAAGGCTGTCCAAGTAACAAATGCAAGCTTTTGTATTTGTTCTTGTTCCAAATGTTTTAAACTCCATTTTTAAATCCGGTGTACGTATTTTGCGTCGTACTAAACTTAAATTCATTAAGATGGATTCATTAAATCCTTCCCTTGGGCCTTTCAGTACTTTTTCGCCGTCAGGTTCAGAAATAGAACGGGTTACCCAACCTTTTGTATTTAAAATAAGAGCTTCGGCATAACCGTCAATAAGCAATATGGTATCACCGTACACAATCCCCTGAATAATAGTGTCAATATCAGAAGTTTTATCGACGCTGTTAGAAAAAGTTACCTGATTTGCAATTAAATCTATTGTAGTTTTTTCCATTCTGTCGGGTTTGTATTTAATAAGCGGTTTTATTACATCTTCATTAACGATTATATTGTTAACCATACCGTCAACATATATAACGCAGAATTCCGGATACGGTTCTTCTGGATTTTGAACTTTACGCACAATAAGTGTTTGGTCATTTTCAAAAATTGACTTAATAATCTTTATATTTTCCTCAATTGTTTTCGACAAAACAGTTTTATTATTTTGCTCGCTCGAGTCAGCCATACATACACCTTCCAACCCAAATAATAAGTTTTTCTCATATGTTAATATTTGTATGGATTATAAAATTATTCATAGGGATAATATATTTACATATAGATATTATATTTTAAATTGCAAAAACCTCATCAAACAAACCGTTTAATGAGGTTTTTGTTTATTTTTTTTTGTATTTTAATTTTGTTGCCATTCCACCGCGGATATGCCGCTGCGCTTTATTAATTTCGAGAACTTGTTTAACTTGTCTGTATAACTTCGGGTCAACGTATTTGAGACGCTGCGCTACATCTTTATGTACTGTGCTTTTGCTGACACCGAATTTTTTTGCAGCACCGCGTACGGTGGTCCTATGTTTTATTATGTATTCACCGAGCTCTACAGCGCGCTCCTCAACAATACCTTTCACTTTACTGCCTCCCCGACTGTTCTGTCGATTATATATATGCGATAGAGAACAGCAAATATACTAATGTCTTTTTAATCAATCAAATTATAAAATTATTACTGCAAAAGTTGCTATCTTTAAATAAAAGCATCTTAAATTCAGCCTAATTTGCGAATACAAAATATTTTAAGTGAAAAAGTTCAAATTTTAGCATTAATTTTTCAATCGTGGAATAATATTATACATAAATAGTTAACTTTGAATATAAATTATATTAAAAATATCACAAATATTCAAAATACCGTCGAACTCCATTTTTAATTTTAAGATATTTACAAATATATATATAAAGGAGATAACGGTATGAAAAAGAAAGTTCGGGTAAAAAAACTGTCAGTTTGGCTGCTCATTTTTTCAATGAGCTTTGCTTTCCTGCTGCCGGGAAATGCAGCGTCGGCCAAACAAAAGAAACAAGAGCAAAAAGGAAATAGCTACCCAATTGTACTTTGCCACGGCTGCGCAGGATGGGGCAGAAACGAAAACATAGGGACTTTAGCTTTCGGGGCAAAGTACTATTGGGGAGGAAAAGTGGATTTACAAAAGGAACTTACAAAAAAGGGATACAAAACTTATACAGCAGAGGTCGGACCTTTTTCAAGCAACTGGGACAGAGCCTGTGAACTTTATGCACAAATTAAAGGTGGTAAAGTTGACTACGGAGAAGCACACTCAAAACGCTTTGGACATGAAAGATATGGCAGAACTTATAAAGGATTTTTACCCGAATGGGGTACAGAAGACGAAAAGGGAAAGATAAGTAAAATACATTTAATTAGCCACAGTCAAGGCGGACAGACAGTAAGAGTTTTATCACAGCTTTTAAGCGAGGGCAGCAAAGAAGAAAAAAGGGCGTCCGGTGATAAAGTAAGCCCACTATTTAAAGGCGGTAAATCTTGGATAAGCAGTATTACCACACTATCGGCTCCACATGACGGTACAACACTTGCAGACGTGAAAGGTGCTAATAAGTTAGCGGCTATAGCACTTGCAACAGTAGGAGGCAATCTTGGAAATTTCCCATGTACTGATGCTATTTATGATTTAAAACTTGACCAGTTCGGACTTAAGAGAGAAAAAGGAGAAAGTTTAACCCAGTACATAAAGAAATGTTTAAACAGCAGCATGTGGACGAACGGAAAAGATAACTGTGTTTATGATTTGAGCACAAACGGAGCAGTCGAATTAAATAGATGGGTTAAAGCACAAAAAGATGTGTATTATTTCTCTTGGGCTTGTAAAAGTACGATGGAAAAACCACTGTCAATATTAGATTTTCAAATTGCCGACCCAGATTTAATGGGAGACAAGGGAATATATAATTTACAATTTGCGGCACAAGCAGCTTTTATTGGTTCATATCATAGGAGGAATTATTCTTACGAAATACCAATTATTAATAAAGATTGGTGGCCTAATGACGGATTTGTAAATACAATTTCTGAAAACGGACCCAAATACGGTTCTAATGATAAAATAGTAGATTATTCAGGTAAGCCGCAGATAGGCAAGTGGAATTTCATGGGGGTTATGGATATTGACCATGCTGATATTGTCGGAATATATTGGGATCGTGTTTTGGACTTCTATTTGGATACGGTACAGATGCTTAGAAAACTCCCGGGTTAATATAAGCTGTATTTAAAATTATGTATTTTATCGCAAAATGCGATAAAAATATAGCCCTATAAAAACGAAAAGGAGATTTGAAAATGAAGAAAAAGTTAATTGGTAAGAAGTTTTCTGCACTGCTATTGGTTTTAGCAATGACTTTTGTCATGTTTACTCCGGCAAGTTCATTTGCAGCAAAACACGAAAACAAATCTGCCGAAAAAGGCAACGACTATCCAATCATATTGTGCCATGGTTGCAACGGGTGGGGCAGAGATGAAAACTTTGGCTCTTTAGCGTTTGGCAAACAATATTATTGGGGCGGTAATACGGACTTTCAAGAAGTGCTGAATCAAAGGGGATTTGAAACTCATACAGCAAAAGTTGGTCCGCTTTCCAGCAACTGGGACAGAGCCTGCGAACTTTATGCACAAATTAAAGGCGGCACAGTTGATTACGGTGAGGCACATTCAAAACGTTACGGGCATGAAAGGTTTGGTAGAACGTATAAAGGTTTTTGTCCTGAATGGGGAGAAGAGAATGAAGACGGTTCCATAAAGAAAGTTCATCTTATTGGTCACAGCCAGGGCGGTCAGACAGTAAGAGTACTCACTGAACTTTTAGGTGACGGTTGTAAGCAAGAAGTTAATGCCTCTCCAAATAATGTAAGTGAACTTTTTAAGGGCGGACATTCTTGGGCAAGCAGTGTAACTACACTTGCAACTCCAAATGACGGAACTACACTTGCAGATATGCCTGGTACAAATGCATTAGCCGGCGTTGTACTTGCAGGAGTTGGTTCAGGTCTTGGTAATTTTGAAAGAATTGATATGATATATGACATTATGCTTGACCAGTTTGGTCTTGTAAGGAAAAGTGGAGAAAGTCTTAAAAGTTATGTAAAAAGATGCTTAAGCAGCAGTATGTGGACTAACAGCAAAGACAATTGTGCATATGATTTAGGAACAGATGGAGCAGTAGAATTAAATAAATGGGTTAGAGCACAGCCTGATACATACTATTTTTCATGGAGTTGTTTAGGTACAAAAGAGAATAGACTTTCTTTATTAGACCACCAAATTGCAGACCCTGTAATTATGGGTGATAAAGGAATTTATAATGTTCAATGGGCTGCACAGGCAGCATTTATGGGTTCATATGCGCGCAGAAACTATTCACGCAATATTCCGAAAATCGGTAAAGAATGGTGGCCTAATGACGGATATGTAAATACAATTTCCGAAAAAGGACCTGTACACGGTTCTACTGATAAAATTATAGATTACAACGGTAAACCTCAAATAGGAAAATGGAACTTTATGGGAACAAAGAATATAGACCACGAAGATATCATAGGAAGAAACTGGGTTGGCGCAAAAGACTTCTTTATTGATATGGCAAAAATGCTTAGAAGTCTTCCCCAATAATTCTATCAACTATAAAGGGCTGCCCGAAAGGTAAGCCTCGGGTTCGTTACAAACTGAAAGGCTGTGCATATAAAAATATGCACAGCCTTTATTTCATATAATTACTCGTTAGATTATTCGGCTTTGCTGTCAGCTTGAGAAACTTTATTCTCAGAGGAATCGTGAGAAGCTGAATTATCTGTTTTAAAGAAGGACACAAGTGATTTAAGATTATGTGCAAGACGGTTGAGTTCTTCACTTGAAGCGGCGCTTTCTTCAGATGTTGCTGAGTTGGTTTGTACAACTGCAGAAATCTGTTCAACGCCTAAAGATATTTGATTAATTGATTCGGACTGCTGTTGTGAAGATGCCGCAATATCGTTTACTAATTTCTTTGCTTTTTCAGATTTCTCTATTACAGCATCAAGTGACTTAGCAGTCTCATTTACTATAACTGTTCCGTTATATACAGAGTTAATTGAATTATTAATAAGTTCAGAAGTGGTTTTTGCGGCTTTAGCACTTTTGTTTGCCAAATTTCGCACTTCATCGGCAACAACGGAAAACCCTTTTCCGGCGGCGCCTGCCCTTGCTGCTTCTACAGCTGCGTTAAGCGAAAGAATATTTGTTTGAAAGGCTATATCCTCAATAGTTTTAATTATTTTACCTATTTCATTTGATGAATCGCTTATTTCAGTCATAGCAGCTATAAGTTTTTCCATATGCTCATTGCTGCGATTAATTTCATCAGCTGTTTTTTCTGCAATATCATTTGCTGACTGAGCATTTTGTGAATTATTATTAGCATTATCGGCTATTTCCGTAAGAGAAGCTGATAATTGTTCAACTGAACTTGCCTGCTCTGTTGCGCCCTGTGCAAGTGATTGAGATGCGCTTGAAACTTGATTGGAACCGCTTGCTACTTGTTCGGATGACATGGTGATTTCATTAAATGTTTTAATAAGTGTGGATTTAATATTTTCGAGTGAAGCTTTTATTTTCGCGAAATCACCAACATAGTCACAGTGTAAATCAAAAGCCAAATTCCCCTCAGCTATTTGGTTCAAGACGGCAGATATTTCGTCAATGTATTCTATGTATTGTTTTAACCTGCTAACTGTGCGAGAAAATGCGTTTGCGACTTCTCCGGTTTCATCAGAGGATTTTATATTTATTTCGACATCCAGATTACCGTCAGCGATTTCATCTGCGGTTACAGTAAGTTTCTTCAAAGGACGGATAATGCTTTTAGATACTGTAACAGTTACTAAAATCAATAATATTAATGCAACTATAAAAATAGAAAGTATTGTAGTGAAAAGCTGTGTATAGGCAATGTTAAACTCGTCTTCGGGGAGGCCTGTTGTTACTGTCCAACCGGTATTACCTACAAGTGAAATATTTCCGTGATTTGTTTTATTCATAGCGGAATATGTAATCTTGCCGGCTGTTTTACTTTGTATTGCCTTAATTACATTATCGGACATATTACTGTCCTGAATACTCTTGTCCACTAATTTCTTGTCAGGGTAGTGTATAATTTTACCTCCGTTTGTAGTAAGTATGTAAAAACCGGTTTTCCCCAGTTTATATTTTTCAACCATTTTAGAAAGATTCTCAATTGAAATATTTACACCTGAAAATCCAATTAAATCACTGTTGCCATTTTTATAAATCGGAGTTACTATACTCATTATCATTTCACCGGTGGTAATATTTTTATACGGTTCAATTGTAGAAACATCTTTTTTTGCAAGTGCTGTTTTGTACCACGGCCTGTCAGAAAGCTTAGCTTTAATAGGCTGAGCTTTGTCGGTTGTAATTAGAATATTTGATTTAGCATCTGCCACCCAAACAGAAGTAATATTATCGGTATCGGTTTTTAAAATATTATCTACTGTTTTTTTAACCGCCTCATATTGTTGCGGATTCAGTTTATCAGCATCGTTTTTTGAAAATACATTTGAAATAATTCATTTGTTTTCATTTGTGAGGTTAATTCGGAATACTTTGAAAAGAAGTTTTCAATTTGGTAAGAAGCAGCTTTTGATTCAGCGGTTAATTGCTTATTTGTACTTTCAGTAACAGATGCCTTTACGGAGTTTAGCACAATTCCCGC
>ENA-UOOM01004022-UOOM01004022.1-fermentation-metagenome-genome-assembly--contig:-NODE-4022-length-9993-cov-4.982391_pt1 | contig 9993 bp, 12 predicted proteins | sample MGYA00245781_ERZ724031 | MGnify/ENA primary metagenome ERZ724031 (study PRJEB28704, sample SAMN03018317) | fermentation metagenome | biome: anthropogenic terrestrial biome; feature: soil; material... | reverse complement strand
GCTGTGCGGCCTGCCCGACGTCGTCCGCCTCAGCCTTAAAAATAAAGCGCCTGTAACAGGCGTGACGGTTGACTTGGACACAAGCGTAAAAGAAAGCGGCAAAAGCCTTTCGGCGCTGTCTGAAACCATAGGCAGAGAGAAACGCAGTGTCGAAAGCGCCTTCCTGCGCATCGTTGTGCCTGGGCTTGCCGCGGAAAACTCCCCGAACGCATTCATCCCCGAGTTGAATGTTGAAAAAGAAAAACCAGTGATTGCGGTCTTAGGGCATCCGTATATGATATTCGACGAGCTTCTAAGTATGGAGCTTATTAAAAAGCTCATTTCGGCAGGCTACCGCGTGCTTACGCCATACGACATAAAACGCTCGGTCAGGCGCGCAAACGCCCGCCCTTTCGCCGGAAGGAGTTTCTACGAAACGGGGCTTGACATTTTGGGCGCTTTTAACGTATTCCGCAAAATGGACATTGTCGCCGGCATGGTTTACCTTACCCCTTTCGCCTGCGGCGTCGATTCCATAGCCGCCGAATTTGTAGAGCGCGGGATAAGGGAAGAACCGCGCAAGCCGTTTTTAAAGCTGACAGTAGACGAGCACTCAGGGGAAAGCGGCTTTGACACGCGGCTTGAGGCGTTTCTCGACATGCTGCCCGCCGGCAGTTTAAATGAAAAGAGGCAGAGCGTATGAAGCTTACCTTTCCACACATGGGCAACGTGTATATATCTGTAAAGGCACTGCTTGACACAATAGGCACAGACTACTACATGCCGCCGCCGTGGAGCAGGGATAACATGCAGCGCGGCATAAACAACTCACCTGAGTTTATGTGCCTGCCGTTCAAAAAAATCCTCGGCGATTTTATCGACGGGCTTGAGCACGGAGCCGACACCATACTTTTCGGTGAAAGCTGCGGCCGATGCCGCATGAACTACTACGGAGACCTGCAGACGAAGATACTGCGCGATATGGGTTACAGGTTCGATTATATACACCTTAACCTAAGCAGCCTTACGTACGGCGAAATAATGTCAAAGCTCGGCCCGCTGTTTAAAGGCACAGGCAAAGCCCTCGCCGTTTCCGCCGTAACAAGCGCAGTACGGACCATATTTGCCGTTGACGGCCTGTACCGCGCGGCCTGCTTCGTCCGTTGCCGCGAAAGCGTTAAAGGCAGCACTGACAGCATAATGCTTGAGTTTGAGGAACAGGCCGGCAGGGCGCGCGGCTTTGCCGAAACACGCCTCGCTTTGTCAGAAGCGCGCGTAAAGCTCTCACGCGTAGCAACGGATGCGCGCGCAGACCCCGTTAAAATAGGTATAGTCGGTGAAATTTTCATGCTGAGCGATATGTTCTCCAACCTTGAGATTGAAAAAAAGCTCGGCGGCATGGGTGCTTTCGCCGTTAATACCATGAGCGTAAGCGAATGGATGAAGAAGCATTTCATAAGGGCAATGCTTCCCGTAAAGCCGCGTGACAAAGCCGTCGCGGCCGCGCAAAAATACATGCGCGCGAAAGACATAGGCGGGCACGGCATTTACACCGTAGGAAACGCGGAGCTTATGTGCAGAAGCGGGTTCGACGGCATAATACAAGTCTACCCCTTTACCTGCATGCCCGAGATAACAGCGCAGCCTGCCCTCGGCGAAATAAGTGAAAAAAACGGCACGCCCGTAATGACGCTTATCCTTGACGAAATGACGTCCGAGACCGGCTACGTCACACGGCTGGAAGCGTTTACGGATATGTTGAAAATGAAAAAAGAAAAAAGCAGCGCATCGTAAAAATGCCCTGCCTTTACCGCATTGCCCGCCGTGCATATCATCACATCACTTAACGCCGTATACGGCGTTAAGTTCCTTTACCCTGTTTATTACTTCAAGCCTCAGTTCAGGCGGCGAAACAACTTCTACCCTGCCGCCGTACTGCATAAGCCACTCTATAAGTCCTTCGCTGACGTACACGTTTCCCCTGACGGTAAAGCAGCCGTCCTGCGCCCGACTTATGCGCACGCCGCCGCCGAACCTGTCAAGCATGGTTTCTGCCGTGCTGTCTTTACAGCGCAGCTCTATTTGGCGCTTTTCGCCGGAATACATATAAAACGTGCGGCGCGCGAAGTCCTCGGCGTCGAAGCGCCCCCTGTAGCAGCTCACCTCTTCAAAGCGGCGTGCGGGTTCACAAAGCATCTCCGTGCGGCGCATCCGGTCGATGCGGTAAACGCTTACGCTGTCATACTTTTGGTAATTTCCCGCAAGGTAATATTTGTCACTGTTCCATATTAAGGCATACGGACTTATTACAAATTTCCTTCCCGCGTCGAGGGCAGGCTTATTCCCTTTTATAACACTGTGGTGGTATGTAAAAGAAATCTTCCTGCCGCCGGCTATGGCGCGGTCTATGGTGTATATAGCGTAATAAATCTCCTCATTGTCATGCTTGAGCGGGTTTTCAGAGTGCGCCCGGCTTTTGGCCTCCTTCGCCTGCCACACGCTGAGAAGGCTCTGCAGTTTGGCCGTAAGCTCCGCCGTCTTCTTATTTGTAATAAACGGAGCAGCGTTAACGGCATCAGTCAAAAGCCTCACTTCCGGCGGCTCAAAGTCGCGCTCGCCTATAAAGTACCCGCCTTTTTGGGCGTGTGAATATAAAATATCCGCCCCAAAGCCCTTAAGGGCGGCTATGTCCCTGTAAATTGTCTTGCGCTCGCACTTTATGCCATATCCGCCAAGCTTTTCACACAGCCCGTCTGCCGAAAGCGGATGTTCCTCGTCGGTATACATATTTAAAATTTTATACAGCGCCAATATTTTCACGCGTGATGCTTCATTTTCGTTTGCCATATGACGATTTTTACCTTTCAAAAGATGGCGCTTCATAAATACAAGCCGAAACTTTATGAAAATCCTCTCGGCTTCACCGAATGCCGTTTACGCCTGCAGACACACTGTAAAAAGCCTACATTACCTGCAAAAGCTTGCTTTTCAAGTCGCCCTCAAGCTTTCGCAGTTCAGTTTCGGCCTGGGCGCGTTTCTGCCGGCCGTCCTGCTGTATGCGCACCACTTCGTCAAGCGTTGAAATGAGTGTTTCATTTGTATGCTTAAGAGTTTCAATATCAACTATGCCGCGCTCCGACTCACGCTGCGTCTCTATTGTAGCCGCCTTGAGCGTGTCTGCGTTCTTTCTGAGCAACTCGTTTGTCATGTCAGTGACTTCGCGCTGGGCTTTTGCCGCCTGCGCGGAGTGTTCCACGCCGAGGGCAAGAACCATTTGGCTTTTCCAAAGAGGAATAGTGTTTACAATGGTAGACTGTATCTTCTCACTCATAACGAGGTCGTTGCTCTGTACCATGCGCAGCTGCGGCGCCATCTGTATTGAAACCATGCGCGTAAGGTCAAGGTCATGCAGCTTCTTTTCAAATCTGTCGCACATGCCGGAAAGGTCGTTTACAGCCTGCGCATCTTCCTGGGAACCGGAAACGGCAGCTTTCTTTTGAAGAAGCGGCAAATCGCACGAACGCGTTCTCTCCAATTTCTTGTTTCCGGCGAGCAGGTACATGGAAAGCTCTTTGAAATAAGTTTTATTTATTTCGTACATTTTATCAAGTACTGAAATATCTTTTAAGAGCTGAACCTGGTGGGCCTCCAGCACGTCGCAGATCTTATTGACATTGGTCTCCGCCTTGGCATACCGCGCCTTAAGCGCCTCAATGCGGCTGCCGCCGCGCCTGAAACGCGCAAAAAGCCCTTTCTCTTCTTTTTCAGCATCAAAGCTTTTTAGCTCCGCTACCATGCCGGCGAGCATCTGCCCCACTTCACCGAGGTCTTTTGTGCGCACGTTGTTCAGCGCGCTTTCCGAAAAGCCGGCCATTTTTTTCTGCGCGCCAGCGCCGTACTGCAAAACCTCATTGCTGTCGGTAAGGTCGATTTTCGCGGCGAAGTCATCGACCATCTTCTGCTCCTCGGGGGTAAGCTTCGGCATCTCTTTACACGCGGAACCGTCCTGCGCGAAAAGCGGGCCGGGCGCAGAAGGCTGCTTTACCGCCGGGTCAAGCGTAAGCTCCGGGACGGGCATCTCGTTTTTGTCCATATTAAACCTCCAAAGTCAAATTTCCACCGTGTGCACAGTCAGGACGGCTTCCCGCCGCCCGGTTCCCTTTTAAAGTCGCTTCCCGTAAGCCCCTCCTGCTTAAGCATCATTTCAAGCGTAGATATATCCGCTGAAACGTCAATCACGTCGTCGGCAAAAAGCGTGTCAAGAAGGTTTTCGAAAGCTTTGTTTACAGTGTCGAGCGCCTGCTCAATCTCTCTTTTTGCTTTTGTAATATTTTCACCCTGCACAGGCTGCGACTCAAACTCCGCGTATGACTTAACGAGCTTCAGCGTAGTTGGCATATAGTAACGTATAAAGCGGCGTATATCCGGCAATTTCTCCGGGTGCTTATGCACGCAGGCAAAAATGCGCGCCGTTACGTTTTCAAGCCGGTCAAGTTTGCCGGAAATAACCTCTCCCGGCAGCATATCGTTTACCGCACGTATCTGCCGCAGGTATTCGTTGCCCTCTTTTATAGCGGAAGACAGTTCGGTTTCCTGCGGGTTTTCCGTTTCTTTTTCACGGCGTGAGCGTTCGTCGGCCTCGCGTTTCTCATATGCATCTTCTGCTTCCAGGTATTTTTCGTACGTTTCGTCGTCAACCATAAAACACGTTTCTTTACGGTCCATATGGCCGTTAGGGCACGCCCCGCTCGCAATCATTTTTTTAAGGTCTTTCCTCACGCGTTCCTTACTTTCACCTGCGGTAAGCGCAAGGCTCTCTACCATGCAGAACGACGCGCCGCCTATAACTTCGCGGTAACGTGTAAAACGCCTCGCTCGGCGGCGTAAAAAAATCCCCCGAGCCGCAAGCCCCGCCGACGCGCACGTAATTAAAGTCAAGGCGCAGGCCGCAGCCGCAAAGCTGCCGAAAGATATCCCGTTAATCGCGCCGGCAACAAACACAAAAATATCGGAAACCATCACGGGTACTCCGATGCATACACCCGTTACAGCACAGACAATGCCTGAAACAGACCCCGGCATCCTCCTGCTGAACGCATACGGCACATATGCCCCGCCGCCGTCAGCGCGGCGCCCTTTTTCACGGCTGCCGCCGGTATAACCCGCGCCGTGTTGCCAGCAGGCATGCCTTCTATGCGTACGCATGTTATATAAAAATTCATTACCACATTCGGCAAACTCATTGATACAGTCGTCAATAGCCCGGCCAGCTCCTTCAAAACTGCCCGAATGCACGGCATCTCTCACCGCGCGGTGGATACGGCCGCCTGCGTGCCTGTAATTTCCGTTACGCATTGTTTCCTCCAATGATATTACTGCGCTGTCGAATGGTAGTGTTTAATAAAGTATCATTTTATCATTATTATAAATCATTTTTGATGAAAAGACAACTTGCTAAGCGGCCTTTAATTAACCCGTATAACGCAAAACCACCTTTTGCTTAGCAAACCGTATTTATTTATTATAGGATACAAAAACTTGCCTTAGCAGTTAACGTCGGGCGGATACATATTATATATGAAAGCTTAAAAATGTCTTGAATGCCTTTTCGTGCATTGCATAGTCTTTTACGAAAATAAAGAAAGCCCGCATAGATGCTGGATTTTCAGCACCCATGCGGGTTAAATTCTGGTCCGAGTGGCGAGACTTGATTCGCGGCGCGAACTGCGCGCCTTGGTCGTTCGCAGTTCTGCCGTGCCGCTGGCACGGCATTCATTGCTGCTCCTACTTCAAGTCTATTTCAAAACTAATAAAAAAGCAGCACGGCTCTACAGGCCGTACCGCACTTCTTTGGTCCGAGTGGCGAGACTTGAACTCACGGCCTCTTGACCCCCAGTCAAGCGCGCTACCAACTGCGCCACACCCGGAAATAACGGATATTATTATAGCATACAAATTAAGAGATATCAATACTTTTTGTGATAAACGCTTCTAAACGTAACTTTTAGCCTTAGGGTAAGCGCGGAACAGGCGCGGCGCGGTTTTTTGCGCGCGATTTGTAAATATTTTCAAAACAGCTTGACAACGTATCCTTCACATGATAAAATGAATTTACCTCGTTTATGGGGGCTATTTTTTTGTGCCCCGTTTTAAAAGAGGGAGGCTGAACCTTCAACAAAAGGTTTGTAAAATTTTTTCCGTAAAACGGGAGGTGCCGCTATGCGAACAAAAGTAACACTTGCCTGCACTGAATGCAAGCAGCGCAACTACAATACGATGAAAAACAAAAAGAACGACCCCGACAGGCTCGAGATGAAGAAGTACTGCAGGTTCTGCAGGAAACACACGCTTCACAGAGAAACAAAATAACTGTACGGAGGTACGACAGCCATGGCTGATAAAAACGTTAAAAAAGGGAACTTTTTTGCCAGGGCCGGTAAAGGCATCGCAAAATTTTTCCGCGAAACGAAAAACGAAGCCAAAAAAATGATATGGCCAACTCCGCGCACCGTATTTAAAAACACAGGCGTGGTACTTGTGGCTATTGTTATTATCGGCCTTTTCGTTTTTGGTTTGGACACGCTCTTTATCTCGGTGCTCGGCAAGTTTATGAGCATCGCGAAGTAAATCCCTATTAATGAAAGTTGGGGTGGTTTCCTTGTCTGACGAGGCAAAATGGTATGTTGTCCATACTTACTCAGGTTATGAAAACAAGGTTGCCTCCAATCTTGAAAAAACGGTGGAAAACCGTCACTTAAGCGACCTTATACAGCAGATTTTCGTTCCGACGGAAAAGGTTACCGAAATAAAGGACGAAAAAAAGCGCGAGGTCGAGCGGAAGATTTTCCCCGGTTACGTCCTTATTAAAATGATTCTCACTGACGAGTCATGGTACGTCGTGCGCAACATACGCGGATGTACCGGCTTTGTCGGGCCGTCCTCCAAGCCGCTGCCGCTTACGGACGAAGAAGTGGCAAGGCTGGGCGTAGAGAAAAAAGAGGTTGAGGTATCCTACGGCGTCGGCGACTCCGTAAAGATTATAGGCGGCCCGCTCGAAGGGTTCGTCGGCATAGTCAAAAGCGTCGACAAAGAAAAAGACCGCGCTTGCGTGACCGTTTCCATGTTCGGGCGCGAAACGCCTGTGGAACTTGAACTTAACCAGGCTGAAGCGGTAGAGTGAATTAAAAAATAAACTGCGGCTTCTGCCGCTTTTTATTAGGGCTATGCCCTGTGGGAGGAACGGAATATAAACGTTCCGCCATTTACCACAAATTTTGGAGGTGCAAAAATTGGCTAAAAAGGTAACGGGCTATATTAAGCTCCAGATACCGGCCGGAAAAGCTACGCCGGCACCGCCGGTTGGACCTGCATTGGGCCAGCATGGCGTAAACATCATGGCGTTCACGAAAGAGTTCAACGCACGTACTAAAAACCAGGACGGCATGGTTATCCCTGTCGTTATAACCGTGTACGCTGACCGTTCGTTTACATTCATTACAAAAACGCCGCCGGCGGCAGTGCTCATTAAAAAAGCCTGCGGCATAGAAAAAGCTTCCGGTGAACCTAACAAAAACAAAGTAGCAAAGCTTACAAAAGAGCAGGTTAAAAAAATTGCCGAAACAAAAATGCCGGATCTTAACGCCGCCACGGTTGAGTCTGCCATGAGCATGATTGCCGGTACGGCACGCAGCATGGGCATTGAAGTCGCGGAATGACTTTACCCGGGTGGGAGGAATTTAATCCGATTTTACCACTTAATCAGGAGGTAAACAATGAAACACGGTAAAAAATATGTTGACGGCGCAAAGCTTGTCGACAGATCAAAGTTATATGATGCCGACGAAGCGCTCGATTTGTGCGTAAAGACCGGCACCGCCAAATTCGACGAGAGCGTCGAAGTACACGTAAAGCTCGGCGTCGACAGCCGCCACGCAGACCAGCAGGTCCGCGGCGCCATAGTACTGCCGAACGGCACAGGCAAAAAACTGAGGGTTCTCGCCATATGCAAGGGCGAAGCGGCAAAGGATGCGGAAGCAGCCGGAGCTGACTACGTAGGCGCCGAAGATATGGTGAAGAAAATACAGACTGAAAACTGGCTTGACTTCGACGTACTCGTTACAACTCCCGACATGATGGGTTTCGTCGGCCGTTTAGGTAAGATTTTAGGCCCGCGCGGCTTAATGCCTAACCCCAAGGCCGGTACCGTAACACGTGACATCGGCAAGGCTATTAAAGAAGCAAAAGCCGGTAAGATAGAATACCGCCTCGACAAGTCAAACATCATACACTGCGTGATAGGCAAAGTGTCTTTCGGTAAGGAAAAGCTTACTGAAAACTTCAACGCGCTTTTGGGCGCCATAGTAAAAGCCAAGCCTGCTGCAGCAAAGGGCCAGTATATAAAGTCGTGCGTGGTAGCTTCCACAATGGGACCCGGCGTCAAGATTAACCCGAACAAAGTCGCGTAATTGTTGACAACGGCTTTCCGTTATGTTATCATGGTTAAGTTAAATGAATATTTCTTATTCTAAGACAGTAGGTGCATTTGCGTAACGGTTTTCCGGCCTGCCGAGAATAAGGTTTTATATGTAAAGTATAAGCCTTTTTCGCGGTACGCGGAAAAGGCTTTTTGCATTGTGCCTTGCACAAACAGGAGGTGAATATATTTGCCAAGCCAAAAAATTTTAGACGAAAAGAAAAAGGCTGTTTCTGAAATTGCCGAAACCTTAAAGTCATCCTGCACCGGCGTTATAGTCAACTACAGCGGTATAACGGTCGAAGACGACACTAAGCTCCGCAAAGAGCTGCGTGAGACCGGCTGCACTTATAAGGTGATAAAGAACACCATGCTGCGCCTTGCTTTCAAAGAAGCCGGCATAGACGGCCTCGACGGTTCACTCAAAGGCTCAACGGCCATAGCCACCAACAAAGACGACTATGTCGCGCCGGCGAAAGTTTTATCAAAATACGCCGAAGACAGCAAAACGTTTGAGGTTAAGTCGGGCTTTGTAGACGGTAAAGCCGTCAGCATTGACGAAATCAAAACGCTTGCGTCCCTTCCTTCGAAAGAAGTCCTTATCGGCCAGGTGCTGCGCGGCTTGAACGGACCTATCTCCGGCCTTGTAACAGTACTCAACGGTACTATGAAAGGCCTTGTCGTAGCGCTGAACGCAATAGCGGAAAAAGAGAAAGAATCCGCTTGATTTATTATTTAAATTAAAAATTTATATTAATTTGGAGGATCATTATTATGTCTGAAAAAGTAGAAAAGTTGGTTGAAGACGTAAAGGCTCTTACAGTTTTAGAGCTTTCCGAACTTGTAAAAGCACTCGAAGATGAATTCGGCGTATCAGCAGCAGCTCCTGTAGCAGTTGCTGCAGCCCCGGCAGCAGGCGCGGCGGCTCCGGCAGCTGAAGAAAAAACCGAGTTTGACGTTGTCCTTAAGTCAGTAGGCCAGCAGAAGATCCAGGTTATCAAGGTTGTCCGTGAAATAACCGGCCTCGGCCTTAAAGATGCAAAGGCTATTGTCGACGCGGCGCCTAAATCTATCAAGGAAGGCGTTTCCAAGGAAGATGCCGACTCCATGAAGGAAAAGCTCGTTGCAGCCGGTGCAGAAGTAGAACTTAAGTAATTTCCGTACAAACCGTATAATTTGCCCCCGGCCGTAAAAGCCGGGGGCTTTTTTATGCAATAAATATAAAGGTTTAAAACGGCCTGTCAGCCCGTATCATCTTTTGAAGGGTATTTATAAACGGTGATTTCAACGCGCCTGTTTTTACTTCTGCCTTCCTCTGTCTCGTCAGAAGCTATTGGGTCAAAGTGGGCGTATCCCTGCACAGAGAGCTTATCTTCCTGCAGCCCGTAGCCTATAAGGCAGTTAAGGACGGTAACTGCGCGGTCAGTCGAGAGCTTCCATGAAATCTGGTCGCTCTTGGTCGAGTGTACGACAACGTCAGCCGTATGGCCGCTTATGGTTATATGGTCTACCTTGTCGTATACTTTCGCTATTGCTTTTTC
>ENA-UOOM01004021-UOOM01004021.1-fermentation-metagenome-genome-assembly--contig:-NODE-4021-length-9995-cov-46.551006_pt1 | contig 9995 bp, 8 predicted proteins | sample MGYA00245781_ERZ724031 | MGnify/ENA primary metagenome ERZ724031 (study PRJEB28704, sample SAMN03018317) | fermentation metagenome | biome: anthropogenic terrestrial biome; feature: soil; material... | reverse complement strand
ATGGTTTTAAATAAAGCAGTTCAATAATATGTCCCAAATTTGGGGTTCATATCAATTTGGGATGTTTTTTATTAACTAGAAATTTTTACCTATTTTTGGTTGATTAATGTAAAAAATGTTTAATGTGATATTGCTCGTAGATTAATCGCTTTCATTAGTCGAGTTGTAGAATGAAAGCTCTCTTTCTAAAATTGACAGTCGCACTAGTTAAGTGCTATTTTTTAAAGGAAGAAAGTTTGGGGGTGAACTATGCAAACAATTGAAAACTCTCTTTTGCACGTCTCTATTGATGAGAATGGCGCACAAATGACGAACTTAATATCTCAGAGCGGTAGTGATTATCTTAAAGATGGTAAAACACAAGAGAAGATAACGGTTGCTTTTCCTTCAATGGATGAAGAGAAAAATTGGGCTAAACTTTTACCGTGGACCGTTGTTGATAAAGGTGATTCTCGTATCAGCCTTACCCTAATTGATAACGATGAAAGTTATAAAGCCTTTCCTTATCACTTTGAAGTTGTGCTGACTTATGCTCTTGAAGGTAACCGTATAAACGTAGATTTTTATTTAAAAAATAATTCACACAAAGAGATGCCTTTTTCGCTAGCATTTGTTTTACCAATTATAGAAGGTTGGACTAGTAAAGAAGCGGTTAACGAAATTGATCTTAATAAAGATAAGAAGCAAGAGGTAAAATTCGCATCAACTAACTTTAATTTGGCCGTTAAGAATAAGCAGATAACTGCCGTAATGAACGATTTAAAGTTAGCAGGTGGCAGTGATCAAGATTTTAAATTGACTTTGACATTAAGCTAAAGAATATAACGATTTTAATAAGATATCGAAAGCAAATCAGCAGTGGTTTGCTTTTTTTGCTATAATAAATTCATTGCTAATTAACAATACAGGTAATTAAAAATATGAGGAATAATGAAAATCATCCTAGTAAAACTAGGGTTGAATTACATTCAAAAGACTATAAGAAAAAGAGTCGTGTTTTAGCCTGGATAATAAGCATTATAGCCATACTTGTAGTGGCGGCAGCTGCCTATTCGACATATGTTTATTTTAAGACTAAGAATGCAGTTGATCATACTTATGACACTAATAATCGAGTGGAAGTAAAAAATGGCGAATTTAATGGTAAGAAAAAATTCGCTGTTTTGCTTATGGGCACTGATACCGGTGCATTAGACCGAACTGAGAAAATGGGTAATACGGATACAATTATCTTGGCAGTCGTTAACCCAGAGAAGAAACGTTACACTTTGATGTCTATTCCACGTGATACCATGGCTCAGATGGTAGGTTCTAACCAATTTCGGGTTGAAAAGATCAATGCTGCCTATTCACTTGGTGGTGCCAGAATGTCGATGGCGAGCGTTTCTAAATTAATTAACGTTCCAATTAAGTATTATGCCCTGGTCAACATGGGTGGAATTATGAAGATGATCCGGTATGTTGGTGGCATTAATATTCGGCCAACGCTCAGCTTTGAGTATGGAGGCTACATCTTTAAGAAAGATAAATTAACTCATATGGGTGGAGCAGGAGCCTTAGCCTATTCCCGTATGCGCTATGATGATCCTCAGGGTGATTATGGACGCCAACAGCGTCAGCGCCAGGTAATCACAACTCTAATTAAAAAAGCTGCTTCAGTCAGTACCTTGTCTAACTTAGATTCAATTTTGTCATCTATCTCAGGTAATGTTCGTACTAATTTACCCTTTAATGCTTTACAGCAGATTGCTGTCAATTATCGTGGAAGTGCTAAGACGGTTAAGAATGATTATCTTCACGGTACTACTGCAGAAATTGATGATGCTTCTTATCAGGTACAATCTACCAAAGAATTGCAGCGTGTCTCTGATTATGTTCGTGGAGAGCTGGGACTCGATCCTGAAACGATTAATAATAATGAAACTTACCAAAATGAACGCAATATTCAGCGTGGTTTTAGTTTCACTAGTTCTAAAACTCAGAATTATAAAATCTATGATGATTATACCGAAGAGGGTGGTAGTTGATGGCGCGTATTTGGGCTACGCTAATTGGTTATGTGTTTGGTAATATTTTATCTGCAATGCTTGTAGGACGCTTTGCTTTACATGTAGACCCGACTCACTATGGATCGGGTAATCCTGGGACAGCAAACATTGGTGCTGTTTTTGGTAAAAAATGGGGTATAATAACCTGCGCGGGTGATTTATTAAAAACGGGAATTGCTTTGCTTATTGTACATTTGCTATTTCCCGATAAGATCAATTTAGTTTACGCCGGTTTAGGTTTAATCTTAGGACATTGTTTTCCCATCTTAAATCACTTTGATGGTGGTAAAGGAGTAGCTATTGCAGCACTTCTTTCTATCATTTATGACTTTCGTGTGGGCTTGATTACCCTGCTCATTGCACTACTATTGACAATAGTAATGCAAAATTTGACGATTCCGCCATTAATGTTTATTCTTTTGTTTAGTATTTATGAAGTAACTCAAACAAGGGAGGCAGGAATTGTTTTTCTAATCATTACCGCAATTATGGCCTTTAAGTTTAGGCATGATATCGTTGCTTATTTTACCGGCCATGGTAAAAGGGTTGATATTTTGTATTCAATTAAGAAAAAATTGGGTATGAAAGTGCGGTAATGGAGTATCTGTTTTTTGTAAGGACATAGACTAGAAACATGAAAAAAAATAAAAAAACATTAAAGGTTGTACAGATTATTTGTTTGCTTGCTGCAGCCCTCTTCATGCTGATACAGATGTATAGCCTAAAGGCAGCGGCCAATAGGACGCATTACTCATTCTTACGCTTTCTGCCTGGGATGGCACGCAATGCGACTATGATGTTAGTGCCGATGGTTTTTGGTGCTGTATTTAGTAAGAAGAAGGTACATCCAAGCGAGAGCTTTAAGTATTGGATTATGGCGATTATCACCTTAATCGTTTACTACTTGGCTTTCTTCTTTAAAGAACCAACTCATTTTCTTATGTGGCGATTATGGGGAGTGTTCTTCCCAATCATTGCAAGTACCTCGGTTCTTTTATCCGGCTTAATTTTTAGTATGCTGGTTCAACCATATTTGTATGATTTGCAACATAAACTATCTGAAAAGCAGAATTTGCTGGTACTTAGTTTCTTGACATTAATGGGCTTTGCCATTAGTGCAGGAACTATGCAGTTCTACTATTCTTTTTATGGCTTATACCTTATTTTATTCTTTGCTTGGGGAATGTTTCTTTCCCACATTCACATTACTAGAAAAGCCTTTTGGCTTTCTGTTTTAGCAGGAATAATTTCTTTCTTCGTCGTATTAATCGGTGTCCCCGGTTTCAATGCTGTCTACTGGTCACAAGTGCTTGGGCATAAAGGTGCTGGTGAGTGGAATAGTCAATTCTTAAATAACCCAACATCACCGTTTATGTTTCTAATGGTACTTGCAGCTTTTCTTATTTTTAGAAAAGTGATTGTTACCTTCAGTGCACGGCAAATGCGTTATATTATTCCGGTAGTTGTATTCATGGACGCTCCAATTTCATCAATGTTCATGAATGGTTTTAGGATTACCAATTCATCTGCTGTTAATAAGATCATCATGATATTTGTCATGTTACTCGTATCTTGTTTAGTTGGTTGGCTGTACGATCGCTACCTGTTTAAATTTAAACCATTTGCACGTGCCGTTGATTATCTAAATCAGCATGATAGTTTGCCAGAACTGCTTCAAACAGTTTGGAGTAAATTCTCAAGATGGGTTATTAATAATCGGGTCAATATTCTTACTTGGGCCTGGTTCTATGTTTTAAGTTTTGCTTCATTCTTGATTGAATCAGACAAGATGCGAATCCAAATAAATACTGCGACTGATATTAATGCCGCTGTTTATTTACTTGGAACTAAATTCTTCGCTATTGTTTTGACAACAATTTTCCTTGATGCCTTATTTACAATTCTTTACTTTATTACTACTCGCTACTGGACTTCTAATATTTTAGTCAGCGTCATTACAATTGGTTGGGCTATTGCCAACAAGATCAAGTTAAATCTTCGTGGTGAACCAATTTACCCAACTGAAATTAATGAAGTAGTTAACTGGAAGACATTGGTTCCAATGATTGGCAAGACTATGCTGATCGTTATTGCAGTTGCATTAATCGTTGTAATTGCACTTGATATCTTTCTTGAAGTTAAGTTTCCAATTAAGAAGAAGGGATCATGGAAGAAACGTGGTATCTGGGCACTTCTCAGTTTGCTTTTATTCTTAACCCCAATGCGGTTTAACCATGATGGTGGTATGATTTATCACATTAATCATGGTTTTGATAATAAGCAATCCTTTAGGAACCCTGAACGGGATATTCAAGTTAATGGTCCAGTTCTGAACTTTTTGAACTACATTGACTTGCAAGTTATGAATAAACCTGCAAATTATTCTCCTTCAGCCATTAATCATTTGGATGAGAAGTATAAGAAGGTCGCTGCTGATATCAATAAGGGTAGAAAGAACAACGTTAAGAAACAAACGGTCATCTTTAACTTGAGTGAAAGTTTTGTTGATCCGTATACCTTCCCAACGGTAAAGATCGATAAGTCTGCTCCAAATCCAGTTAAATTTATTCAATCAATGAAGGGCCGCTCTACTTACGGTAATATGCTTAGTGCAGGTTACGGTGGTGGTACTGCCAACATGGAATGGGAGACTTTGACAGGTCTCAACATGGGAATGTTTAAGTCAACGTTGACGCCATATGTTCAAGTTGTACCTAACTACTCATTCTACCCAACTATTGGAATGAACTTTGGTTATAGTTCAGCTGTTCACCCATTCATTGGTACTTATTACTCAAGAATTGAAGATTATCATAGATTTAAGTTTAATAAATTTGCTTACTTGGGTTCCAAGTACAAGATTATTGACCAAAAGAAGTTAGGTAAGAGTACTTATAATTCTGATTACACAACTTACGATAACGGTATTAAGCAGATCAATGAACGTAAGGGTGGTCAATTTATCAATTTGATTTCAATTCAGAACCACATGCCTTATAACAACTGGTATCCACGAAATGAATACATGGGCAGAGTTTCTGGAGACCTCTTCAACACAGCTGCTGTTCGTTCACAGATGGCTACCTATATCAAAGGTACACAATATACTGATAAGGCTGTAAAGAAGTTTATTGGCCAAATTGATAAGATCCATAAGCCAATTACTTTGGTCTTCTATGGTGACCACTATCCAAGTGTTCTGTCACAAAGCTTTACCGCTCAATATCCGGTTCAAATGCACTCTACTCGTTACTTCATTTACTCTAACAGGTATGCTCGTGAACACGGTGCTAAGACGAAGTTACCTACAAGAACTAATAATTATGTCAACACCAGTGACTTCATTGCCATGATGTTACAACAAACTAATTCTAAGGTAACTCCTTACCAAGCTTTGCTTACTGAAATTCATAAAGAGCTTCCTGCAATCACGATCAACTTTAATGGTGATAAGGGTTATGAATTGATTAATGAACACGGTCATCCAGTTGAATATAAGACTTTAACTAAGAAGCAAAAGGCTCTTATTAATGACTACGAAATGATTCAATATGATATGACTGCTGGTAAGGCTTATGGCTTGAAAGCAAAAGGCTTTTACAAGTAGTTCTTTGGTTGACTGGTTAAAGAAAAATTAGTAAGATCAATTATAACAAGATTAGGTAGCGTTTCGATTCAGCGTTCAGAGAACTAGCGGTTAGTGTAAGCTAGGCAGATCGAAATTGTGAATTACTATGGGGTAGTTCCCGTAAAGACTGAAATAAGGCACTTTAATAAGTGCAAACGTGGGTGGTACCACGGCTAATAAAAATATTTAGTCGTCCCTGGATTCTTTGGAATCTGGGGACGTTTTTTGTTGGAGGAAAAACGATGGCAAAATTTGATATTTTAGAAGATTTGAAGTGGCGTGGAGCCATAAATCAGCAAACCGATGAAAAAGGCTTACGTAAGTATTTACAAACCCATGATAATTTGGCTTTGTATTGTGGAACTGACCCAACAGGGGATTCGTTACACGTTGGTCACCTTATTCCGTTTATGATTTTAAAGAGGTTTCAAATGGCAGGTTATCACCCAGTTATTTTGATTGGGGAAGCAACTGGTTCGATTGGGGACCCATCTGGTCGTAATTCTGAACGTGTTCTTCAAAGTGCTGCAACGATTGATAAAAATAAAAAGGCTATAACTAAACAAATGAAGAATTTGTTTGGGACTAAAAACTTTGAAATCGTTAATAACATGGATTGGTTAGGCAAGATGAACCTGCTTGATTTCTTACGTGATTACGGTAAGTTATTCCAAGTAAATAATATGTTGGATAAAGATGTTGTTGCTAGCCGGCTTAAGAATGGTATTTCTTTCACTGAATTTTCCTACCAAATCTTGCAAGCAGTTGACTTCTATCATTTAAATAAATATAACGGTGTTCAATTACAAATTGGTGGTGGTGATCAATGGGGAAATATCACTGCTGGGATTGATTTGATCCACAAGTTAGAGGGCCCTGATAGACCAGCTTTTGGTTTGACTATTCCTTTGATGGTTAAGGCTGATGGCACTAAATTTGGCAAGTCTGCTGGTAATGCTATTTGGCTTGATCCGGAAAAGACCAGTCCTTACGAATTTTATCAATTTTGGATTAACCAAGATGACCGCGATGTTGTTAAGTATTTGAAGTACTTTACTTTCTTAAGCCATGAAGAAATCGATGATTTGGCTGAAAAGACCAAGAAGGAACCTTGGAAGCGTGAAGCTCAAAAAAAGCTGGCTGAAGAGGTTACCAAGTTTGTTCATGGTGAAAGTGGCTTGAAAGAAGCACAAATGATTACCGATGCCCTGTTTTCTGGTAATATTAAGAACCTATCGGTTAAACAAATTGAGCAAGGTTTGAAGAGTGCCCCAGCTGCAGAAGCTGCCGACTCTAAACAAAATATTGTTGATTTCTTGGTTGGTACAAAGATTGAACCTTCTAAGCGGCAAGCACGTGAAGATGTAAAGAACGGTGCCATTTATGTTAATGGTGATCGTGAGAAGTCAATTGATTATGATGTTGATCCGTCTAGTGCTTTTGATGGTAAATACGTTATTATCCGTAAAGGTAAGAGAAAGTACACTTTAGTAAAAATTAAGTAATTAAATTTTAAGAATGAAGAAATCCACTAGGAAGTAAATTCTTAGTGGATTTTTGATACAATAAGATTGCCACTTTAGCTCAGGAGGTAGAGCACCGCCGTGGTAAGGAGGAGGCCCCCAGTTCAAATCTGGGAAGTGGCTTGGTGATAATATGTTTAGCAATAAACAAATCAGGAATATTTACAATCAATTATATAAAAAAACTTGGCCCGCAACATTGGTGGCCTGCAGATAGTGACGTTGAGATGTTACTGGGCATGGTATTGGTGCAAAATACTAACTGGAATAATGCTGCGAAGGCATTAAAAAATATTTCAACTGCTACCAACTTTCAGTTAGATAAGATATTGAATCTCTCGGATAAAGAATTGGAAAAACTAGTTATGCCGAGCGGTTATTATCACAATAAAGCCAAAACGGTGCGTAATGTGCTTGGCATGTACCAAACTTCTTTTTCTGAATTAAAGAAGCTGGATACAGACACACTAAGGGAAAAATTACTTGCAATTAAGGGTGTGGGTGAAGAAACTGCTGACGTAATGCTGCTTTACTTATTTAACCGACCAGTTTTTGTTGCTGATAATTATACCCGCAAATTTTTCTCTAAATATTTTAAGCAAAAATTTACCTATGCTTCCTTGCGAAAAAATATAATGAAAAACTTTGCTTTTACGGTTAAGGACGCACAGGAATTTCATGCTTTGCTTGATGTTTATGGCAAGCAGAATAAATAATAGAAGCATTTTGTGAGCTAGGAATGCACTTTCTCGTGGTATTCTTAATGCACTAATAGAATAAAAAAATGAGAAAGGGTAGATTATGGATCTTACAAGAATTGTTGATTTTGTTCAAAAGCAATTAGAGGGTGAAAAGACCGGGCATGATTTTTATCATGGTCAGCGTGTGGCTCATTTAGCTAGCAAGATGTATTTAAAAGATCATCCAGATGCACATGAAAATAGCCGTGTGGTGGCCATTATTAAAACAGGTGGATACTTACACGACACAATTGATGAAAAGGTCTGTGCAGATCCAGCAGCTGTTGTCGCCAAGATTAAAAAACTATTACCTGAGGTTGGTTTTGAAGAATTGGAAGTAAAAGATATTTTATTTACAATTCAACACATGTCTTTTTCGCAAAATATTGAACATCATTATGAATTGCCCCTGACCGGACAATATGTTCAGGACGCTGACAGAATTGAGAGCTTAGGTGCCATTGGAATTGCCCGTGCTTTTACTTATGGCGGTAAACATGGTAATGAAATTTATGATCCGAAGATAAAAGCACAAAAATTAGTAAATCATGATCAATATCGGAAGCATACAGAAACAACGATTAACCATTTTCATGAAAAGCTTTTTACTTTAGAAAAATTAATGAACACGGAAAGCGGCAAAGTTGAGGCTCACAGAAGGACAGATTATATGCGCTACTTTGTTGATGAATTTATGGATGAGTGGAATGTTTAAAAATTTTTGCTTGACCAAGTTTTCAATGGCTAGTAAGGTTAGATTAATTTAAGTTAATTAAACTAAGTAGAAAGAGAGTCTGTTCAATGTCAAATTGGGATACGAAGTTTGCTAAAAAAGGTTTGACTTTCGATGATGTTTTGCTAATTCCAGCAGAAAGTCATGTTTTGCCAAACGAAGTAAATTTAAGTACAAAGTTAGCCAATAATATAAAGTTAAATATTCCCTTGATTAGTGCCGGAATGGACACTGTTACCGAAGGTGCAATGGCAATTGCAATGGCTCTTCAAGGTGGTCTGGGTGTCATTCATAAGAATATGTCTATTACCGCTCAAGCTGGAGAAGTTGCCAATGTTAAGAGTGTAGTTGTTCCACCTAATGCTACTAAAGCTGCAGTTGATGCCAAGAATAGATTGTTGGTTGCTGCGGCTGTTGGTGTCACTAGTGATACTTTTGAACGAGCAGAGGCATTGCTTGAAAAGGGTGCAGATGCAATCGTAATTGATACTGCGCACGGTCACTCTGCCGGTGTTATTCGTAAAATCAAGGAAATTCGTAAACATTTTCCAAAAGTAACTTTGATTGCAGGCAACGTTGCTACCGGGGATGCTACACGAGCACTCTTTGATGCCGGTGTTGACGTAGTTAAAGTTGGGATTGGCCCCGGTTCAATTTGTACCACTAGAGTTGTTGCTGGTGTTGGTGTTCCGCAGATAACCGCTATTTATGACGCAGCAACAGCAGCTCGTGAGTACCACAAGCCAATTATTGCTGATGGTGGCATTAAATATTCTGGTGACGTAGTTAAAGCAATCGCTGCTGGTGGTAATGCCGTTATGCTCGGTAGTATGCTTTCAGGTACTACAGAAGCTCCTGGCGAGGTCTTTGAAGATAATGGTAAGAAGTATAAGACATATCGTGGAATGGGATCAGTTGGTGCCATGGCACAAGCTCACGGCTCCTCAGACCGCTACTTCCAAGGTGGTGTCAATGAGGCTAATAAGTTAGTTCCAGAAGGTGTTGAAGCCAGGGTCGAGTATAAGGGCGATGTTTCAGATATTGTCTTTCAAATCGATGGTGGTCTTCGTTCTGGTATGGGTTATGTTGGTGCAGCTACTATTCCAGACTTAATTGAAAAGGCGCAATTTGTCCGGATTACTAATGCGGGCTTGCGTGAATCACATCCACATGATGTTCAAATGACTAAGTCAGCACCTAATTACAAGTAAATTTGGATAATTTTTAATACTTGTAAGTATTAAACAAAAAGAAGGAAGATCATTTTGATCTTCCTTCTTTTTGCGTAGTTTAATAACTTAATTAAGCCAATGAATCCCAAGC
>ENA-UOOM01004016-UOOM01004016.1-fermentation-metagenome-genome-assembly--contig:-NODE-4016-length-10007-cov-31.655446_pt1 | contig 10007 bp, 7 predicted proteins | sample MGYA00245781_ERZ724031 | MGnify/ENA primary metagenome ERZ724031 (study PRJEB28704, sample SAMN03018317) | fermentation metagenome | biome: anthropogenic terrestrial biome; feature: soil; material... | reverse complement strand
GAGCTGCACGATCTGGCGTTTGAACTTTTCGCTAAACTTCCTAGGGTGCCTGGGAGGTAGGCCATTACAAGACATCCTTCCTCGAGCATCTCAGTCCCTCACGGTTATGTCCCATTAAGGGTAGTCAATCCGCCCGCTTCGCAATCGCGAAGCGGGCGAACCCTGACCTGCTGTCGCTCCGGATTACTCCTTGTCAACCGACCTGCATCACATGGCCTACTGCACGCCTTGCACATCCTGAACGCAGCCAACTCACCATCCTGTACGATCCTCAGCACCGTCGAGAGAGACGTTGAGGAACTCCGCCGCCTGAGGAGGATCTAGCCCTTGTTGCTCGTCTTGACCTTATTCTTTTCTTCCATCATCACCCTCCCGCACCCCGTTCGTCTGAGACTTCGATGCAGACGGTATTGTGCGCACGTGGTTTCGTGGGATAAACGTCCCACATCCGTCCCGTACGGAACCGAATCAGCTTCATGGCGAGGTACAGGCCTTGAAGAGGGCGTGCTTGTGGAAAACTCATCCCTGCGAGGACGGTTTCCAGAGGTTCAGGGATTCATGCCTTCACAAAGGATTCAATACGGTTGTGCCGTGATACAAGCGGGCGACATTTTTCCGGTTTTTTCGGCTCACCTCTGAAATTTTTTGGCGGCAAAATGGTGGTCACAAGAAGGCGCCGTGACGGGCACCCTGGTCTTCATGGACATCATCACCGGCAGCCATGAACTGGACATATCCAGAGAGCAGACTGAACACAACAGCTTTAGGCGCCCTACAATTGTCTACTTAAATAAGACCGAGATGGACAGCTTTACCGATATCCACCATCACATCGTAAATTGTCTGGCAGCCGGCTCAGAGAAGGCCTCCCTGCACCACAACGTTATCAACGACGAGAGTTTGGCTCTATAGTGACTGCCGCGAGTCTGCGGGTCTGAGACAGTTAAACCAGTCGTAGTACACGACTAATCTCGTGCATTAGAAAGTAATCTCGTTGTCTCGGGGTATACCATCAGTCGGCGCTCCAACACTATGGGTCGCGGCATCGATTTCGTCTGATCCTGAATCATTATTCTCAGCGAGCTTGTTTACCTGAGCCACAATCTCTTTCAGGAAGTCCCGGAATGCCTCATATGGCGCCTGCGCTACTTTACCTGCTCCTCCATCATCAAATACATAGGTATATCTCGGCTGATATTGCAGAGAGTTGTATATGTCTTCCGCTTGAATATCGCAATTCACCGAAAGAGTCGTTGGCTTCCCGTCGACAGAAATGCAGATAGACCCCTCGTCAGTACCTTCAACCTTAAACTGTTTCTCCATAAACCCTCAACCTCTTTCTTACCGCTTCTGTGCCGCTTTCCATCTTCTCAGCGACTTGTTCGAGGATTCCCTCAGATTCGAGGCACCCGCTTTGAACATGCAACTTATTGGTGTCTTTGTCTTCGTTCAAGACGATTACGTTGTCTGCATCCTGGTTGACCACAAGGAGGGGGCTATGCGTAACCAAAATAATTTGCTTACTGTTTCTCATGCGATTGAAGAACTCTGTCAGCTTTGCCGAAATACGTGCGTTTGAAATATGATCCTCTGGTTGATCGACAACGAACACGTCAATGTTGTCGGAGCGTAGCGATTTGTATTCGTAATACGTGAGCGATTGTTCGCCTAAAGTGCTTCCGACTTTCGTGTCGCTGGCATTCATGATATACCGCCTAGTCTTTTCTTGTTCTTCGATGAACTTATTAACCAGGACGTCCCACCGTTCCTTCCAGCCCCCTGCCCTCGAACGATTTGGGACGGCGCTTTCTGCCTTGTCGGTCGAATCTATGGCAAGCACGGCATCCAAATCTTTGTACCCGCTGTTCATGTGTTCAAGGAACTCCGCGGAAAGAGAAGTTGAGTCGTGATAAGCCGCTGATGTGAAGAACTTGAATCCCCCCCTATCGTTACAATCAACTCCTAGGTCGTCGGCCATGCTGGTAAATTCGGAAACTTCTGGCTTTACTTTTAATTGATTCTTTACGGCACTCAGAACAGCAGATCGTACCTCGTTTTTCTCTAATCGGTAGTTCTTCGTTCGCGTATCCTCATCGCTCTGCAGCCGCTCCAGCTGCTTCGTGTAAGTGGCAATTTGCTTAGAGATGATATTCTTGACCGAATTTTGCAGAGCGACGCGCTCCGAGCGCTGTCTTAGAATATTGAGAAGCTTGCTGAGCGCTTGGATCGCCGCATCGAGTTGTTTGCGCTCTTCCGTGCCCTACTGGTAGTAGCCCGCTGAACGCTCTGAAATGAGCGCCGCACGCGCATTGTTGATCTTTATAATATGAGCCTTGTGCGGATTATTGCCTTCAGTGAAGTCATCGGGTTTATCTATCTGAATGTAGTACGTGCTTTTTTCAAGGTCGGGTTCCAACTTGAAAGAGGTGCTTTTTAGTTTGTCGAGAACAGTTGCGCTCTCGATGTTGCTCTCAATCCGTTCTTTTACTTTCTTCGACCAGTTCTTAGCGCATGCTTCAAACTGCATGTTATCTATTTCTGGATATAGGGATGATTCAAACATTCCGTTGTCACTTGAGTAGCTCTTTTCGAGCTGCCTTTGCTTAATGCTTACGACCCGATCACCATTAAGGAGCTTATCTGCTTGAATCGTATTTCGCTTAGTTAGGAAGCTCTTCACATACTGCGGTAGGTGTTCGTCCGTCAGCATCGTGAGCAAAGATGACTTGCCAGCGCCGTTTTCACCGATTATCGCGTTGATGCCAGGGCATAGGTCAACCCTTACGCCATTGACTTCAATATGGTCGATATAAGATGCCTTCATTTCACACTTTGGCTGCTGAAAGCGTGTGTCTGAAGAGGTAAGGGCCATAAGCAGGCCCTTAAACGTTGGAAGAGCCCGAATGGTTGAGTAGTAACTGTCGCGTTCGCGGGAGTCATCATGGTCATGCTTTGGGTACGTTTCCCATGTGTGACAATCGCTTCCGACTATTTGCTTGCTTTAACATCCAAATTGACTAAATCCGAGAGGATGATTCCTTGTACACGCGACTTCGTGTACTCAAGGGCATCTATGTAGCCAAATTTCACGTAGTCGGTAGCATCGTCTGTTGCGGAAGAAAGTGTTCTCTTTTTCACATTCTGGCTAGTAAGCCCTTGGTGCTGATGCGCTATGAGAATAACGTTGAGGCCGATATTCTTAAGAATGGATTCGAAACGATCTAAGGTATATTTATCATTAGTATCTATTATTTTGTCCTTATCTATCCCATCTTGTATCACTTTGTAGTTCTTTTTGCAGACATCAGGATTCGTAGACCAGTCACCTACATCAAAGATAGCGATTACATGGGCATGTGGTTTATCGCTCTGGAATTGGACATCGAATTCGACACCGGCAAGGATTGCTTCAACCGTTCCGCTATTTCCGTTAGCAATGCGCTCGTTTATTGCCTCGTATAAAGCGGGGTCGAAACGATTGTGGTCAGTAATCGAAATTACATTGATGCTGTTCTGTGTCTCGTTCAGCTTTTCAAACAGAACATCAAGATGATCAATGTCAGACTCAGCAACAATGTTCTTACCCGCGGAGTCGACTCTTTCCTTGTATTCGCTGGCCTTCGAGTGAATATGCAGATCCACCCTGATGTCTCTATTAAGCATTCCCACTCACCAATCTTTACGCACCGCAGTATGAAGTTCAATCGGGACGGCGCTGTGATTTCTAACGCCAAAACGATTCTTTTGTATGGACAAGATTCACAGCTCCCCTCCGAATGTGCGCTCGACGAATTCAGCGAGCTTCCCTTCCTTGGCAAGTTCGGCGGAGTCAGCTTTGACGAAGTTGTGGTCGCAGCCCCTCCCAACCTCATTGTTATATCCGAGGATGTAGTGCGTTGCGATCTGGTAGATGATCTCGGTCGGCGCGATGCCGAAAACCTGCTTTTCAAAAATATGATTGAGCCTCTCACGGCCGTCGGGGAACAGCCTCTTCATTCTTTTGCTGTTGTAGAGACGCTTGATGATCTCAGTGATGTACAGGCCGCTCTTCATGTAGAGGTCGGCGAAGGTGTGATTTGGATCGTCGAAGCACCCCGGGTTCTCCTGCTCGAACAGATCGACCATCTTCACAACCACATTTCGAGGCGTGAAGATCTGGTTGGTCTTCTGCGGCGGCACGTAGTCGAAGATGTCCTCGTCGAGCGATTCGTCGAAGTAGTTCGCAAGCTTGGTACGCAAGCCGATGAACTCGCGTACCGAATCGTCGAACACCACGGGGTCGAAGAGCTGCCCCTCGAAGTGGACCGTCTCACCGGTCCCGGAATCGGTGACGTCGCCGCCGTCGCGCAGCAGGCGGAACTGCTCCACCGTCACGCTCGTGACCTCTTGGAAGACATCGGCGGGGATGATCTTGTCGAAACTCGCGAGCTTCGTGTCCTCATCACCGTATGCCATGAGGAAGGATGGTATCGTGCGGGAGAAGCCGCGCAGGTGGTCGCGGATGCTGCCCTCGATGGTTTGCTTCTTGCTCTCCTTCTTGGCGGTCTCCACCTCGCGTACCACGGTCTCGCCGGCATTCCTCACCAGCTCGTCGCGTGAGTCCTTGAGGCTTTCCACGAGACTTTGGCGTGCGCCGTCAAGCTGCTCGTCGTGCGCGCGGTTGATCTCGTCTGCTTCCTCCTGCGTCTGTACGCGATCGAGCTGGCTTGCGCGTTCCTTTTCGATGCGGTTTTTCTCGATGGTGAAGTTGCCCACCTCACGGTTTAACCTGATGTCCACATCCGCTTTGATGCGGCGCTCCACCCTCTTCTGTTGAGAGGGTCGGAATTTGTCGCCGTAGTTCTGATTGGCCGCCTCCACGAGCGGCTTGGAGATGCTGTCTGTGAACATCGTCTGTAGGTTGTCGAGGAACACGTCGTCTGGGTCGCCGCCCTCGTCGATGGTGATGGAGTCGATGGCATCGTCAAGCTCGTCTGCGATGGAGCCGTAGACCTTGTCGCCAAACATCTCGTCAGCAAGCCCTATCACCTGCTCCTGAGGGATGACTACCTCGCCGTTCTCGTCGAGGTCGAGTTCGGCGGCAGTGTCCTCCTTCACGCCGATTTCCTTGTTCGGTGCCTTGAAGGGCTCAAGCTTCTGTAGCACCTCGAGTACCTCTGCGGGTGCTCGGAAGACGTTACTGATGTTCTGGAAGAGGAAGTCGCTCATGAAGCCGCGTCGCACCACCTCGCGCGAGCGAATCTTGCGAGGGATGGAGAGCACGAGCTCTGCATCGAGCTCTACCATCTCGCCATCTTCGTCCTCGCCGATGACCGGAAAGAAGTTGAGGAGAGTGCGAACGCGCTGTTTGCGATCGTCCGCGGTACCCCCGCCCGAGGCCGTGTCGGTGTAGAGATCGTTGGCGAACTCCTCGAAGATTGTGAGGGTGCGTGCGGGGTCGAAGTCGAAGACGTAGGCGTTCTCCTTGCGCATGAACGTGCCGTTCCTGTTGAAGAGGCAGGGGTTCTGTGCGCGGAAGGCAGCCTGCATGTAGAGTGCGGGGCTTTTCATGTTGGAGAGCATGAGCACGGCCGTCCATTCCGGGATGGTGACGCCGGTGGTGAGCTGACCCACCGAGAGCGTGATGGTTCGGTCGTTGTTGGCTATCGCCGCACGCACCTTGTCGAAGGCCCGTGCGCCTTCGTCCTCGTCGTCAAGCTTGCCGTCGCCTGCCGCGAGCACGATCTCGTATTCCTTGAAGATGGGATGCTGCTTGAGCTTTTTCGCGAGTGCTTTGGCGGAGTCAACGCGGTTGAGCATCCAGAACGTGTGGCGCAGCTCGTCTCTGAGCTCGGGCGTGGAGAACGGAAACTTCTTCTGCGTGGTGAGTGCGTTTAGGAAGCGATCGACATCGTCGTTGTGCAGGAAATAGCCGTTTTCGTTAGTGGCGAAAAACTCATTCAGGTCGAATGCGTACTCCACGGTTCCACCATCGATGTTCACGCCACGCCTAACTTCGTCGGCAACAATGTCGGACATCTGGTAGGTGAACATGTTGAGGCGTGGCAAGTCCGCATATGGGTTCGTAAGCTCAGGATCGTCCCAGTCCCTCTTCGCCTTCTGCTCGTCGGCGTAGGTCCAGTTAAAGATAGCGTCCTCCGGGAATTTCTCATTGGCGATCGCCTTGAAAGGCGTGCCCGAGAGGTGCAGCGTGAACTTGCGCTTGATGTGGTCGAAGGCCACGTCGGTCTTTAAGGTGTCCACACCTTCATGCGCCTCATCAATGATGAGGACGTCCCACTCGAGTTTAGCCACATGCTTGAGCTTGTCGTACTTGCCGCCGAAGTCGATGGCGCCCTTGAGGTCCTGCAGGCTCACGAACTCGATGAAGCCCTTTGGTCCTCCGTTGTGAAGGCTCTTGAGATACTCTTCACGGGTTAGGCAGTAGGGCTTGCCCTGAAGGGCACTCACGGAACTGATGAAGACCAGCCCCGATTCGGTGCCGACGAACTTGACGTAGTCGTCGTACCAGGAGTTCGCAATTGCCGGCCGGTTGGTTACGATGAGGACCTTACGTGCGCCCAGGCGGCGGCACAGGTCGTAGCTCGTGAGCGTCTTGCCAAAGCGGGGCTTAGCGTTCCACAGGTACTCGCCCCGCTCGTGCAGGTGCGCGTAGCTTGCGGTCTGCTCGGAGGCCATCTCCTGCTCGGCACGCAGGCGGTAGTTGATGGTTGCGGGTACGTCCTCGATGATGCCGTGATTCTCGCGGAACTCGTAGAATCGCTGATGCGCTGGATCGGGCGCTATCTCAAACCACTCGGTACCCGGCTTGTCCTTGATGTCCAGCTTTCGCAGGTAGCCGTGGAAGTCTGTGTCACGGAAGGTCTCGCCCGTGTCCTCGTAAGTTGCGTTGCCGTGCCATTCGAGCTTATATTCCACATCGGCGGTGTGGGTCTGCTGTGCGAGGCGCTTCTCGACGTTCTGCTCCGTGTAGCCGATTTTTGTCCAGCCGTCATGGCGGGCGATCTCGGGCGTGGTGTAGGCGTATATCTGCGGCAGCGCCGGACGGGAGGTCTTTACAAGGCTACTGATATCGGAGATGGCCATGGCTAGTCCATCTCCTTCACATGGGTCTCGATGAAGTCGATCTCCTCGTCGGAGAGGTCGTACTTTGCGTAGAGCTGTTGATCGATTTCAGCAATGGACTTGGACCAGTCGATGTCAGAAGATGAGGTGAAGTCTTGGAGAGGGACATACTTCCACTTCTCAGGCGGGTTGTCTTGAGTGATTTTAAGAATACCAAGCAACACACGAGCAAACTTTGATTTGACGTACTTCAGAACAGCTTCCGCTTCTAGCCGAGAGTCGTAAGCGCCTATACCAAGGAATGACTGCGTATACCCGATTAGGGGTTCCCCGATTAGGGGTTCCCCGATTAGGGGTGTCGATAACACCTCTCCAAGAGCACCAGAACCGTTTGATTTAGGGAGAATGACCTTATAACATTCAAGGTTTCCATTATCCTCAATATATTTTCGTTTAATCCATTTGTATATGCGTTTATTGCCAGGCTGACTCAGTCCGAGTATTCGTATTGAGTCATCGGTATGCCACGAATCGGTAAATACTTTGAGCTTATTGAATGAGCTGGTAACAATACGTCGTTCACGCCCGTCACTGCTGATGATTCCAATAGCTTCAGGGTAATCTTTATATAGCTCATCAAGATTAAAACGCTCCTGTAAATGAATGATGTCAGTAATGGAGCCAGCATCCAACGAAGGGGAAATTTTCATCTTTATAGAACGAAGTTCGGCGAACGGTGTAAAAACCTCAATCGGCTTCAGTTCCCTTGTACCGTCGCGAAGTGTGACGGCAACGCCACCCTTTATATCGGTATTCGGAAAAACATTTGAGCTAACCTGCTCATAATTAAGCACCTCAAGATGGGGATCGTTAAGCATCCTGCGATTCCAGTCTTTGGACGTCTTACCCGCATTAAAGAGGAATCTACCAGGAGTGATGAGTTCCACCCTGTCAGAGACCTTGTAGCACTCGTCCATAAAATAATTGTAGATGGGCTTGTCGCTCGAGCCTTGGATCTCCTCTTGATACGGCGGATTACCAATCACCGCGTAGAACTTCTTTCCCATGTCAAGTGCCTTGCCTTTCATCGAAGCGAACTCGTATGGCTCGTTTTTCTGCCAGTCATATATGACGCAAAGGGGCACCGTCTCTGCATGTGTCTCATCCCTTGCTTTTTCAGTCGTCTCCTCGAAGAAAGAGTCATCCAAAAGGTCGAAGATCGTGGGCTGCACGGGCTCCTCGTAGCAGAAAAGAGAAGACTGTACGATGACATCCATCTTATTGGAAGGGACGGCACCCGTAAGCCCGTTCATCTGCCAGAAGTTCCACGACACAACCCAGGCGGCCTTGTCTAGCTCCTCTTCAGATATTCCCGCGCCCCAGCGCTCGCGCAGGTGCTCGCAGAATGTCTCGAACACGTTGATGCGTGCCAGGAGCAGGTTGTCTCCCTGGTACTCGAAGCCGTAGGAGGCCTTGAGAGCAGCGAGTGCCCACCGCATCCACTCACGGCGAGATCTGGTCTTCTCGCTCACAACGCGCAGCTTCCGGTCGAGGAAGCCGATGCGCTCGCCCACAGGCAACGCCTCTCCTGTGACGGTGTCGTAGCGCGAGCACACGAAGGGTGCCTCACCGCAGGTTATCTCGAGCCTTGGACTCTCGACGTAGGCGTGCCAGCCACGGCCCTTCCGCCTGGGGAAGGCAACCGGCTCCGGGTTGACACGCCACATGATTCCGTCCTCGACGTTGAAGGTGTCCCGTACACCGAACCAGGCGGCATCGAGGTCGTTGTTCATTCGGTTGCACAACCAGGAAGGCGTAAACACCTCAGCTCGCGTCCTAGTGCGCTGCGACTGGTGCTGCTGCTCCTTGGCGATGCGGGGCTTGATAACGCCAGAGGAGAGGCCGGTGATCTTCTCGACGGTTATCTCATCGTCACCCATGTAGCCGTCCCCGAGTGCCTCGTACTCGTCGTCTGCCCAGATTATGTTTCGGCCGGTAGTACGGTCCTTGAGCAGCGCCTCGAGGATGCGAGTCGGATAACGCGAGTCGAAGCCGTCCATGAACCCTAAGCCTGCTGTATATGAGTCGGCGGGCTCCACGTGCTACTCCCCGCCCTTCACGAGGTCCTCGATCAGCCGCTCGCGCACGTAGGCCGAGAAGCTCATGCCGCGAAGCGCCGCCTCCTCCTTGGCCGCGTCGCGCAGGCTGTCGGGTATTCGGATGGTAATGGCGGCGGGCCTGCCGCTCACCAGGTGCTCACGTATCTCCGTGGCGCTCGCGCCCCCGCGCAGCATGTCCAGGTATCCCATAGGCAGCCTCCATGATGCAATGTGCAATACGGTTTCCCATTGTAGCAGGCTGCACGGCCGCACTTGGCCGGAACGGCCGCAGGTGATGCAAGACATCTCGTTGCCGCGGGTTTCGGAACTGCCCACCTCCCGCGCGGCGCGCGCAGCTCTGCCGGGCGCCCCGCGCTCCCTTGGGACCGAACGCTCGCACGCGGGCGCCCCTGCGCTTAAGGGCCGCGAAAAACTTTCCCGAGGGGCCTGCGGCCCCACTCCCGGGAAACTCAAACGCCCTCCTTCACCCCTTGCCGCGCTACGGCAACGCATGCGGCAACCGTGTCACAAGGCAGCCACGGGGGCGGCCCGAGACCGAAGGAGGAACATCATGGAGAACCTGCAGGCACCAACGTCAACTGCCTGGGTGGCGTGCTCTCCTAGACGAGCACAGGCCGTTCACCCGAGGCCCAGCAGTTCCCCTCCTCGTATAGAGGGCCAGCAAAGGAAACCGCATCTATCCAGCGGAACGACTTAGGTTTCGGTCTATAATGAGTTCTTAGACAACCATGCAGATGAATATGAGCGCTATAGGCGGTACTAACATGCGCGGATACACGTTCAAGACACTGGCCGAGGAGGTCCTCCGTAACAGCCGAGAGC
>ENA-UOOM01004013-UOOM01004013.1-fermentation-metagenome-genome-assembly--contig:-NODE-4013-length-10013-cov-3.412332_pt1 | contig 10013 bp, 8 predicted proteins | sample MGYA00245781_ERZ724031 | MGnify/ENA primary metagenome ERZ724031 (study PRJEB28704, sample SAMN03018317) | fermentation metagenome | biome: anthropogenic terrestrial biome; feature: soil; material... | reverse complement strand
CAAGGCCAACCTCTCCAGATTTTTGCAGGAGCTTCGGGACAGCCCGAAGGCCGACGGACAGGAGCGGATCTACACCCACGGCGAAAAGGAGATCGAGTCCGTGGCGGACAAGATGAAGAACGGCGTCCCGATCAACGACAACACGCTGGTGGAGGTCCAGGAGATGTGCGATTATCTGTCCATGGACTTCTCGGCCTACTTTGGCGACTACGAGCCGAAGAAGGCCGACTCCTTCGAGGGAAGCTACGTCTGATCGTCGCGCCGGGCCCTCCGGCAGGTTCGATCCGTCGCGGGAACCCAGCGGCGGAGCATGCAGAGCACGTGCAGCACAACAGAATAGAAGGAGTGATCGTGAATGAGGAAGGAAGATGTGTACGAGCGTTCCCTCGCACTGCACAGGGAGAAGCGGGGCAAGGTGGCCATCGAGAGCAAGGTCCCGGTGAACTCCATGGCGGACCTCGCCCTTGCCTACACGCCCGGTGTGGCGGAGCCCTGCAGGGAGATCGGGCGTAACAGGGATGCGCTCTACGAGGTGACGGCCAAGGGGAACATGGTGGCCGTCATCACCGACGGGACGGCCGTCCTCGGCCTGGGGGACATCGGCCCCGACGCCGCGCTGCCCGTCATGGAGGGGAAGGCCATCCTCTTCAAGACCTTCGCCGGCGTGGACGCCCTTCCCATCTGCATCAACTCGAAGGATACCGACGAGATCGTCCGGACGGCGTCCCTCATCACCTCCTCCTTCGGGGGAATCAACCTCGAGGACATCGCGGCCCCCCGCTGCTTCGAGGTGGAGCGGAAACTTCAGGAGATCTGCGACATCCCCGTATTCCACGACGACCAGCACGGGACGGCCGTCATCGTCCTCGCCGGGGTGCTGAACGCCCTTAGGGTCGTCTCGAAGAAGATCGAGGACGTGAAGATCGTCATCTCCGGCGCCGGGGCAGCCGGCACGGCCATCTGCAACTTCGTGATGTCCGCCGGGGCGAAGAACGTGATCCTCTGCGACCGGAGCGGGGCCATCTACAAGGGGCGGACGGAGCGCATGAACTGGGCCAAGGAGGAGATCGCGACCCGGTCGAACCCCAACGGCGAGCGCGGCTCCATAGGGGATGTGATGAAGGGCGCCGATGTGTTCCTCGGCCTCTCCGGGCCCGACATCATCAACCAGGACATGGTCCGGTCCATGGCGCCGGGGGCCATCGTCTTCGCCATGGCGAACCCCACGCCGGAGATCTACCCCGACGAGGCCCACGCGGCGGGTGCGGTGGTGGTCGCCACGGGGCGGAGCGACTTCCCGAACCAGATCAACAACTGTCTGGGGTTCCCCGGCATCTTCCGGGGCGCGCTGGATGTCCGGGCCTCCGTCATAAACGAGGAGATGAAGCTGGCCGCGGCCCATGCCCTCGCGGATCTCATCCCGCCGGCGGAGCTTCGGGCCGACCGGATCATCACCGAGGTGATGGACAAGCGGGTCGTCCCGGCCGTGGCGGCAGCCGTGGCCGAGGCGGCGAGAAAAACGGGTGTCGCCCGGAAGGGGTAGCCGTCGCCCAGTCACTCTCTCGTTCCGGAGGGTCCTCATCGGGACGAGAGCGGAGCGTCATAGTTATGGACGAAGGTGGCACAGAGTAACACATCAAAGGAGGGAAAAACAGTGAAGAAGGGTCTCTGGACAAAGATACTCGTTGTTGCGCTTCTGGTGATGGTGGGTTGTGTCGGTATCGCGGAGGCGAAGACCTATCGGATCAACCTCGCCACTGCGACGACGGGCGGCGCCTATTACCCCATAGGCAACGCCATGGCGCAGATCTGGACGAAAAATCTCGAGGGCGTTCGCGCTTCGGCCCAGTCCACGGCCGGGACGCCTCAGAACGTGGAGCTCATGCAGAACGGCGAGGTGCAGGTTGGCATAGGCCAGAACGGCATATGCTACTACGCCTTCAACGGCACGGGGACCTACGAGGGGAAGACGCCCTACAAGGAGATGCGCGGCATGATGACCCTCTATCCGAACGTCATGCAGCTCATCGCGAGGAAGGGCCTCGGCATCGCCTCCCTCGGGGACTTCAAGGACAAGCGGTTCGTCCCCGGCCAGGTGGCCAGCGCCACGGAGATCAACAGCCGCGAGATGATGGAGGCCTTCGGGCTGAACTACATGAAGGACCAGGGCGAGGTCAACGTGAAGGCCGACTTCGTGGGGTACAATGAGGCGGCCGATCTCATGAAGAACAACCAGACGGACGGCACCCACATCGCCGGCGGAATCCCGACGGCGGCCGTCATGGACATCATGTCCTCGGGCGACGCCGTGCTTCTGAACCTCGAGGAGGACAAGGTGAAGGAGATCGTCGCGAAGTACCCCTGGTACTTCCCGTACCCCATTCCCGCCGGGACCTACTCGAACCAGCCCGAGGACGTGCAGACCATCGCCCTCGCGAACATCCTCTTCACCGACGCCCGGCAGGACGAGGAGCTCATCTACATGCTGACGAAGGCCATTTACGAGTATCATGACGACCTCGTCATGGGGCACAAGGCCACGGCCTACACGGTCCTGGACAACGCCTTCAAGGGCATGACCATCCCGCTGCACGCCGGCTCGATCCGGTACTTCACGGAGAAGGGGCTCACCGTTCCGGAGAACCTCATCGCTAAATAAAGAGGCATCACCACCTTCGGCGGAGGAGAGAGTCTCTCCTCCGCCCCAATTCGGAGGGAAAGCCCGTGAATGATGATCAGAATATCCAAATAAAAGAACTGGAGAACGAGGAGCTGGCTCAGGCGAAGGCCGAGAAGGTCCTCGAACAGGCCGACGCCGAGTCGCGCTTCCGGAAGTTCAAGGGGCAGTGGGCGCTGGTCATAACGGTCCTCGCCGTCGCCATGTCCCTGTTCCACCTCTACACCTCCGGCTTCGGCACGCTTATGGCCATGAAGCAGCGGAGCGTGCACCTCACCTTCCTGATGGTCCTCACCTTCCTGCTCTACCGGGGCTCCGACAAGGCCCCCCGCCTGCGGCCGTCGCTCGTGGACTTCATCTGGCTTACTCTTTCAGCCGTTTCGAGCATGTACATCTTCTTTGCCTTCGACGCCTTCAGCATCCGGGGGACGGCGGTCACCATGGACTACATCATGGGCGGCATCCTCGTCGTCTGCGTCCTCGAGGCCACGAGAAGGACCGTGGGCAAGGAGCTCATGCTGCTCTCCATCGTCTTCCTCGCCTATGGGCTCTGGGGCGAGTACATCCCCGGCGTTCTGGGGCATACGGGCTTCTCACTCCGGAGGATCATCTACCAGCTCTACCTGTCCTCCGAGGGGATCTTCGGCGTCTCGCTGGGCGTGTCGGCGACCTACATCTTTCTCTTCATCCTCTTCGGCGCCTTCCTCACCGAGACGGGCATGGGGCGGTTCATCAAGGACCTGGCCATGTCCCTGGCGGGGAAGACCATCGGCGGCGAGGCGAAGGTCTCCGTCGTCGCCAGCGGCCTCATGGGGATGATCAACGGGAGTGCCGTGGGCAACGTGGCGGCCACGGGCACCTTCACCATCCCCCTCATGGTCAGCGCCGGATTCCACCCCATCTTTGCCTCGGCCGTCGTGGCCGTCGCCGGAACGGGCGGCATGATCATGCCCCCCGTCATGGGCGCCGCCTCCTTCATCATGGCGGAGTTCCTGGGGATGCAGTACGCGACGATCATGATCGCCGCCGCCATTCCCGCAATCCTCTACTATATCGCCGAGTACGCCGTAGTCCACATCGAGGCAAAGAAGATGGGGATGAGGCCCATCCCTAGAGAGCAGATCATCCCTCTGTCCAAGGTCCTGAAGGAGCGTGGACACCTCCTGATCCCCATCGTGGCCATCGTCTATCTGCTCCTGATCGGCCGGACGCCTCTCTACGCAGCCTTCTACGGCATCGTGATCTCCGTGGCCGTGAGCTTCCTCACGAAGGAGACCAGGATGAACTGGACGAGCTTCATCCGGGCCATGGAGTCGGGGGCCCGGCAGAGCGTCGGCGTCGGCGTTGCCTGCGCCGTCGTCGGGAACATCATCGGCATCATCAACCTGACGGGCCTGGGCCTCGTCCTGGGGGACAACATCGTCTCCCTGGCGGGGGGCAACATGCTCCTCACGGCCTTCCTGACAATGATCGTCAGCATCATCCTCGGCATGGGGCTGCCCACCACGGCGTGCTACATCGTGACGGCCACCATCGCCGCCCCGGCCCTCATCAAGCTTGGGGTGAACCCCCTGGCGGCCCACATGTTCGCCTACTACTTCGCCTGCCTCTCGAACCTGACGCCCCCTGTGGCCATCGCATCCTACGGGGCCGCGGGACTGTCGGGCCAGAACCCGTCGAAGGTCGGGTGGACGGGCTTCCGTATCTCCCTTGCGGGCTTCCTGATCCCCTTTACCTTCGTCAACAACCCTGAACTGCTCCTCGTCGGGGGAACCACCCTCTCGAGGATCGTGAGCACCGCGACGAGCTTCGTCGGAGTGCTCATCCTCGCCGCGGCGCTGCAGAACTACTTCCTGCGGCCCATGAACCTCCTGCAGCGGGCGATGATGTTCGTCGGCTCCATCCTCCTGATCTTCCCGGGCCTCACGACGGATATCATGGGGGTCGTCCTTGCCGGATCGGTGTACCTGTGGCAGAAGGCGTCGATGAAAGAGGGCGTCGCCGTATAGGAGACGAAAAAGGAGGTGTCCCGTCATGGAGACGAGGATGCGCTGGGGCAGAGAGGAGCTGACGCTCTCCATCCCCGATAGGAACGTTCTGGCGGTGCTCGAGCCGAAGGGGGGCGAACCTGTCGCCGACCTGGCGGCGGAGTCGGCCCGGTTGCTGAAGACGCCCACGGCGGGCCCGTCCCTGGAGAAGATCGTGCGGGAGATGAGGCCGAAGAGGGCCGTCATCATCGTGAACGACATGACCCGGTCCACACCCAGCGCCGAGATGCTGCCCCCGGTCCTCGAGGAGCTCGAGCGTCTGGGCGTCCCCGTCGACGGGACGACGGTCGTCGTGGCGACGGGCACCCACCGCCCCATGTCCGACGACGAGACGAGGGAAACGGTGGGGTCGGCCGTCTTCGAGAAGTACCGGGTTGAGAACCACGACTGCGAGGCGGAAGACCTCGTGGACCTCGGAGCCCTCTCCACGGGCAATCACTTTCTCGTAAACAGGACCGTGGCCGAGGCGGACCTCCGGATCGCGATCGGCGAGGTCCTGCTCCACTACTACGCGGGCTTCGCCGGAGGGCGGAAGAGCGTGTTCCCCGGCGTGGCGGGCAAGGAGACGGTCATGGCGAACCACCGGATGATGACCGCTCCGGGCGTCGGGATCGGCGTCGTGGACGGCAACGTCCTGAGCGACGAGATGGTGGAGGCCGTGCGAGATCTCTGCCCGCTCCACTTCATCCTGAACTGCGTCTCGGACAGCGCGAAGCACATCGTCCGCATCGTCGGCGGCCACTTCTACGACGCCTGGCGGGAGGGCATCGCCACCTTCCGGAAGTACAACTTCGCCCCCATAGCGAAGCAGGCGGACGTGGTCTTTCTCTCCGCCGGCGGTTTTCCGAAGGACATCAACATGTACCAGGCCCACAAGGCCCTCTACATGGGCTCGCGGGCCGTCCGGCCCGGAGGCACCATCGTCTTCTTCGCCGAACTGGCCGAGGGCTACGGCCACCCGGTCTTCGAGGAGTGGGCGAAACGGGACCTGGGGCCCGACGGTGCCATCGCGGCCTTCAACGCGGACTTCCGCTTCGGGGCCCACAAAGTCTTCTACCTCGCCTCTCTGGCGAAGGAGTGCTCCGTCATGCTCTGGTCCAGGTCGGGGGCGGAGGACAGCCGGCTCATGTTCTGCGAGAAGGTGGAGGACTTCGAAGAGATCCTGACGAAGCTCAGGAAGAAGTACGGCGAGGACTTCACGTCCTACGTCATCCCTCAGGGAGGGATCGTGCTGCCTGTTGTAGAGTGATCCCCCCGTACCCCCCTCCTTGGGGTACAATAGAGGCACCCGCGGCGGGCTGCGGGAAAATTTATCGTGCCCCGGGAGGGAAGGGTATGCGCCCCGTTCACATAGTGTACGTCACCGCCGGAAACGGCCACCGGATGGCGGCAAAGGCTCTGAGGGAGTCCTTGGACATGCGCCACGTCCCCAACGTCATCATGGACCTGCTCGATTTTTCGAGCGATCTCTTCAAGTGGTCCTACAGCGACGTCTACGCCTTCGTAAGTGAGCACGCCCATCTGGCGTGCCGCATCATGTACGACCTCACGAACAAGGACAAGCGCGAGAGCGCCGTCCTTCGCCTCTACGAAAAGGTCTCCGTCGAGAACGTGAAGAAGTTCATGCGCTACGTGTCGGAGAACGCCCCGGAGGAGTGCATCTGCACCCACTTCTTTCCGCTGAACGTCCTGTCCCGCATGAAGGGGCAGGGGCTCTACGGCGGAAAGCTCTACTCGCTGGTCACGGACTACGGCCTGCATCGCATGTGGGTGAACGACCACGTGGACTGCTACTTCGTCCCGAACGACGCCGTGCGGAACGAACTTCTGTCCCTGGGCGTCCGGGGGGACCGGATCGTCTTGTCGGGCATCCCCGTGCTCTCGAAGTACTCCCGTATCTGGCCCACGAAGCGGGACTTCTCGGCGGAGAGGCTCTCCGTCCTCTTCATCAGCAGCAGCGTGTCGAACTCCATGGCCGTCGGCATCCTCAGAAAGCTCTCCGCAACGGGGCTGCCCCTGGATATCACCGTGGTCACGGGGCGGAACAGGGACCTCATCGCCGACATCGAATCCCTGACCCTCTCGGAAAATCTGTCCCTGAATGTGCTGGGGTTCGTGCACAATCTGGACGAACTCATGGCCCGGTCCTCGCTGCTCATCACGAAGCCGGGGGGGCTGACGGTCAGCGAGGCGCTCTGCGCCTCCGTCCCCATGATCCTCGTGAACCCCATCCCGAAGCAGGAGGTGAACAACGCCGTCTACCTCGAGGAGAACGGGGCCGGCATCCTCGCCCGGAACGCCGGGGCCGTTCGGGATATGGTCTCGCTCTTCCACGCCGACAGAAAGCGTCTGGCGGCCATGGAGGAGGCGGCCTCGTCCATCGCCCTGCCCAACGCGGCCAACACGGTGATCGACAGAGTTCTGGGGGAGCACCGCCCCCACGGCGGCGCTATGGCGGAACATGCCGATGGGGCGGTCAGGACGGAAGGGAGTCCTCTATCTCGTTGATTTTCTCCTCGAACCCGTAGATCGTGGGGTCGATCTCGTCCACGGCCCTGTTCAGTTCGCTCAGACAGCGGAAGGAGTAGCCCCTCGGCAGGCGGTTCTCGAACCGCTTGACCTTGAGGAGGGCCTGAAGGTAGTTCCGCTCGTAGGGGAGGATGACCTGGGCCGCCGTCATGGCGCTCGGCGTCCCCTCCAGGTGGAAGAGGAAGGCCATCTCGATATTCTCGTCGATATCCATCTCGTCGTACCAGAGGGCCGCCAGGACCTTGCGGTACTTCTTCCGCTCCCCGCCGACGGTCATCTTCTTGATGGCGCGGTCGATCTTGTGCAGCCCGGACCGGATGATGGTCTCCGTCAGGTAGGGGTCCGCCGGCGGCCAGGAGTAGCGGGCGATGTACTCCGCCTCCTCCTCGGGGTGGACCTCCAGCCGGAGGAGATGACCGTAGGAGGGCCGCAGCGTCACGGCGGCCGGTTCGCTCTCCGCCGCCACGAGCTCGGCGAAGACCTCCTTCGTGGAGAAGCCCCTCTTCTCAAAGGGCGATTTGGCGAGCCACGTGACGTAGCCGGGGTCGAAGAGCCCCTTGCGTCCGGCGCGGCCGGCCATCTGGGAGAACTCGTTCTTCGATATGGGCTGGTCGGAGTGGTAGTGGACGAGCTGGGCGAAGACCACCTTCTCGGCGGGAAGATTCACGCCCAGGGCGAGGGCGTTCGTGCCGCAGACCACGTCCAGGATCCGCTCGCGGAAGGCCGCCTCCACCAGCAGCTTCTCCTTGGGCAACATGCCGCCGTGGTAGATGCCCACGCCTTTGAACAGCGGCGACGCGATCTTCCGGACCTCCAGGATCGCGGCGAGCTCCGACAGACGGTCCCGCCCTTCAGCGGAGACGCGCTTTCTGTTCTTCGCCGCCATGAAGGCGAGCTCCACGGCCCCCTTCTGAGAGAAGAGGAAGACGAGGGCATCCTTCAGTTTGTCCACGTGGGCGCCCTTGTTCGGGGTGAAGATGAGCTCCGTCTCGCGCCGCGTGCTCTCGTAGAGCAGGAAGGGGCGCTCCGTCACCATCTCAAGGTACTTCGCCACCGACGACGCTCCGCCGAGGGTGGCGGACATGACGAGGATGTTCGTGGTGGGGTCGGTGGTCCGGATGCCGTCGATGTAGGCGCGGGCTCTGTCCGGATCGTCGAAGATGTAGTGGAACTCGTCCACGATGAGCTTCTGCCCCGGCACGTGGGCGTACTTGAGGGAGTAGATCTCCTGGGTGCAGCAGATGATCCGCGCCCCTTCGTTCTTCTTGAAGTCGCCCGTCTCGATGCCCACATCGAGGCCGAGCTTCCGGATGTCGAGGTACCGCTCGTTGCTCAGGGCCTTGATGGGGGCGGTGAAGATGATGCGGTTGCAGTCGGGGAAGAGCACGTTGCCGTCGTCGCCCAGGATCCCGGCCCACAGGTAGGCGACAAGGGTCTTCCCCGAGCCCGTGGGGGCGGAGAGGACGGCGTTCTTCCCGCTGATGGCGCGGTAGGCCTTCTTCTGCCAGGGGTAGAACTGAAAAGTATTCAGGGGGCTTCCTCCCAAGACAAAAATGCACTGCTCCAGGGACATAGTATCATACTCGACGATATGACTGAGAGGAGCCGACGCTATGGCTGAGTTTCTTGTGCGAAGCGGCGATGAGGTGCCCCCGGGGGCGCGGGAGGTGTACCGCCTGCCCCCGGTGGACGAGGGGCTCTCCCGCAAGAGACGGGACGCCCTGATGAAACGGGTCGGGGACGAGGTGACGGCCAGGGTGGCCGACGAAGGGCTGCCCTTCGAGGCCGTGGCGGTCTTCATGAGGAAGGCCTTGGCCTCTGAAAGCGCGTTGCTTGTCCTGTATGACCTGCGGTCCGCTGGGGAGAGCGAACCGAGCGGTGGGGGAGAGGACGAAGGGGCTCGCTGAGGGCCGACGGGCGGAGAAAGGTGGCATCGCAGGGGAGCGACCGGCGGTGGCGGAACAGACGTTCCGGTTGCAGGAAAGTCCCTTATGGTGTACTCTGGCTACGTTTGTTTCGACAATGTAAAGGAAGCGAAACGACGGACAGTCAGGGGGGTACTGCATGGAGTGGGGTGCAGTTTTTCAGGTGCTCGGAGGAGTGGGGCTCTTCCTCTACGGGATAAAGCTTATGAGCGAGGCGCTGCAGTTCGCCGCAGGCGACAGGATGCGGCAGCTCATAGGCTCTCTGACGAAGACCCCCGTGCGCGGCGTCATCATCGGAGCCGTCGTGGCGATGCTCATCCAGAGCAGCAGCGGAACTACGGTCATGACGGTCAGCTTCGTCCACGCCGGGCTCATGAGCTTGGAACAGGCCATCGGCGTCATCATGGGGGCCAACATCGGGACGACGATCACGGCCCAGATCGTGGCCTTCAAGATCAAGAACTTCGCGCTGCCCGTCCTCGGCCTCGGCGTCCTCTTCGTCTTTCTCGGGACGTCCAAGCGCCAGCGATACCTGGGCAACGGACTGGTGGGCTTCGGTCTCCTCTTCCTCGGCATGCAGACCATGGAGGCCTCCGTCTCCTTTTTGAATGACCAGAAGGAGATCTTCGTCGCCTTCAGCCGGAACCCCTTGCTGGGCCTTCTCGCCGGAACCGTGGTCACCATGATCGTCCAGGCGAGCTCCGCCACCATCGGTCTGACCATGGCGCTCGCCTCCCAGGGGCTGCTCGGCCTCGAGGCCGCCCTGCCCATCCTCCTCGGCGACAATATCGGCACCACCATCACCGCCGAATATTTCTATTAGATTATATGTTC
>ENA-UOOM01004007-UOOM01004007.1-fermentation-metagenome-genome-assembly--contig:-NODE-4007-length-10028-cov-5.170661_pt1 | contig 10028 bp, 9 predicted proteins | sample MGYA00245781_ERZ724031 | MGnify/ENA primary metagenome ERZ724031 (study PRJEB28704, sample SAMN03018317) | fermentation metagenome | biome: anthropogenic terrestrial biome; feature: soil; material... | reverse complement strand
GAGAATGCCGCGGAGGCTCTGGCCGGCTGCCATCTGGCGATCGATGCCCTGGATAATGTGCCCAGCAGGCTGCTGCTGGCTGAGGCCTGCGCCAGGGCAGGGCTGCCCATGCTGCACGGGGCTGTTGGCGCCTGGTACGGGCAGGCAGCGCTTTTGCCGCCTGGGAGCAAACTTTTGGAACGGGTTTATCCAGCGCATTGTAGAGGGTTGGAGAGCGCGGAAAAAATGGCGATGCTGGCTCCCGTGGTGATGCAGGTAGCCGCTTTACAGGCCAGCCTAGCCCTGCGTTTTCTGCTGGGCGATGAGCAGCCGGCCGAGCTGCTGTGGCACTTGGACATGGAACGCGGCAGTTTGGAAAAAATCAGTTTCTGAACCTTTTGCTTTAATCATGAAAAAGGTCTGGTACTCCGGATATACTCAATAGTTGAGTATGATTCGAAATGGGCAAGACCGGATGGTACAATGCCCCCAATACGCTGGAGGAAAATATGACCTTTCAACTCACCTATTCAACGATGTTCAACCCCCCGCAGGAATTGCATGACAACTATGAGGAAGCATTAAGCACTGCCAAGGCCAATCTGGGGCAGGAGTATCCCATGATCATCGGGGGAGAGGACCGTTACACTGAAGAAAAGCACCAGGTTTTCTCGCCGATCAATACTGAATGGCATTTGGCTACCTTTCAGAAAGGCAGCGCTCAGGATGCTCAGGATGCAATCTCTGCGGCAAAGCAGGCTTTTGAGCCTTGGGCGCATACGCCCTGGACTACTCGGGTTGCCATGGTGCGCAAGTGGGCTGCCAGAATCAACGAACGCCTTTTTGAAATCGCGGCGGCAATGTCTTTGGAAGTGGGCAAGAACCGCATGGAAGCCCTGGGCGACGTGGCTGAAACAGTTGCGCTCATTGAGTATTCCTGCGACATGATGGACCAAAATGGGGGCTTTATCCACCCGATGGACAATGACCCGCTGGAGGACTTCCTCTCGTCGAACGAATCCGTGCTGCGGCCTTATGGGGTCTGGCTGATCATCTCGCCCTTTAACTTCCCTGGCGCCTTGGTGGGCGGCCCGGCTGGGGCGGCATTGGTTGCCGGAAATACGATCATCATCAAACCCGCCAGCGATACCTCCTGGACCAGTTATCTGATGAGCGAAGCCGCCCGGGAAGCAGGCCTGCCGGACGGGGTGGTGAATTTTGTGACCGGTAAGGGCTCGGTGGTGGGGGATCTGCTGACCAATAGCGAGGATATCGACGGGATCACCTTTACCGGATCCTACGAGGTCGGCATGGGCATCTTCAGAACGATGGCCGCTGGGGCTTACGTCAAACCCTGCATCTTGGAGTTGGGGGGTAAGAACCCTACTCTGGTGTCAAAAAACGCGGATATTGAGGATGCCGCCATCGGCATCGTGCGCTCGGCTTTTGGCTTAAGCGGCCAGAAATGCTCCGCGGCTTCGCGGGTGTACGTGGAAGCGGAGGTGTACGAGCAGGTTGTGGAACGGGTCTTGGCCCTCACCGAGAAGCTCAAAGTAGGCGACCCAACCCATCAGGATGTTTTCATGGGGCCGGTGATCAACCGAGGCGCCTATGAGAACTACGCAGCCTACATTCAGGACCTGCAGGCCAGCGGCAGGGTGCGCACCGGAGGCAAACAATTACGCGATGGAGATTTTGCCAAGGGTTATTACTGTGCTCCTACGGTCGTAACTGACCTGGCCTTCGAACACCGCCTCTGGAAGGAGGAGATGTTCCTGCCGATCACCACGATTGGGAAAGTTGAGAGCCTGGAAGAAGGTATGCGCTATGCCAACGACAGCGTGTACGGTCTCACGGCTGGTTTCTATGGCAATGAGGAGGAGCGTGAGTGGTTCCTGGACCGCATCCAGGCCGGTGTTGTGTATACCAACCGTCCGCAAGGCTCCACTACCGGTGCCTGGCCGGGTTTCCAGCCCTTTGGCGGTTGGAAGGGCAGCGGCAGCAGCGGCAAGAACGGCGGCGGCCTTTACTACGTGCCTTTGTACATGCATGAGCAGATCCAAAACCGGGTACGGCGCGCTTAATTCTATAACTCGGAATTCCAAAAGCCAGGCATTGCCTGGCTTTTATCTCAGATACGGCATATGGAGCAGTGATTAATGGAGAGAGCTAAAGCAAGGGTCCTCATCCGCGGCGCTGGCGATTTGGCCAGCGGAGTAGCGTTGGCGCTGCAGGCAAACGGTGCTTGCGTAGCCATGAGCGAAGCCGCCCGCCCCCTGGCTGTGAGGCTCAGCGTTTCCTTTGCCCAGGCGGTTTATGCCGGCAGCCATTGTATTGGCCAGGTTTGTGCCGAGCTGTGTACCGCGGAAGGAGTAGCGGAGGTTTTTGGGCGCGGATGCGTGGCAGTGGTGGTAGACCCGGCCCTGGACAAGCTGGGAGGTCTGCTCTGGGATGCCATCGTGGATGCGCGGATGCTGAAAGACTCAAAACGGCGGGACAACCCGGAGGGGATGGTGCTCATCGGCCTGGGGCCCGGTTTTGAGGCAGGGCGTAATTGCAGCGCGGCAGTGGAAACGAACCGCGGTCCGCACCTGGGGGATGTGATACTGCAGGGGAGCACCGAGGCAGACACCGGCGCGCCTGCCCCCGTACTAGGAAAAGCGCGGGAACGCGTGCTCTATAACCCTCAGGCCGGCCGCTTTGTTCCCTTGGTGGAGATTGGCACGATCGTCGAGGAGGGTGAACTGCTGGCAGAGGCAGGCGGCGAGGCGGTCCGCGCGCCATTCACAGGGTTGGTTAGAGGAATGCTGCACGCCCAGGAATACATCCCCGCGCATACAAAAATTGGGGACCTGGACCCGCGCCTGGACCCCGCTCTGGCCTTTGAACCCTCGGACAAGGCAGCGGCTGCCGGTGCAGGCGTGGTGCGCGCATTGCAGGCAATGGGCGTTTTCTGATGGACAAAGCCGCGTTGCTGGAGACCCTGCTGCCTTATCGCGGTCAGGTGATCGCGGTGGTGGGGTCGGGAGGAAAGTCCAGCCTCTTGGCCTGGATGGCGCGCGCGTTTCCGGGAAAGGTTTGGCTTTCCACGACTACGCATCTGGCCGGAGATCAGGACAAACTGGCTGAAGGGCATACCGTTTTTGGCGCGGACGCGGCCCTGCCCGCGCCGGATGCTCTAAGCCAAAGCCGGACCTGGCTTTTTACCGGCCCGGCTGATAATGAAGGGAAGTGGACTGCGCTCAGCGCTGTACAGCAGGAAGAATTGGTCCGCCAAGCCAAAGAAAACGCGGTTACGCTGGTTTTTGAGGCTGATGGTTCCCGCGGAAGACCGCTTAAGGCCCCCGCACCGCACGAGCCGGCCCTGCCGCCTGGCTGCGAACTTGTGCTGCTGGCAGCAGGCCTGGCCGGTTTGGGCAAGCCATTAAGCGCGGATTGGGTGCACCGGCCGGGAGAGTTTGCCAGAATCAGCGGAATTAATTTGGGGGAGGAAGTTACGCCTATAGCTTTGGCACGGGTACTGGCCCTCTATCCGAATCGCGGGCAGGCAATGCCCTCTCATGTTTTGGTACTGAACCAATTGGACGAATTGCGCTCGGAATTTGCTTTAGAGGCGCTATTGACTGAACTGAACGCCCACACTAAGTGGTCAGCCCTGTGGGCTGGCTCGCTAAGGAAGATGTAAATTTCTGATGAAGGTCAGAATCTGCCCTGAATGCTTTGCTAGAATGATTGAATCATCAAACGCAGAATGTTCGGAGAATTATCTTGAAAACGGTTGGTTACATCCTTATTGTTCTGGGATCTATTCTGATGGTTCGGCTTCTGGTGAGATTTCTCAGTGAGAGCCCTATAGAAGCATTGGCTCCCATCGGCTTCCTGATCCTGGTGGCAGGCGTACTGATTGTGCAAAGCCCTGCTATACCCGGCAGAAAAAAATTGACCAAGGGCTGCGACAAACCCAAGCCGTTAGCTAAAATTGACGCGGAGGATGATAACGACTCATAATCCGGTATTCGTCTAGAGGATTTTTATGCCAGATTCTAAAAAGCACGTTGAGGTACTGAGCCTGGTTTACCTTAATGAGGTCCAGAGCGCCAAAATAAAAGCGATCAGCAAACAGATCAGGCTGACGGTTTATCCCAACCGCGAGTTCGCCAGCATTCCCAGTGAAGTTTGGAAAAGGACGGAAGTGCTGCTCTCCGGAGCTTTAAGTTTGCCAAAGGCAGACCAGGTTCCCAATTTGCGCTGGCTGCAGATTCGCTCTGCAGGGGTGGAACTCGCGCTTGAACAGGACATTCTGGAACTCCCGGAGCTAGTGGTGACAACCGCCAGCGGTACCATGGCGCCCCAGATGGGGGAATACACCCTGATGGCCATCCTTATGCTGGGGCACCGCCTGCCGGCCTTCATCCGTGACCAGCAAGAGTCTGTTTGGGGCAGCAATGCGCTTAAAGCCAGCCAGCCCCTGGAATTACGGCATAGTACTGTAGGAATCGTGGGTTATGGTTCAATCGGCCGGGAGCTGGCCCGCCTGCTGCAGCCGTTTGGCACCACAGTTCTGGCAGCCAAGCGGGACGCGATGCACCCCGAGGACCAGGGTTACATGCCAGCCGGCTTTGGCGACCCGGAAGGTGATTTCTTTACCCGGCTGTATCCCATTGAGGGGCTGAAGGACATGCTGAGGGAATGCGATTTTGTGGTCGTGGCCCTGCCGCATACCCCAGACACCCACGAGCTCTTTGATGCCGAGATTTTCGGCGCGATGAAGCCTGGAGCATTTCTGGTGAATGTTTCACGGGGCGGCTTGATCCATGAAGGAGCGATGCTGGAAGCACTGAAGAGCGGCCAATTGGGCGGGGCAGTGCTGGACGTGTTCCAGCAGGAACCCCTGCCGGCTGAAAGCCCGTTTTGGAGCCAGCCGAACGTGATTATTACCCCGCATGTGAGCGGGATCTCCGCGTATGGCACCGATAACCTGCTGGACCTTTTCATCGAGAATTTGAAGCGCTACCTGGCGGGAGAGAATTTGCTCAACGAGGTAAACCTGGACCACGGTTATTAGGCTGGCCTAATCGATATTCCTGGCACAGCCACGCTTTTAGAACACAAGGTCTATAGTAGAATCAGGCTATGGACCTTTTTGATTACAGCATGCAAGACCAGCTGAACAGCGAAGCCCCCCTCGCGGCGCGGATGCGTCCGCAGAGCCTGGATGAAATCGTGGGGCAGGACCACATCATCGGGCCTGGCTCCTTGTTACGCCGGGCAATCCAGGCTGACCGGCTTTTCTCTTCGATCATCCTTTATGGTCCTCCCGGTACCGGCAAAACCACGCTGGCGCGGGTGATCGCCGGAACCACCAAGGCCCATTTTGAAAGCCTGAGCGCTGTATTGGCCGGCGTGGCCGACCTGCGTGAGGCGATTCACCAGGCCACGGAGCGCCGCCGCCTCTACCGCCAGCGGACGATCCTGTTTGTGGACGAGGTGCATCGCTGGAACAAGGCCCAGCAGGACGCGCTGCTGCCGCATGTGGAGAGCGGCTTGTTCACCCTGATTGGCGCTACAACCCAGAACCCGTATTTCGATGTGATCAAAGCCCTGGTGAGCCGCTCAAGGATCTTTGAACTGAAGCCGCTGCAGGAGGGGGATATCCTCAGCTTGCTTAACCGCGCGCTTGCTGACCCGGTGGCGGGTTATGGCCTGCGCAAGGTAGAGGCCGATGAAGACGCGTTACTGCACCTGGCGCGCATCAGCGGCGGGGACGCGCGCAACGCTTTGAACGCCTTGGAACTGGCGGTAGAAACAACCTTGCCGAAGGACGGCAGAGTGCACGTTGATCTGGCGGTGGCCCAGGAGTCGATCCAGAAGCGGGCCGTGCTCTACGACAAAACGGATGACCAGCATTACGATACGATCTCGGCATTTATCAAGAGCGTGCGCGGCTCAGACCCGGATGCCGCCTTGTACTGGCTGATGAAAATGCTGCACGCGGGGGAAGACCCGCGCTTCATCTTAAGGCGGCTGATCATCCTGGCCTCCGAGGATATCGGCCTGGCTGACCCGATGGGTATCTTGGTTGCCAACGCGGCGGCGCAGAACTTTGAATACATTGGCATGCCGGAGGGTGTGTACCCGATTGCGCATGCCACGCTCTACCTGGCGACCGCCCCAAAAAGCAACAGCGTTGGCGCCTTTCATAGCGTTCGGGCGGAGATTGAAGAACATGGGGCTGGCCCCGTGCCTGTGCACCTGATGGACCCATCGCGGGATGGCAAAGGCTTCGGCCACGGTAAGGATTACCAATATCCGCACAGCTTTCCGGGGCATTGGGTGGAGCAGCAATACCTGCCGGAGGGCCTGGAGGACCGCCGTTTTTATACGCCTTCGGAAGAAGGCGCGGAGAAGGTCATCAAAGAACGCATGGGGCGCTTGCGCGGGACTGTGGCGAAGGACCAAAAACAAGAAAATGAGCCTGGCTAAGACCAGGCTCGTTTCATCAATGGGGTTTTTATATTAGTGCCGGATCTCTACCGGCGTCTCACTTACCCGTATGGTTTGATCGTAGGTGTCACGGGCAATCAATACGATGTAATAATCGCCGTTGGGGATCTGGGTTGTGTTCCAGGTGCAGAATGCGTCGCCCCTTAAGATCAGCGGCAGGTAGATCTGCATCGAGAGGCCGGCCGGCGGTTGGACCGGTGTTCCGGTAGCACAGCTTATCGGAAGGCTGTTGCTTCCATCAGGGCTGTTTGAATAACGAAGTTCAAGCGAATTGATGCCGCCGTCGCTATCCGAGGCCAGGTAATTGATGCGGTAGGTGTTGTTGGCCCGGTCGTTGCCGGTTAATTTCACGTCGTCCAGTTCGAAGAGGCGGGGGTAGGAGAACTCGTGCGGGTCCAGGCGGATGCCGTCGCGCGCTGCTGCCTGCCAGGGGATCGCGCCCTGTAGGAGTAAGGCTTCGCGCAGGTCGATAGTAACGGTTTTCCATCCTTCGTAGGTCACGATGTCCTTGGTGGTCGCGGCCGTGAAGTATGGTGAGCTTGCATCGCTCCAGAAGATGCGCGCCACAGAACCGGCCCCAATATCTTGCGGCAGCGGGTCCCGCATGCGGTATGTAAAGTAGTAAAAGCGGTTGGGGTCAATGGGATACAGTTGAGGTCCATTGAAGATCAGCTCAGGATCATCGCTTCCGGCCTCGGAATAGGCACTGGCGATACCATTGACGAACTTAAGACCTGTGACATTATGGGTTTGCAAAATGTCCGTCGCGCTGTTCATATCCCAGGGGTTACCAACCACCGTGGTGGCGTAGTCTGGTCCGCTAGTGAATGTGGGGTTTAAAAGGGTGGCCGCAGGCGGGTCGTTGACCACAAAACTGCCCACGTTATTGGTCCCGGCAAAGAGGTAATAGCGGCCGGGGGCAAGGTGCGGAGGGGTCCAGGTATAAGCGCCATTGGCTAAATCAACGTTATCGGCAATCTTTGTCCGCCGGCTTCCGGCAGGGACCTCATCGAAGAATAGGGTGGCTGTTCCGGCAGCTGGAGCCCAACTTAAGGTGACGGGGCCCGGGGAAGGGGTTGGGGAGAGGCGGGCAAAATCGTACTCCACTCTGACTCCCGATGCATGAGTGAGCTTAAGGGCAATGCCCTGCATTGGTTGGGCTGTCCAATCAGTAGCTCCATCGGTGCGCTTCGTCAGGTCAAGGGTGTAAAGGCCACAACCACCCCGCACCGTCATACCGGCGGCTCCCCAGGGCGTCATGGCGCCGTCTACATGCCAGAATCCAAGCAAACCAAAGGATTGGGTGGAGGGGGCATCGATGCATACCCTAACACTCAGGTAGCGATAGTACCTGGTGTCGATTGGGTGGTATCCGCCCTCATTTTGGGTGGGATTGGTACCTGGGATGGTCATTCCCAGGAGAAAGACCCGATTCTCCCCGGAGGTAGTTGCTTTTATTTTCCCGACAAACCAACCGTTTTGCAGGCTGCCCCCGCCTTCGAAATACGGCCGCGTTCTCTCAAACGCGTAGTGTTCAATACTGGAAAAGTCCCAGATAAACCCGCGTTGATCAAAGGCATAATCTTCACCAAAAGGGATGACGGCAGTATTTTGGGCTGACGCAGGCATTTGGAATGAGGAAGAAAGCAGGAGAACCAAACTGAATGCAATAAGGATACGCTTCACCGAAACCTCCACTAAAACAAGATTTTTAATATACAAAAGACATGTGAATAATTTATGAATTTTATAGTTTTGCTTCTACAGGAGAATAGGCGCAAGACCGCGAAGGTTCAAGCAGTCTTAATCGTCCCAAAGATCATCGTCGTCGTACAGGTCATCATCGTCGTCCTCGTAGAGGTCGTCATCGTCCCAGGGGAAGTGCCAGAGCGGCTCGGGCGGGGGCTTGGGGCCATGGCCGCTGGTTTCCGGCAGCGGGGCAGGAGCGGGAAGGTCCTTCCCCGGACTAAACGGCTCTTCCAGCGGCTCCTCCAGCGGAGCAGAGGCGGGCAAGCCCTGAGCCAGCCGATGCAGTTCGCTGATGGGCATGCGGCTCAAGTCCATGATGCTGATTTGCGGGTGGTGGTGCTGGGCTTCCAAAATTAGCTGCATCAAGCCGCGGGACACACCCAGGCGCTCAGCCATTTCCGCGAGGGCCGGGCTGGCGCCAACGGTCTGGGAGAAAATTTTGTCAGTTCCCAAACGGGTGATCTTGTCGATTTCGATGGTGACGCTAAGTTCCAATTCACTGGCACGCTGGCTGTCATTGTTATCCACCGTGATCAGAATGGCGCTTTCCGGGCTTTCCAGATAGCCATGGTAGTACATGGACCCAACCACAGCGTTGAGCACCTGGTCCAGGCGCAGGTTACGGTAACCGATACCGCTAACTATCGGTATCGCGTCTTCGTTGATGGGCTGCAGGCTGATCACCCGCTCCAGGCGGTTGATCTGGATCTCGATGCTGGGGTTTACATCCAGGTCGATAGTGCTATCCACCCGCAGGAGCATGAACCAGGCGCCAAAAACGAAGAGAGCCAGGCTCATCAGCGAAGCGGCTATGCTCCAGGCCAAACCGGAACGGCGTTTAGCCGCAGCGGGCACAAAGGGCTCGATGTCTTTTCGAACCGGCTGATTTGCCACCCGGCTGTAAACATCCGGAACCTGCAGGCGGACTGCCCTGCGCAATGATTGTTCGATGCTTTCATTCTTGTTCATGACAAGATGCCTTTTATATGCAAATGGTTCCGCAGCTTGCGCAAGCCCCGATTGTAGCTGGAAAGCACTGTTGAGAGCGGCAGCTCCAGGTGGCGGGAGATCTCAACGAGTTTGAAGCCTGAGACCGCGTGCAAGAGAATGATGGAACGCTGTTTTTCTTCCAAGTCTTCCAGAAGCGAGTGAAGGACGAGGCGATCGTGGGCATCCATTGAGCCATGCGCGAAGCGGTTTTCGAGGTCTTCATCCGATAGGTCCTGAATGCGGCTGGCACCGCGGTGGTGCATATTTGCCAGGTTGCGGGCGATGGTGAATACCCATGCCAACGGCTTGCCTTTGGGGCGGTAGAGGTGGGCTGATGCACGCACCCGCAGGTAGGTCTCCTGAAGCAGGTCTTCAGCGTCCTGATGGTTTTGGGTGAGGCTGAGCAGGTAAGCATAGAGTGTTTCGTTGATCGTGTCGTAAAAGGTTTTGAAGGCGGTGGGGTCGTCCTTACCGATGCGTTCAATGAGGCCTTCTTCCAGGTGAACAGGAGTTTTGCTCGGGGCGTTATCCTGGTCGAAGATGGCGGCAAAAAGTAGCATTTCCGGCTTTGTCTCTGCGTATGGTAAGGAGGCTGGGGAGGGGACCCAGTCTCCTTACCATTATGCATGCGCTTGGTGTTTATTGCAAAGCCTTTTGTAAAGAACTAATCGTCGTCGCCGTCATCATCGTCATCATCGTCGTCATCATCCCAATCGTCATCGTCGTCATCGTCGTCGTCCATGTCGTCGTCATCGTCGTCGCCGTCATCATCGTCATCATCGTCGTCATCATCCCAATCGTCATCG
>ENA-UOOM01004006-UOOM01004006.1-fermentation-metagenome-genome-assembly--contig:-NODE-4006-length-10028-cov-8.378021_pt1 | contig 10028 bp, 5 predicted proteins | sample MGYA00245781_ERZ724031 | MGnify/ENA primary metagenome ERZ724031 (study PRJEB28704, sample SAMN03018317) | fermentation metagenome | biome: anthropogenic terrestrial biome; feature: soil; material... | reverse complement strand
AAAAAGAATAAGAGTTGCAAATTCCCTCACTCAACAAGAATTGGCAGACAGGTGTGAATTGACAAAGGGCTATATTTCACAGTTGGAAAGAGACTTAACCTCTCCTTCCATAGCAACTCTGACGGACATCTTGGAATGCTTGGGCACTGACTTAGGAAGCTTCTTCAATGAAGCCGTCGACAGCAAAATAGTATTTAAGCAGGAAGATGTGTTTGTAAAAGAATCGGATGATAATTATATCATAAACTGGATTGTTCCAAATGCACAAAAGAATAAGATGGAGCCCATTTTAGTGGAACTTGGAAGTCACAGCAAAATTAAACCCGACGAACCCCACGAGGGAGAAGAATTCGGTTATGTTTTAAGCGGCTCAATACTGCTGAATTATGGCAATCAAGTTTATAAGGTTAAAAAAGGTGAGTCCTTTTATATTAAGGCAAACAAAACTCATTATATAGAAAATACCGGCAAAAACCCGGCAAGGGTATTATGGGTAAGCACTCCCCCAAATTTCTGATCAGGAGGTAATAATGGATAATGCAATTATACAATTGAATAATATAACGAAAAAGTTCGACGGTGAAATTGTTCTTGATGATATTAATCTATCCGTTAAAAAAAATGAATTCGTAACTTTATTGGGACCAAGCGGCTGCGGCAAAACAACCACCCTCAGAATAATAGGAGGATTCGAAACTCCTGATGACGGTGAGGTTTATTTCGACGGTCATTTAATAAATGATGTTCCGCCCTTTAAAAGGCAGCTGAACACTGTGTTCCAAAAATATGCTTTGTTTCCTCATTTAAATGTTTTCGAAAACATTTCATTTGGTCTTAGAATAAAGAAAATGGATGAAAGCTTAATTTCCGGCAAGGTTGAAAAAATGTTAGAGCTTTTCAATCTTAAAAATTACGGGAAAAGAAGAATCGACCAGCTAAGCGGCGGACAGCAGCAGCGTATTGCCATAGCAAGAGCCTTGGTAAATGAGCCGAAGGTACTTTTGCTGGATGAACCTTTAGGTGCTTTGGATTTAAAGCTGAGAAAGGAAATGCAGCATGAACTGAAAGCTATGCAGCAGCAGCTGGGAATTACATTTATTTATGTAACTCATGACCAGGAAGAAGCTCTTACAATGTCCGATACAATTGTAGTTATGAATGACGGAATAATTCAGCAAATGGGAACTCCAATCGATATATACAACGAGCCGGAAAATGCATTTGTTGCTGATTTCATCGGTGAAAGCAATATATTGGACGGGGTTATGATTGATGATTATTTGGTTGAGTTTTTAGGAAAGAAATTTGAATGTCTTGATTCAGGCTTCGGAAGAGGAGAAGATGTTGATGTGGTTATTCGTCCCGAAGACTTAGACTTAACCCCTTCCGGCGAAGGCAAATTGGAAGGCATTGTAAAGTCAGTCACATTTAAAGGTGTTCACTATGAAATGGATATTGTTTCAAATGGCTATGAATTTTTGGTTCATTCAACAGATATGGCTCCTGTAGGTGCAACTGTCGGTTTAACTTTAACTCCTGATGACATTCATATTATGGAAAAGGGGGAATAGCTTTGAAGGACAGAACAAAATACTTTGCTTACCCCTATGTGGTTTGGATATTTTTGTTTATTGCTTTGCCGTCGTTTTTGGTGCTTTTATACAGTATTACAACAAAGGAATCAAACGGGCTTACAACAATTCATTTTACATTTGAAAATTTCAAAAAATTCTTTAATCCGATGTATTTGAATATTCTGTGGGACTCCATTTACTTAGCTGCGGTTTCAACGGCAATATGTCTCGTACTTGGTTATCCTGCGGCATTTATAATTTCAAATACACATATATCAAGGAGAAGCACATTGCTGTTTCTGTGCATCCTTCCTATGTGGATGAATATGCTCCTACGAACCTACGCTTGGATGACCATACTCGGAAACAACGGAATACTCAATAACTTTTTTAGCTTTTTAGGTCTTCCTAAAGTGAATATGCTGTACACAAGAGGCGCAACCGTAATGGGTATGGTTTATAACTTCCTTCCGTTTATGATACTTCCCATTTATACCGCATTGAGCAAAATGGATAAGGGTCTTTTGGAAGCAGCCGATGATTTAGGTGCAAATAAAAAAACCGTTTTTAGAAAGGTTATTCTTCCTCTCAGTATGCCGGGCGTTATTTCAGGCATCATAATGGTTTTCATGCCTGCCGTCAGCACATTTATTATTCCTCAGCTTTTGGGAGGAAATAAAAATATGATGATAGGAAACTTGGTGGAAAAGCTGTTTATTTTAAACGGTGACTGGAATTTCGGCTCAGCCATATCCATAGTGATGATGCTTATAATACTTTTATCCATGTCAGTTATGAATAAATTTGATATTGATAAGGAAGGAGGGGCAAGATTATGGTAAAAAAATATTTGTCTAAAATTTATATGGGTATAATATTCATATTTTTATACGCCCCAATTATAGTTCTTGCTGTCTTTTCCTTTAATGAGTCAAAATCAAGAGGCAACTGGACAGGATTTTCATTAAAGTGGTACATTGAGCTTTTTCATGACCATGATATACGCTCAGCATTTTATTACACAATATCGATAGCCGTTATCGCAGCAATTGTTTCAACAATTTTAGGCACAATTGCTGCAATAGGCATAAACAGCATGAAGGGAAGAACAAAAGCATTAATATTGAATGTCAATTATCTTCCCGTTGTGAATCCCGATATCGTTACGGGTATATCGCTGATGATTTTGTACATTTCATTTAACTTGGATTTTGGATTTAATACAATGTTATTGTCTCATATAGTGTTTAACACTCCCTACGTAATATTGTCAATACTTCCGAAATTAAAGCAGCTTGATGTGCACATGACCGAGGCGGCAATGGATTTAGGCGCAACACCTATGTATGCACTGAGAAAAGTAATAATTCCGGAAATAAAGCCCGGTATAGTAACAGGATTTTTAATGGCGTTCACATTGTCCATTGATGATTTCATCATCAGCTACTTTACCAAGGGTGAAGGTGTAACAAACCTTTCCATAGTAATTTACTCTATGGCAAGAAGAGGGGTACGTCCTACAATTAACGCATTGTCCACAATAATGCTCTTTGTTGTATTACTTTTAATGATATTGATAAACAAGAGATCCAATGGCGTTGAAAAAAAGAAATTAAAAAGAGAGGTATAAAGAGTGAAAAAGGTATTTTTAATTGCAGCAGTTTTAGTTCTGATTTTAGCCGCTGCCACAGGTTGTAGTTCTGAGCAGAAAGAAACTTTGAGCGTATTGAACTATGATATTTATATCGACAAAGATTTATTGAAAGAATTTCAAGAAGCCAACAATGTTACAATAAAGTATGATACTTATGCAACTCCCGAAGAAATGTACATCAAGGCAAAAGCAGGAGCTTCAAATTATGATTTGATTATTTCCAGCGAATATATGATTGAACGTATGATTAGCGAAGGAATGGTCAATAAAATAAACTTTGACAACATTCCGAATTATAAATATATAGGCGAGGATTTTAAAAACCATCCCTATGACCCGACCAACGAATATGCGGTGCCGTATTTCTGGGGTACATTGGGAATATTGTATAACAAAACTACTGTAGATGCATCCTCGGACAGCTGGGAAATGCTTTGGGACGAAAGTCACAGCAAGAGAATTATTATGATGGATTCTCAGAGAGATTCCTTCGGCGCTGCTCTTAAGTTGTTAGGCTATTCAATGAACACCGTAAATGAAAAGGAATTGGATGAAGCCAAGGCATTATTGCTTAAGCAAAAACCTTTGGTAATGGCGTATATAACAGACGGAGCGCCGGATATAATGATTAACGAAGAAGCCGATATGGCGTTGGTATGGTCGGGAGAAGCGGTTGCGGCAATGGCTGAAAATGAAAACTTAGACTTCGTCATCCCAAAGGAAGGGAGCAACATTTGGATTGATGCGATGTTTATTCCTTCAACAACAAAAAACCAGCCCTTAGCCGAAAATTTCATTGATTTTCTATGCTCAAAGGAAGCAACCTTAAAAAATATAGACGAAGTATGGTATTCAACGGTTAATACGGAGGCTCTGAAAGAAGTAGATGAAGAATTATTGAATAATCCTGCTTTTAACATTCCTCAGGAAGATATAGCAAAGATGGAAATGTTCAGAGACCCTAAAGAGTTTATAGACTTGTACACCAACAGATGGACCGAAATAGCGGCGGAATAAAAGCAGAAAACATACTGCCATGCATATATAACAGCGGCAGATAATAAGCCAGGGGAATATGGATATAAAGAGATAGGAATCTTAGACAGCAGCTCTATCAAAAATTGATGTTGTTGTCTAAGATTCCTATTATATTAACCTGTTGTATTAATACAGCACAAACATATGTGCTGTAACAATATTCATAAAATTATTTGTAGTCATTTTTACGGTATGGCTGTCAATTGCCTTCATGCCGGGATAAAATGACATTTTATATGCATTTATATGCTGTTTGAATCTTATTTCATCTTCAAATATTTCAGGCAGCTTTATTAAATTTTGAGATATATCCTTTTTTAATGCTTCCTCTGCATTTTTTTTAATTAATTTTAATACTTTATCCGGTGATAGATTTATTGTGGAACCGCCAACCCCAATTTTTGTTTCTACGGTTGTAATATTGGGAACAATTTTTTTTGCTTCTTCACAAATTCCCTTATCACCCGAAACAAATAAGACAGGAACATTGTGCATAGCTGCAATATATGAGTTAATCATAAATTCACTTGCTGCCTGACCGTTTATTTTTATATAGCTTGAGTTTCCCGTATTAGTGTGAGCTAAAGGGCTTGTATCAGTTCCCGCTGCCGAATGATACCCAACGAACATCACTCCGTCAAAAGTGTCATCAATTCCATACATCATATTATATGGATGACCGCTTTTCCCTCTTATTAAAGTTACACATTCAGGCATCTTTAATACATCAATATTAGTTGCACTGCCATGGCAGTGCAACTAATATTGATGTATTAAAGATGCCTGAATGTGTAACTTTAATAAGAGGGAAAAGCGGTCATCCATATAATATGATGTATGGAATTGATGACACTTTTGACGGAGTGATGTTCGTTGGGTATCATTCGGCAGCGGGAACTGATACAAGCCCTTTAGCTCACACTAATACGGGAAACTCAAGCTATATAAAAATAAACGGTCAGGCAGCAAGTGAATTTATGATTAACTCATATATTGCAGCTATGCACAATGTTCCTGTCTTATTTGTTTCGGGTGATAAGGGAATTTGTGAAGAAGCAAAAAAAATTGTTCCCAATATTACAACCGTAGAAACAAAAATTGGGGTTGGCGGTTCCACAATAAATCTATCACCGGATAAAGTATTAAAATTAATTAAAAAAAATGCAGAGGAAGCATTAAAAAAGGATATATCTCAAAATTTAATAAAGCTGCCTGAAATATTTGAAGATGAAATAAGATTCAAACAGCATATAAATGCATATAAAATGTCATTTTATCCCGGCATGAAGGCAATTGACAGCCATACCGTAAAAATGACTACAAATAATTTTATGAATATTGTTACAGCACATATGTTTGTGCTGTATTAATACAACAGGTTAATATAATAGGAATCTTAGACAACAACATCAATTTTTGATAGAGCTGCTGTCTAAGATTCCTATCTCTTTATATCCATATTCCCCTGGCTTATTATCTGCCGCTGTTATATATGCATGGCAGTATGTTTTCTGCTTTTATTCCGCCGCTATTTCGGTCCATCTGTTGGTGTACAAGTCTATAAACTCTTTAGGGTCTCTGAACATTTCCATCTTTGCTATATCTTCCTGAGGAATGTTAAAAGCAGGATTATTCAATAATTCTTCATCTACTTCTTTCAGAGCCTCCGTATTAACCGTTGAATACCATACTTCGTCTATATTTTTTAAGGTTGCTTCCTTTGAGCATAGAAAATCAATGAAATTTTCGGCTAAGGGCTGGTTTTTTGTTGTTGAAGGAATAAACATCGCATCAATCCAAATGTTGCTCCCTTCCTTTGGGATGACGAAGTCTAAGTTTTCATTTTCAGCCATTGCCGCAACCGCTTCTCCCGACCATACCAACGCCATATCGGCTTCTTCGTTAATCATTATATCCGGCGCTCCGTCTGTTATATACGCCATTACCAAAGGTTTTTGCTTAAGCAATAATGCCTTGGCTTCATCCAATTCCTTTTCATTTACGGTGTTCATTGAATAGCCTAACAACTTAAGAGCAGCGCCGAAGGAATCTCTCTGAGAATCCATCATAATAATTCTCTTGCTGTGACTTTCGTCCCAAAGCATTTCCCAGCTGTCCGAGGATGCATCTACAGTAGTTTTGTTATACAATATTCCCAATGTACCCCAGAAATACGGCACCGCATATTCGTTGGTCGGGTCATAGGGATGGTTTTTAAAATCCTCGCCTATATATTTATAATTCGGAATGTTGTCAAAGTTTATTTTATTGACCATTCCTTCGCTAATCATACGTTCAATCATATATTCGCTGGAAATAATCAAATCATAATTTGAAGCTCCTGCTTTTGCCTTGATGTACATTTCTTCGGGAGTTGCATAAGTATCATACTTTATTGTAACATTGTTGGCTTCTTGAAATTCTTTCAATAAATCTTTGTCGATATAAATATCATAGTTCAATACGCTCAAAGTTTCTTTCTGCTCAGAACTACAACCTGTGGCAGCGGCTAAAATCAGAACTAAAACTGCTGCAATTAAAAATACCTTTTTCACTCTTTATACCTCTCTTTTTAATTTCTTTTTTTCAACGCCATTGGATCTCTTGTTTATCAATATCATTAAAAGTAATACAACAAAGAGCATTATTGTGGACAATGCGTTAATTGTAGGACGTACCCCTCTTCTTGCCATAGAGTAAATTACTATGGAAAGGTTTGTTACACCTTCACCCTTGGTAAAGTAGCTGATGATGAAATCATCAATGGACAATGTGAACGCCATTAAAAATCCTGTTACTATACCGGGCTTTATTTCCGGAATTATTACTTTTCTCAGTGCATACATAGGTGTTGCGCCTAAATCCATTGCCGCCTCGGTCATGTGCACATCAAGCTGCTTTAATTTCGGAAGTATTGACAATATTACGTAGGGAGTGTTAAACACTATATGAGACAATAACATTGTATTAAATCCAAAATCCAAGTTAAATGAAATGTACAAAATCATCAGCGATATACCCGTAACGATATCGGGATTCACAACGGGAAGATAATTGACATTCAATATTAATGCTTTTGTTCTTCCCTTCATGCTGTTTATGCCTATTGCAGCAATTGTGCCTAAAATTGTTGAAACAATTGCTGCGATAACGGCTATCGATATTGTGTAATAAAATGCTGAGCGTATATCATGGTCATGAAAAAGCTCAATGTACCACTTTAATGAAAATCCTGTCCAGTTGCCTCTTGATTTTGACTCATTAAAGGAAAAGACAGCAAGAACTATAATTGGGGCGTATAAAAATATGAATATTATACCCATATAAATTTTAGACAAATATTTTTTTACCATAATCTTGCCCCTCCTTCCTTATCAATATCAAATTTATTCATAACTGACATGGATAAAAGTATTATAAGCATCATCACTATGGATATGGCTGAGCCGAAATTCCAGTCACCGTTTAAAATAAACAGCTTTTCCACCAAGTTTCCTATCATCATATTTTTATTTCCTCCCAAAAGCTGAGGAATAATAAATGTGCTGACGGCAGGCATGAAAACCATTATGATGCCTGAAATAACGCCCGGCATACTGAGAGGAAGAATAACCTTTCTAAAAACGGTTTTTTTATTTGCACCTAAATCATCGGCTGCTTCCAAAAGACCCTTATCCATTTTGCTCAATGCGGTATAAATGGGAAGTATCATAAACGGAAGGAAGTTATAAACCATACCCATTACGGTTGCGCCTCTTGTGTACAGCATATTCACTTTAGGAAGACCTAAAAAGCTAAAAAAGTTATTGAGTATTCCGTTGTTTCCGAGTATGGTCATCCAAGCGTAGGTTCGTAGGAGCATATTCATCCACATAGGAAGGATGCACAGAAACAGCAATGTGCTTCTCCTTGATATATGTGTATTTGAAATTATAAATGCCGCAGGATAACCAAGTACGAGACATATTGCCGTTGAAACCGCAGCTAAGTAAATGGAGTCCCACAGAATATTCAAATACATCGGATTAAAGAATTTTTTGAAATTTTCAAATGTAAAATGAATTGTTGTAAGCCCGTTTGATTCCTTTGTTGTAATACTGTATAAAAGCACCAAAAACGACGGCAAAGCAATAAACAAAAATATCCAAACCACATAGGGGTAAGCAAAGTATTTTGTTCTGTCCTTCAAAGCTATTCCCCCTTTTCCATAATATGAATGTCATCAGGAGTTAAAGTTAAACCGACAGTTGCACCTACAGGAGCCATATCTGTTGAATGAACCAAAAATTCATAGCCATTTGAAACAATATCCATTTCATAGTGAACACCTTTAAATGTGACTGACTTTACAATGCCTTCCAATTTGCCTTCGCCGGAAGGGGTTAAGTCTAAGTCTTCGGGACGAATAACCACATCAACATCTTCTCCTCTTCCGAAGCCTGAATCAAGACATTCAAATTTCTTTCCTAAAAACTCAACCAAATAATCATCAATCATAACCCCGTCCAATATATTGCTTTCACCGATGAAATCAGCAACAAATGCATTTTCCGGCTCGTTGTATATATCGATTGGAGTTCCCATTTGCTGAATTATTCCGTCATTCATAACTACAATTGTATCGGACATTGTAAGAGCTTCTTCCTGGTCATGAGTTACATAAATAAATGTAATTCCCAGCTGCTGCTGCATAGCTTTCAGTTCATGCTGCATTTCCTTTCTCAGCTTTAAATCCAAAGCACCTAAAGGTTCATCCAGCAAAAGTACCTTCGGCTCATTTACCAAGGCTCTTGCTATGGCAATACGCTGCTGCTGTCCGCCGCTTAGCTGGTCGATTCTTCTTTTCCCGTAATTTTTAAGATTGAAAAGCTCTAACATTTTTTCAACCTTGCCGGAAATTAAGCTTTCATCCATTTTCTTTATTCTAAGACCAAATGAAATGTTTTCGAAAACATTTAAATGAGGAAACAAAGCATATTTTTGGAACACAGTGTTCAGCTGCCTTTTAAAGGGCGGAACATCATTTATTAAATGACCGTCGAAATAAACCTCACCGTCATCAGGAGTTTCGAATCCTCCTATTATTCTGAGGGTGGTTGTTTTGCCGCAGCCGCTTGGTCCCAATAAAGTTACGAATTCATTTTTTTTAACGGATAGATTAATATCATCAAGAACAATTTCACCGTCGAACTTTTTCGTTATATTATTCAATTGTATAATTGCATTATCCATTATTACCTCCTGATCAGAAATTTGGGGGAGTGCTTACCCATAATACCCTTGCCGGGTTTTTGCCGGTATTTTCTATATAATGAGTTTTGTTTGCCTTAATATAAAAGGACTCACCTTTTTTAACCTTATAAACTTGATTGCCATAATTCAGCAGTATTGAGCCGCTTAAAACATAACCGAATTCTTCTCCCTCGTGGGGTTCGTCGGGTTTAATTTTGCTGTGACTTCCAAGTTCCACTAAAATGGGCTCCATCTTATTCTTTTGTGCATTTGGAACAATCCAGTTTATGATATAATTATCATCCGATTCTTTTACAAACACATCTTCCTGCTTAAATACTATTTTGCTGTCGACGGCTTCATTGAAGAAGCTTCCTAAGTCAGTGCCCAAGCATTCCAAGATGTCCGTCAGAGTTGCTATGGAAGGAGAGGTTAAGTCTCTTTCCAACTGTGAAATATAGCCCTTTGTCAATTCACACCTGTCTGCCAATTCTTGTTGAGTGAGGGAATTTGCAACTCTTATTCTTTTT
>ENA-UOOM01004003-UOOM01004003.1-fermentation-metagenome-genome-assembly--contig:-NODE-4003-length-10032-cov-5.235241_pt1 | contig 10032 bp, 6 predicted proteins | sample MGYA00245781_ERZ724031 | MGnify/ENA primary metagenome ERZ724031 (study PRJEB28704, sample SAMN03018317) | fermentation metagenome | biome: anthropogenic terrestrial biome; feature: soil; material... | reverse complement strand
ATTCCGAGTTTACGAGGAATCGGGGGGCGGGAACAGTTCTCAATTATCACTGGATACGGGATACGGGATACGGGATACAGGATACTGGTTGTAAAGCCCAAAACCTACTCTATATATTAGGTTAAGGGCTTTTGTTTTTTTACATACTGTCCTGATCAACCAGCCATGGTTTTATATGGAGTAAATCGCTAACCTTGTAAATAAGGATAGAAAATAGTATAATCAAGTAGAATATGACAAGCAACCTCTAATAATGATATCGCCTGATTATAAGACTTAAGTTTTATTGTGCTGTATCTGCGACAGTTAAATGGCTGTATCCGAGGGTTAGGGGTCTTAAAAGAAATTAATTAAGATACAGGAGGATAAATGGATGAGTAAAATTGACCAGTTAACTATTAATTCCATACGCATTCTTTCTGCAGAAGGCGTAGAAAAAGCAAAATCGGGACATCCAGGTCTGCCTATGGGAGCAGCACCAATGGCGTACACCTTATGGGCAAAGGTTATGAAACACAACCCTGCCGACCCGGATTGGGTAGACAGAGACCGTTTCATTCTTTCAGCAGGCCATGGCTCTATGCTGATTTATTCCTTGCTTCACCTGTTTGGTTATGGTTTGAGCATGGACGAGCTAATGAATTTCAGACAATGGGGCAGCAAAACACCGGGACATCCTGAATACGGTCATACTGTAGGTGTAGAAGTTACCACTGGACCCTTAGGGCAGGGAATTTCCAACGCTGTGGGTATGGCTATGGCTGAAAGACATCTGGCTGCTAAATTCAACAAGCCGGGTCACGAAATTGTAGACCATTATACATATGCTCTCTGCGGTGACGGCTGCATGATGGAAGGTATTTCAAGTGAAGCTGCTTCTCTGGCTGGAAGCTTAAAACTGGGCAAGCTGATTGTTTTGTATGACTCAAACTCTATTACCATTGAAGGCAGCACCGATCTGGCTTTTACAGAAGATGCTGGCAAACGATTTGAGGCATACAACTGGCAGGTCTTAAAGGTAGAAGACGGCAATGATATAGATGCCATAGAAGCTGCATTGGCAGAAGCCAAAAAGGAGACTGACAAACCTACCCTGATTGAAATTATCACAGAAATAGGTTATGGCTCGCCTGCAAAACAAGGTAAGGCTTCTGCTCATGGAGAACCCCTGGGTGTAGACAATCTGCTGGAAGCCAAAAAGTTTTTGGAATACAATACAGAAGAAGAGTTCTATGTGCCACAGGAAGTTCGTAAGCATATGAAGGGTATACAGGAAAAAGGGAAAGAAGCTCAGGAAGAGTGGGATGCTCTATGGAAGTCCTATGAAAAGGAATATCCTGAGTTGGTTACTGAATGGAATAAATGGCATAACCCTGAACTGCAGGCAGACCTTCTCAACGATGAGTCATACTGGCAATTTGAAGGAGCAACAGCCACTCGTTCCGCATCCGGAGAAGTATTAAATCGTCTGACGAAGTACTTGCCTAATATGATTGGAGGCTCTGCGGATTTAGCTCCATCCAACAAGACTGTAATGAAGGGTAAGGCTGATTTTTCAGCTGAAGATTATTCAGGCTCCAATCTGCATTTTGGAGTACGTGAGCATGCTATGGCAGCAATTGCCAACGGTATGAGTGTTCATGGAGGTTTAAGACCTTATGTTGCTACTTTCTTTGTATTTTGCGACTATATGAAAGGCGCCATGCGCTTATCCGCTTTAATGAAGCAGCCGGTACTTTATGTTCTAACCCATGACAGCATAGGTGTTGGAGAAGACGGACCTACCCATCAGCCTGTTGAGCAATTGGCCGCAATTAGAAGTATTCCTAATTTCACAGTTATTCGACCTGCTGATTCCAGAGAAACTGCAGCAGCATATCTCTCAGCACTTACTAGAACAGACAGCCCTACTGCACTGGTTCTAACAAGGCAGAATCTGCCATTGCTTGATGGAAGCGGTCCTGATGCATTGAAAGGTGCATATATCCTGTCAGAATCCGAAAAGGAAACACCAGATATTATACTTATGGCAACAGGTTCTGAAGTTCAGTTGATTGTAGAAGCACAGAAACAGCTGAGAGAACAGGGAATTGATGCAAGGGTAGTCAGCATGCCTTCCTGGGAAATTTTCGAGGAACAGTCCGATGAATATAAGGAGAAGGTATTGCCAAAGAGTGTAAGAGCAAGACTGGCAGTAGAAGCGCTTTCTTCCTTCGGCTGGCACAAATATACAGGGCTGGATGGGAATGTAATATCCAAAGACGATTTTGGTGCATCAGGCCCTGCTAATACCCTGTTTAAAGAATTTGGTTTCACAGTAGAGAATGTAGTTGACAAGGCACTAAAGGTACTTGGGAAGTAAAGAAATCTTTTACGAATATTAAGTTTAAAAGAACATTATTCAGAGATGAAAATAATATCGTAACAAGAAAGCGGGATGTCATTCAGTACAATATGACATCCTTTTTTTATGGTAAAAATAAACTTCTTTAGAAAGTATGATACAATTGTAAGCAAGATTATCCATTTATTTTAAAGCCAACAGCGTTTTGTCTTTGGGTTTGTTTTCACTGCTAGGGAGAGGCTTGAACATTGAAGATGCCAGTGTAGAAGGGAGGGTATAATGAGACTGTTATTAGTTGAAGATGATAAAACTATTGCCCTGGGTCTTGAATATTCTTTGACCCAAGAAGGATTTGAAGTGACTATCTGTTATAATGCCGAATCAGCACTAAGAAAAATACAGGAAGTGCAATTTGATATAGCCTTGCTGGATATTACGCTGCCTGACGGTAATGGCTTTGATATTTGCAGAAAGCTGAAAGAAAAGGACGATACACCAGTAATATTCATCACTGCCAGAGACGATGAAGGCAGTGTTGTTATGGGATTGGATATTGGTGCAGATGACTATATAACAAAACCCTTTCGAATTCGAGAGCTTCAATCCCGGATACGCTCAGTACTCCGCCGTGCTCAAAAGCAAACGTATGACGATAGTATATTTCGTTATGGAAATGTAGTTGTTAATATCACAAAGGGGAACGTTACAAAGAATGGCGAAGATGTATTCTTAACTGCGCTGGAGTATAGGCTGCTGCTCACTTTAATGAATAATGAAGGACACGTATTAACTAGAAATCAGCTTATTGAGAGTATTTGGGATGTGTCTGGGGATTTTGTCAATGATAATACCCTCACTGTTTACATAAAACGACTGCGTGAAAAAATTGAAGATGATCCTCAAAACCCCCAGATAATAAAAACTGTAAGAGGGATGGGCTATCAGATTTAAGGTGGTGGAAACTCTGTCTTTTTTTCGAAATAGGGAAATAAGAACCTGCACAATAATATTGACAATTCTAGCTGTGATTTTGATTACAGCTGGTTTCCTGATAAGCAGGCAGGCGGGAATACTCATAATAATTGCTGTCTTTCTATTATGCACATGTTTTTACCTATTTACCTTTTACCGATACAAACAAATTGAAAGCTTATCGGAATATTTAAGACGTATCAGCAGCGGTGAATATTCACTGGATATACGAGATAACCATGAAGGTGAATTGAGTATCCTAAAAAGTGAAATTTATAAAGTCACTTTAATGCTCTCAGAATATAATGAACAGCTGAAACAGGAAAAGGTGATCTTGGCAGATCACATGGCAGATATTTCTCACCAAATAAAAACCCCCCTTACTTCGATGATGGTCATGATAGACTTGCTGGAAGATGAAAACTTGTCAGAACAAAAGCGTAAGGAGTTTATTTTACACTTACAAGTCCAATTGGAAAGAATCGAATGGCTGGTTTCTTCGCTCCTAAAAGTGTCCAAGCTGGATGCTGGAGTAGTGGAAATGAATAAGAAAGATGTGTCTGTTAAGACACTGATCGATAAAGCAATAAATCCCCTATTGATTTCTATGGAGCTTAAAGACATTCAATATATTTACAATTACAGCTCCGAACAACTTAAGCTGTCTTGTGATGTAAACTGGACAGCAGAGGCATTAACAAATATACTGAAAAACTGTATTGAGCATACACCAGAGGGTGGAAAGATTTACATTTCGGCTCAGGACAACCCTTTATATAAAGAAATTAAAATAGTTGATAATGGCGTTGGCATCAGCAAAGAAGACCTGCCTCACATTTTTACCCGCTTTTACAAGGGCAAAAATTCATCACCGGATAGTGTAGGAATCGGCCTTGCAATGTCAAAAAGCATTATTAGAAATCAAGGCGGAGATATAATAGTGAAAAGTGAGCTGGGTAAGGGCTCTGAGTTTACAGTCCGCTTATATAAATCGATAATATAAACTGAAATCAGGAACTAAGTTTTCCGTGTCATCCTGGGTGTAAGGAAGGATATTAGAAACAGATTCATCACTGCGTTCTGAATGACGAAACCTCTAGCTGTCATCCAGAGTGTTAGCGAAGGATCTTCCAAAATAGAGATATGTCCTTCAAAGTGACGAAACTGTCACCACAATAGTCACCGAATTGTCATATCATTGCTTTATAATTAATCTCAAAAGCAAAAAGTAAAACATTAAACACTTGATTTACTTACATCACTCTGTAAGAAATTATAGTGCAATTTATTCGGAGGTGCTTTATGGAAATTTTACAGGTGCAAGGTTTAACTAAGATATATGGCAAAGGTGACACAGCAGTGACAGCATTGAACAACGTATCATTTACTATGGAAAAAGGGCAGTTTACGGCTATTATCGGTCCTTCTGGTTCTGGCAAATCTACATTGCTGCACATAATAGGCGGTGTTGATACTCCTACATCGGGAAAGGTATTCATTGATGGAACTGAAATTTACAGCCTTGACAGTTCTCAGTTGGCAATTTTTAGACGCAGGCAAATAGGGCTTATCTATCAATTTTATAACTTGATTCCCGTTTTAACTTTAGAAGAAAATATAACTTTGCCTCTTCTGTTGGACAGTAGAAAAGAGGATAAGGGCAGATTACATGAGCTATTATCTACTTTAGACTTGGAGGATAGAGTAAACCACCTTCCAAACCAATTATCCGGCGGACAGCAGCAAAGAGTATCAATTGGGCGGGCATTGATCAACAATCCTGCTTTGGTGCTGGCAGATGAGCCTACAGGAAATCTTGACAGTAAAAACAGTGAAGAGATCATAGCTCTTTTGAAACTATACAATCAGAAATTTAATCAAACTTTAATCATTATAACTCATGATGAAAGAATTGCTCTGCAGGCTGATCGGATTATAAGCATTGAAGATGGAATGATTTCCAGGGACGAGGTGATCCGGTAATGAATATCATCAACAAGGTAACCTTAAGAGGGCTAAAGAAAAATAAGACCCGTACCATTGTTACAATTATAGGTATCATATTGTCTGCAGCTATGATTACTGCTGTTACTACTCTCATATCCAGTTTCCAAGGCTATTTGGTTAAGGCAGCAATAGCAGAAGAAGGCTGCTGGCATGCTGCTGTTCATAATATCAGTTATGAGGATATTGAAAAATTAAAGAATATGGATGAAATCAGCGAAACAGCTGTCACACGTTCTGCAGGATATTCAGTGCTTGAGGGAGGCGTAAATGAATATAAACCCTATCTCTATTTGATGGAATTAAGCAATGAGGCTTTTGGTGCTTTGCCGATCCATCTTACCAAAGGAAAACTGCCACAAAACGAAAATGAGGTGGTTATTCCTGAACACATTAAATCCAATGGTGGAATAGATATACAGGTTGGAGACGCCTTGGATTTAAATATTGGGCAAAGAGTATTAGAAGATGGAATCGCTCTTAACCAAAGCAATCCGTATGTAGAAATGGAGGATGGGACTACTGAAAAGCTTGATGTCAGCAGTACAAGGACTTTAACCGTTGTTGGAGTGATGAGTAGGTTATCATATAAGCTTGAGGGATATTCGTCACCTGGATATACCATTATAACATCAAGGGACTTTAGTAAATTGGTCACTGATGGGAACCGAGCAGAGAAGGATTTAAGCGTATTTTTCACTACTTATAATCCTGGAAGTATTTACGAAACGGAAGTTAAAATCGCCGAAACTTTAGGTATTGGAAACGGTGGAGAAAAATATATAGATGAGAATAGAGTGTTATTAAGAGATATGGGCGTCAGCGACAATGACAGCTTTGACAGGGTTTTATACAGTCTAGGCGCAATTCTGATTGGACTTATCATGGTAGGCTCTGTTTCCTTGATTTATAATTCATTTTCCATATCTGTAAGTGAGAGAACAAAGCAGTTTGGCTTGCTTTCAAGTGTGGGGGCTACTTCCAAACAATTAAGGCGATCTGTGTTCTTTGAAGCCCTGATATTAGCGGCAGTAGGAATACCCCTAGGAGTATTGGCAGGCATTTTAGGCATAGGTGTAACTCTTTACTTCGTAAGTGGTTTATTGGAGAGTCTGGTCACTTCAGCAGTCTATGTCCCTCTCACAGTGTCAGTATCAGTTCCGTCTATAGTTGCGGCTGTATTTACAGCACTCATTACCATCTTAATCTCAGCAAATATACCTGCAAAACGAAGTTCAAAAACATCTGCAGTAGATGCAATCAGACAATCAACTGATATCAAACTGAAAACTAAACAGGTAAAAACTTCGTGGTTGACAAGAAAATTATTCGGTATGGAAGGCGATTTGGCTTTAAAGAACCTAAAACGAAATAAGAAACGCTATAGAAGTACAATATTATCATTATTCATAAGTGTAGTGCTGTTTGTATCAGCATCGGCGTTCTCCATGTATTTGCGGGATTCGGTTATGAATGTTTATAAGGATGCAAATTATGATTTGTTTTACAATTCATATCAGGGACAATCGGAGGATACTTTAAGCGAGGCATATGACAATATCCTTGCCCTTGATAGTGTGAAACAAGGTTCGTCAATTGCCCAGGAATACAGCTCATTGTCTTTGCCTAAGGAGAAAGTGAATGCGTCATATTATAATAAATATATTCAAGATGTAAATGAAGGTTTTGAAGATGGGGATGATATTTCAGTTGCTGTATATATTTACGGAGTAGATCATGATACTTTTACTGAGTATATAAACAGCCTGGGTTTGGAAGAGTCTCAATTTCAAGATCATAATCAACTTACTGGAATCATTATAGACCACCAGCATTATTATGATTATGAAGCAAAGAAATTTAGAAATACTAATATTTTGAAAGACAAGACAGCTGAATCTCTATCACTGCAATATTACGATGGAGACAATAATGAGAAAGATCAAATAGAAGCAGACATAGCAGCTTTCACTGATACAGCCCCATTTGGTTTAGACGACTACTCATATATGAATACAATGATGTTAATTGTAGATGAAGATTCAGGACGCAATCTTTTCTCTGAAGGGCAAGAATCGTGGGATGCTCATAATATGTATTTTGCAGCAGATGATCCGTTTCAAGCGGAAGCAGATATAAAAGAAATCCTTACTGATGCTGGATTATCGACAAATATCGCTAATATAGCTCGAATGATGCAGGAGAGTAGAAATATCGTAACTATAATTTCAATATTCTCTTATGGCTTTATCATTTTGATATCGTTGATAACTATTGCCAATGTGTTCAATACGATATCAACCAATGTGAATTTGAGAAGGCGGGAGTTCGCCATGTTGAAATCAGTCGGCATGACAGATAAAGGTTTCAATAAGATGCTGAACTTTGAATGTATATTGTACGGTATAAAAGGGTTGATGTATGGTCTACCAGCAGCTATTTTCATTACCTATTTAATCTATAAGAGTATAAGCTATGGGGTTGAGACGACCTTTTACCTGCCTGTAAAAGGCATAGTGATAAGTATTTTCAGTGTGTTTATCGTGGTGTTTGTAAGCATGATGTATTCCATGAGCAAAATCAGGGATGAAAACATAGTAGATGCATTGAGAAATGAAAATCTGTAGAAAATGCGTCGTTAATAATTAGGCAGACAGGGTCGTCTGCCCCTACATTGCGTGATATATACAACATTCTAGGGGTGGACGACTCTGTCCACCCAAAACATTTCAATTTGTAAAAAACAGAATTATACGCTCATATTACACAAGGAGGGAGAGTCATTGCATTGATCATTTTCGAAGTATAAAGACAAGCACCATATCCGTATCCCAGTCTAAAGCTCAGAAGATCAACGGGAGATGAAATTGTCCTCCGATGACCCTTATTGAATATACCTTTAGGAACGGTAAAAGCACATATAAGCTGGGCAAGGGCAAATCTGCGGGATGCTGTCCGCTCCCTTTTGTAGAAAGCATGGTACAATATAAGCAATAATATCCATATTATTCTAAAACTAGTAAATTATCAAAAAGAAAGGGGGATGGGGATATGGTGCTAGAACATACCAATTTTTGCGATCAATGGGCAGTAAGTCATTAGCCATTTTTACATGAATTTAGATAACTATTTAAAAACACATTGACAAAATTCAATTTGAAGCATATAGTATAACACATCAATAAATTTTGATGTGTTATAAAAACGTGTTTATTCTATATATACTAAAAAACCGAATAAGCAGAAAATCTATAGCAGGTAACAAAGTTAGGTTTTATATAAAGAATAACAGAATGCGGGGTGATTACATGGACGTCACATATGAAGAGCAGGCACAGGTGTTTAAAGCCTTATGCGATGAAAAACGTTTGAGAATACTTGAAGCACTTAGAGATGGTGAAGAATGTGCTTGTAATTTGGGAGAGCAGCTTGATATTGTCCAGTCCTCGCTATCTTACCATATGAAGATTTTATGTGAGTCTGGCATAGTCGACAGCAGACAGGAAGGGAAATGGACACACTATAAAATTAGTGAAACAGGGACTAGTTTCGCAGCTGAGTTGCTTGAAAGAATTACAACGCCCAATACAGTAGTGATAAACAGTAATAAATGTTGTGAATAATAAACGGCCATCAATCAATAGGTGGCTTTTTATGGGCATCACACATCAACTTATTTTGATGTGTTCGCTTGTGTGAATGCAATAAGGTACTTGGAACCAATAATCTGTGATTGTACTGATAGTAGGGTTCTTATTATAAAAAGGGGGGTTTATCATATGCAAGTAATAAAAGCAATATGGGACTTTTTTCAAAATGAAATTCTTGGGATGAATTGGCTAAATGAGCTGGTTGGAAGCGGGCTGTCAGCTTTGGGGTTGGATCTTAGCAATCGCTGGGTTGCCAGTGCACAATTGTTTGTTTATGACACGATTAAGATTACATTGTTACTTTGTTCTTTGATTTTTCTTATATCCTATATTCAAAGCTATTTCCCACCGGAGAGGAGTAAAAGGATACTGGGACGCTTTCGAGGGATAGGTGCAAACACTGTTGCCGCTTTGCTGGGTACAGTGACACCATTTTGCTCCTGCTCATCAATACCGATATTTATGGGTTTTACCAGCGCGGGACTTCCATTAGGAGTAACTTTTTCTTTTCTTATTTCCTCCCCTATGGTAGATTTGGGTTCTCTTGTTCTCTTAATGAGCATTTTTGGAACGCCGGTAGCTGTACTTTATGTTGTGCTCGGACTGGTAATTGCTGTCGTTGGCGGTACCATAATCGAAAAACTAAAAATGGAAAAATACGTTGAAAGTTTCATTTCGAAGGGAGGAAGTGCAGACATTGAATCGCCTGAATTGACAAGGCGTGACCGGGTGGTCTATGCTAAAGAGCAGGTTGTGGATACCTTCAAAAAGGTGTTTCCATATATACTGGTGGGTGTTGGAATAGGTGCAGCGATTCATAACTGGATTCCAGAAGAATGGGTTGTAAAAGTTTTAGGCACCGGCAATCCCTTGGCTGTTCCATTGGCTACAATTATAGGTATCCCAATGTATGCTGATATTTTTGGGACGATTCCAATTGCAGAAGCACTATTGAGTAAAGGAGCACAACTAGGTGTTGTTTTATCCTTTATGATGGGCGTTACTACGTTATCCCTGCCATCCTTGATTATGCTTCGTAAAGCAGTAAAGCCAAAATTGCTT
>ENA-UOOM01004002-UOOM01004002.1-fermentation-metagenome-genome-assembly--contig:-NODE-4002-length-10033-cov-4.355582_pt1 | contig 10033 bp, 10 predicted proteins | sample MGYA00245781_ERZ724031 | MGnify/ENA primary metagenome ERZ724031 (study PRJEB28704, sample SAMN03018317) | fermentation metagenome | biome: anthropogenic terrestrial biome; feature: soil; material... | reverse complement strand
ACTGATTCTATGACCCAAGAACCTTACCAGGATCCTAAGCCGCGTTCCGGCAAGCGGGTCCTCAACTACCTGCGCTCGATGCGTTTTGGCATCCTGCTCCTGGTGATCATTATTTTCTTCTCCCTCATCGGATCCTTGATCCCCCAGGGCCGCAGCGTGAATTTCTACACGCAGAACTTCGCACCCATCTCGGACCTGATCGTGGCCTTTGGCCTGGGTGAGATATTCACCAGCCCCCTCTTTATTGGCGCGCTGGCCCTTCTCTGCCTGAACCTCATCCTCTGCACCATTGCCCGCCTGCGGACGAAAAGCAATCTCCTGCCTACCTTGCAGCGCCGCCTAAACCAGCTGGCCGCCCAGCCTGTAGAGGACCAGGAAAGGCTTCAGTCCTGGCTCACCCGCCGCGGTTTCAAGGCCATGCCGGGAAGCGCCAATACTTTTGCCCGCGGTCTGGCCGGCGCCTGGGGCTCCGCCCTGGTGCATCTCAGCTTTCTGCTGATCCTCCTGGTTGGCGCCTACGTGCTCTATACCGCCCAAAGCACCGATATCACCATCTTTACCGGCGAGAGCCAAACCCTGCCGGATGGCTCGCGGATCACGTTGGACCGCTTCCATACCCAGGATGAAGCTGGCCGCCTGGATTACATCAGCGACCTCAGCGTCACTCCCCCGGGCAGCACCGAGGTCCAAAACCTGCGCCTGCGGGTGAACCAGCCCCTGCGGGTTGGCAATTACACCCTCTACCAATTAAGTTACAGTCTCTATGGGCGGGTGGTCATCGCCGGCCCGGGCGGAAGCCGTGAAATGCTGCTGGAAGGCCCTCGGGACATCACCATGGATATCACCGCGCCGGTGCTCTACCAGGGCCTCTTCCCGGATTACACCACCGAGGCCGATGGCAGCTACACCGTCTCGATGGATGCCTCCAATGGATACCCCAACCCGATCTACCTTCTGGACCTGGTACAGGAAAATTCCACCGAGACCATCGTTGTGCCTCCGGGCAATCAATTCGAGCTCGGAACCGCCATCTACCATTTCAGCGACCCGGTAAGTTCCAGCGTGATCCGCGTTAAAACCTTGGCGCCCATGCTTTGGGTGCTCTACGCCGCCTTCGGCTTGCTGACCCTGGCGCTTTACCTCACCTTTTTTGTTGTTCCAACACTCATCAGCGTGGACTCACACGGTTATCGTCTGGCTTCCTCAAAGGCCGACCCAATGCTGCAGCGTGAGCTGGCTGAATTTAATCTCGTTTCGAAGGATGAACCCCTATGATGGATGCTCTCTTTTTTGCCACTTTGGTATTGTTTTTAGTAGCTGTCGTTCTGCAGTTTATGGGGCAGGCTTTCAAGAAGGATATGCTGCTGGAGGCAGCCTTCACCATCAGCCTCATCGGCACTGCGGCGCTTACCGGCTACATCGTTTGGCGCGGCATCGTTGCCCAGCGCATCCCGCTCTCGAACCAATTCGAGTTCGCCACAGCCTTTGCCTGGGGCATCGCCCTGCTGCATATCTTCCTGCGCCGGCGCTTCAAGGAAGTGGCCATGAGCACTGCCATCCTGCCCGCCATTTTCCTGGTGCTTTCGTACGCCGCCTTGCAGCCCCGGGATATCCGCGACCTCATGCCCGCTCTGCGCTCTGCCTGGTTTGGACTGCACATCGGCACGGCTGTGTTCAGCTACGCTGCTTTCGTTGGCGCAGGCAGCCTGGCGGTGCTCTTCCTCGTCCGCGAGAAAAAGGGCCAAAACTTGGAAAAACAAGCCGATTTAGACTACCTGATCTACCGCCTGATCGCCTTTGGTTTCCTGATGCTCACGGTGGTGATCCTCTCCGGTGCCATTTGGGCCGAAGCGGCCTGGTCCAGCTTCTGGTCCTGGGACCCCAAGGAAACCTGGGCGCTGATTACCTGGATCGTTTATGCCATCTACCTGCACCAGCGCCTGCGTGCCGGCCGCAGCGCCCACGCGCTGGCCTGGTTCGCCGTGATCGCCGTGATCGTGGTGGCCTTCACCTTCGTTGGCGTAAACACACTCCTGCCCGGTTTACACTCCTACGGATAGATCACAACTCACTTAAAAACTAACCCCAACTCTTCGCGAGCTGGGGTTTTTAAATTCATTAGCCTTATCTAATAACGCTGGGCATTACAAGATATAGGAGGTTACGCTTTTACCTTTCTGGGCTTGCACATCAACCGCCTGAATGATCCGGGCGAGTAGCCGGTCATGCGTTTAAAGATTTGCGCCTGGGATCCATTAAAGCGGATGCCGCAGGAAGCAAAGGCTTCTTTAACGCTCATATCAGCATCACAAAGTGCTTCCTTAACCGCCGAGTAACGCAGCCCCCGGTGGTATTCTATCGGCGTCATGCCAAAGGTTTTTTTGAAGATCCGGGATACATGATCCCCGGAAACGTTCAAGGCCTTACCGATTCTCTGCATATCCAGCTGATCGCGCCAGTGTTCGTCAATCCATTCCCGGCAGCGCAGGGCCAGGGGGCTTCCCGTGTATCCACTCTGGGGGAAGAAAATAGCCGCGAATTCCGTCACTTCATAAACACTGTTGTAGATCGGGAACACGCAGGCAGTACTGAATTCAGGGATATATTCCCTGCTTTCAGGGCCTAGAATATTCCGAACCGAATCCATATCCGTGGGCACGTTGTAAACGTAACTGGTTTTTCCAGCTAGCACTTTTTCCAGATAAACATGCGCGCCGGCTTTATAAAACCCATAGGTTCTGCTGCGCAAAACGTTCACATCCCGCAGCGTTTCCCCGGTTGGGGATATGGGTAAGGTTTCAAATACCGGCGGGCTTACATGCTTTAGGTTGCCCTGCAGGTCGTAAACCAGGCAAAGAAAAGGCATTGAAAGAATTGTACGTTCAAGAAGGCCAGCTTTTCCGAACTCAACGATGTCCAATATCCCCTCATTCTCCATTCAATTTATTAAGTATGGGTATGTTTTGCTAAAACATATTATATGATTAAATATTCACTTTTGCGAATCACAATAGAGAGATGAAGTATATTTTTAAGCGTTTTGCACGCCTTTTTCATACTTTTACGGTATCATGTTCGCAGATGTTACCTAAAGCCGAACTTCAATGCAAACAGAGCCTTCTACGCCGTCTTGCCCTCGTCCCAGGCCAGAGGCAGCCATGCTAATCCGCGGCGGTCAGATCTTCTCTGAAGATCAGGGCTTTACACCCGGCGATCTGGGCATTTCTCAGGGCCAAATTTGTCCCCCGCACTCAGCTGAAGCAGGCGAAATATTGGACGCCGCCGGTCTCTATGTTATCCCCGGTATGATCGACATCCATTGCCACGGTGCCAAGGGGAGCGACTTCACAGACGCCAGCCCCGAAGCGTTTGCAAGCATCGCCCGTTACGAGCTCTCCCAAGGCGTTACCAGTTTTCTGGGCACCACCTTAAGCCTGCCCTGCCCCAAGCTGGAGTACCTTTTTACGCAGACCGGCAAATGGATGCGTGAGCCGCAGCCCGAATTGGCTGCCCTCCGGGGTATCTACATGGAAGGCCCCTACTTAAACCTGAAATATGTCGGCTCCCATAACCCGGATCACCTCGCCCCACCGGATCTGGATGCCTTTCTGCAGCTTATTCACGGCGCCAAAACCGCCATCCGTGTGCTTTCACTCGCCCCGGAACTGCCTGGTGCCATGCGTCTCATCCAGGCCCTCAGCCACCAGATACGCATCACTCTCGGCCACAGCGATTGCGATTACAAAACCGCCGCAGCCGCCTTTGCGGCAGGCGCCAGTATGGTTACCCACATTTTCAACGCCATGGCCCCCCTGCATCATCGTGAACCGGCGCTCATCGGCGCTGCTTTCGATTACGCGGAATTTGTTGAGCTCATCAGCGATGGCTACCATCTGCACCCTTCGGTTGTGCGCGCCATCTTTAAACTTTTTGGCCCGGAGCGCGTTGTTCTCATCAGCGACAGCACCCGGGCAACCGGGATGCCGGATGGCAGCTACGATATGGGCGGTTTGCCAACCCAGCTGCAAAACGGCGCGCCGCGCCTTGCCGATGGTCGCCTGGCAGGCAGCGCGGCCTCCCTGCTTAAGTGCGCGCAAATCGCCCTCAGCTTCGGCATTCCCCTCGAAGATATCGTGCGCGCCGTAACCATCAACCCTGCCCGGGCAGCTGGGCTGGATGCATGTTTTGGCAGCCTGGAGGTCGGCAAACGCGCCGATATCCTGCTCATCAACCAGCGCTTCGAACTGCAAACCGTCATTCTGGGCGGCCAGGTCGTGCAAGCCTAGCCAAAAACAGCCTTCCCGATCTCGGGTAGAATGCCCAATATGGATACATTGACCAATCTGGTGATCGACGCCCGCAAACTATACCTGGGCGGGCTCTTGATCCTTACCGCTTTAAATCTTGTATGGATGCTTCTGCGCAAACCGCTGCGCTTTTTTCTGGCAGCCAACTTTTTTGCCATCTACCTGCTTTACCTCATCAACCTCACTATCCTGCCCGTGCCGCTCTCGATTTTCACACAGGGAGGGAACGAGCTTTCCCTGGGGGCTGCCCGCATCAACCTCCAGCCCTTCGATATTGGGCGTTTCGGTTCGTTGCGGCCGCGGCTGAACCAACTGGACTTGCTGAACATCCTGGCCTTCGTGCCCTTTGGCTTCCTCCTGCCTTTTACTGCCAAAAAGGGCCGCCTGCCCATCCTGCTTTATGCCCTGCTGGCAACCCTGATTATCGAGACCGCCCAACTGGTTCTCTCCGTGCGGGTTTGGAATTACTCCCGCGTTTTTGACATCACCGATATCTTCACGAATGTTTTCGGCGCCTGGCTAGGGTACCTGCTGGCCCGCCTGGCCCTGGGCCTGGGCGGTAAAACCTCAGATCCACAGCCCAACCCTACCCAGGCCGATACTCAAAAGCTCACCCTACGCTAGATAGCTTCTTTCAACCTGCCGAAAAGGCAAGCCTTAAACCAAAAACGGAAGCAATGCTTCCGTTTTTTACTAAGGCAAACAAAGGCGTTCTGTTGAACGCAAAATGCATCTAAGTTGTTTGCATTCCCCATCCGCTTGGCGGTGGGCAATGGTCCTGCCAGATTGCTTAGATCTTGATTTCGATGTCCACGCCGGCGGGCAGGTTGAGGCGCATCAGCATATCGATGGTCTTGGAATCGGGTTCCAGAACATCGATCAGGCGATTGTGGGTGCGGATCTCAAAGTGCTCCTGCGAGTCCTTATCGATGAAGGTGGAGCGGCGCACGGTAAATTTTTCCAGGCGCGTGGGCAGGGGTACGGGCCCCAGCACTTTTGCGCCACTGCGCTCGGCTGTCTCAACAATGCGCTTGGCGCTCTGGTCGAGAATGCGGTGATCGTAAGCTTTCAAACGGATGCGGATCTTTTGTTTTGCCATTCTGTCCAATCTCTCTTTATTGCGGCATAAGCCGTTATTTTCAATTCAGACCGGGCTAACGCATGCCCAGGATCTTTTTCTTCATGTACTCAGAAACCTGAGCGTAATGGATGAACTCCATTGTAAACACACCGCGGCCCTGGGTGGCGCTGCGCAGTTCGGTGGCGTAACCAAACATCTCCGAAAGCGGCACCTGAGCGTGGATGATCTTGGCATTGCCAAAGCGGTCTTCCATGCCGGTGATGTTGCCCACACGGGCATTCACCTGGCCGATGATATCGCCCACGTACTCTTCCGGGATGGTGATCTCAACACGCATGATCGGTTCCAGGATTTCCGGTTGGGCCTTCTCGGCTGCCTCACGCAGCCCGTACACGGCAGCCAGCTTGAACGAAAGTTCGCTGCTGTCCACCTCGTGGAAGCTGCCGCCGGTCAGGGTCACCTTAAAATCGGTGAGCGGGTAACCAGCTAATGGGCCGGACTCGGAGGCTTCAATAAAGCCCTTTTCAATCGCCGGGATGAACTCTTTGGGGATATCGCCCTGGCGCACCTTGTTTTCAAAGACCACCCCGCTGGCTGGCTGGCCAGGTTCCAGGTCAAAGATCACATGGCCGTACATGCCATGGCCGCCGGTTTGTTTGGTGTAACGGTAACTGTAGCCTTTCACCGGCTGAGTGATCGCCTCGCGGTAGGCCACCCGCGGTTTACCAATGTTCGCCTGCACCTTAAACTCGCGCAATAGCCGCCCCACCAGCACGTCCAGGTGCAGTTCGCCCATGCCGCTGATCACGGTCTGGCCGGTGTTCTCATCCACGCGGATCTTGAAGGTAGGGTCTTCCTCGCTCAGTTTCACCAGGCTGTCAGACATGCGGTCCTGGTCGGCCTTGGTTTTGGGCTCGATGGCGATGCTGATCACCGGGTTGGGGAAGCTGATCGATTCCAGCAGCACCGGCGCGCTGGGGTCAGACAAGGTGTCGCCGGTAAAACTGAACTTGAGACCTAAAATGGCGCCGATATCGCCGGCACCCAGTTCTTCGATGTCTTCCCGCCGGTCTGCGTACATGCGCAGCAGCCGCCCAACACGCTCCTTTTTATCCTTGGAGGAGTTTTGCACGGTTCCGGCCTGCCTGATCTTGCCGGAATACACCCGGATGTAAGCCAGGCGGCCCATGTAGGCATCGGTAACGATCTTAAAAACCAGGGCGGAAAGCGGTTCGCTGTCATCGGCGTGGCGCAGCACTTCGCTGCCGTCGCGCAGCAAGGTCGCAGTCACTGGGGGAATATCCAAAGGGGAAGGCAGGTAGTCGATCACCGCGTCCAGGACAAGCTGTACGCCTTTATTGCGCAGGCTAGTTCCGCAGAATACCGGCGTGGCCTTGTTAGCCAGCACACCCTTGCGCAGAGCGGCCTTCAGTTCGGGAACGCTGATGCTCTCGCCTTCCAGGAATTTCTCAATCAAGGCATCGTCCATCTCAGCGATGGCTTCCACAAGGGCGGCGCGCTGCGTTTCGGCTGCTTCCTGCAGTTCAGCCGGGATGGGAGCCGGACGCGGCTCACGGCCTGCATCATCGTCGAAGTAATAGGCCTGCATCTCCAGCAGGTCGATCATGCCCACAAAGCCAGCCTCTTCGCCGATGGGCAACTGCATGGCCAGGGCATTGGCGCCCAGGCGTTCATGAATGCTGGCGATCGTGCGTTCATAGGACGCGCCAACACGGTCCATCTTATTGGCAAAGCAAATGCGGGGAACGGCGTATTTATCGGCCTGGCGCCAAACCGTTTCAGATTGGGGTTCAACACCCTGCACAGAGTCAAACACCACCACGCCGCCATCCAGCACACGCAAACTGCGCTGCACTTCGGCGGTAAAGTCGATATGCCCGGGGGTGTCGATCAGGTTCAGGCGGTAGCCCTTCCACTCCGCGGTAACCGCGGCGCTCACGATGGTAATGCCGCGTTCGCGCTCCTGGTCCATCCAGTCGGTAACGGTGGTGCCGTCATCCACATTGCCCAGACGGTAGGTTTTGCCCGTATAAAACAAAATCCGCTCGGTGGTAGTGGTTTTACCGGCATCAATATGTGCGATGATGCCGATATTACGCGTACGTTCGAGCGGAAATTCAGTCATTCCAGGGTCCTGATTTGTTAAGGTGCAGAGGCCGCAGCTTACATGCGGAAGTGAGAAAACGCGCGGTTGGCCTCGGCCATCTTGTGCGTCTCCTCCTTGCGGCGGACAGAAGCGCCCTGATTCTCAGAGGCGTCCATCAGTTCGCCAGCAAGCTTTTCGCTGTAGCTTTTGCCGCTGCGTGCGCGTGATGCAGTGATGATCCAGCGCATGGCAAGGGTAACCCGGCGTTCCGGAGGAACTTCCATGGGCACCTGATAGGTGGAGCCGCCCACACGTCGGGGGCGCACTTCCATCATCGGCGATACGTTCCTGAGCGCCTGCTCAAAAACGTCGATGCCATCCTTGCCGGTCTTGGCGTTGATCATATCGATCGCGTCGTAAACCAGGCCGGTTACAGTGCTCTTCTTACCGTTGAGCATGATGCGGTTGATCATCATTTGCAGATGCACGTTACCAAAACGTACGTCTGGCGGAGTCTCGCGCTTTTCGGGTTTGATTCTTCTTGACATTCAGGCTCCTTGATTTACCGGGCGGCTTGCTGGCCCGATAGCTTTATTTCTTTTCGGCCCTTTTGGCACCGTACTTCGAACGCCCTTGCTTGCGGTTGTTCACACCGGTGGTGTCCAGCGAACCGCGCACGATGTGGTAACGCACACCAGGCAGGTCGCGCACACGGCCGCCGCGTACCAGCACCACACTGTGCTCTTGCAGCTGGTGACCTTCGCCAGGGATGTAAGCAGTTACTTCCATACCGTTGCTCAGGCGCACGCGGGCAATTTTGCGCAGCGCGGAATTCGGTTTCTTGGGGGTCATCGTGCGAACGATGGTGCAAACACCGCGCTTCTGCGGCGCGCCCTTGGGTTGGCGGGTGCGGCGGCGATGCGTGGCGTTAACGGTAAATTGCAGAGCGGGCGATTTGCTCTTCTTGCTCTTGGTGCTGCGGCCATTGCGGACCAGTTGATTAATTGTTGGCAACTTTAGCCTCCGTGCTCTAAACTACGTTGTTTCAATCTAAAAAGCCATCTTCAAGTCCGGATGGCCTTTGGCTTCCGATAAAATGCCAGGCAAAATAAACCACGCCTGACCGACGTGAGGGCTGATTCTAACACGTCCTGCGCCGCTGAGTCAATAGCAAAGCCGCCCTCTTGCGGCTTTTAACCCACGGAAAATGCAGACGGCCTATTTTACCCCAAACTGGAAGGACTTGGAGCTCTGTTTTTCCATTTATAAACCTGGCCCCACACCTGGCCTTGCTTCCCGCGCGCCCCTCAACCTTGCACAGTCACCGACAAACCGGGAAGCCGGATACTATAATAATTTTATAAAAACAATCTTAAATAATATTCCCCGCCGGGGCATTGCGAAAGGAGGCAATTCCAGTGGACAAGAGCAAGTTCTCCCCCCGCCTTAACTACTGCGATCTCGCGCGGGAAGGCCTTAATAACCCCTCCAGCCTCAGCTTCCGCAGCCTGCCTGGCTCCTGCAAGCCGGCCCGCCCGGCTGCGCAGAAGTTGGCTGGTCAGCCAGAGGCCATGCCAGCGGTCTAAGGCCGCCCTGAGGCATAGAATAACGATGCCCACTCACACCTTTACTCTGGAGCCTGTGCCGCCCTTCCGCCTGGACCTCACGGCCTGGGTCCTGCGCCGCCGCCCAGAGAACGAGATCGACCGCTGGGATGGCGAGACCTACAGCCGTGTGCTCAGCCTGGACGGCCTGCCAACGCTGCTCAGGCTGCGCCAGGTGGGCAGCCCTTCAAAACCAAAACTGGAGGTCAGCCTGGAAGGCCCGCGGGTTTCCCCCGCCTACGAACCGTCGGCCACAGCCGCCGTGGCGCGGATCTTCGGCATCTACACGGACCTCAGCGCGTTTTACACCTTCGCGGAGGGCGTCCCGGAGCTGAAACCCTGGGTAAAACTCTTCAAAGGCGCCAAGCCCACACGCTATCCCACGCTCTTCGAAGCGCTCACCAACGCGATCTCCTGCCAGCAGCTTTCCTTAACGGTAGGCATCCTGCTCCTGAACCGCCTCGCGCATCTGCACGGCAGTGCCTTCCAAACCGCCGGGAGGCTGCATTACGCCTTTCCCCATGCCCAGGCTTTGCGCGGGGCAGACCCCGAAGAGTTACGCGCCATTGGCTACAGCTTCCCCAAAGCCCGCTACATCCTGGGCCTTGCCGAGCTGGTGAGCAGCGGCGGAATTGACCTGGACAGCATTGCCATGCTGGATGACCGACAAGCCCTGGACGCAATTTGCGCCGTTAAGGGCATTGGCCGCTGGTCCGGCGAGTACTTCCTGCTCCGCGGCCTGGGACGCACGCATATTTTTCCAGGGGACGATGTTGGCGCGCGCAATCACCTGCAGCGCTGGATGGAACTCCCGGACAAACTGGACTACGCTGGCGTCAGCCAGGTGTTGGGCGAGTGGAACCCATTCGGCGGGTTGATCTACTTTCACCTTCTGCTCAAGGGGTTGATGGAGGCCGGCAATTTCCAGGTCTGA
>ENA-UOOM01004001-UOOM01004001.1-fermentation-metagenome-genome-assembly--contig:-NODE-4001-length-10037-cov-4.952915_pt1 | contig 10037 bp, 11 predicted proteins | sample MGYA00245781_ERZ724031 | MGnify/ENA primary metagenome ERZ724031 (study PRJEB28704, sample SAMN03018317) | fermentation metagenome | biome: anthropogenic terrestrial biome; feature: soil; material... | reverse complement strand
GGAGGTTTTATAGCATGTTCGGATTCCAGAAGTTGGAGATTTATCAGCTGGCAAAAGAAATAGTTAAGTATAACTACAAGTTGACTAAGAAGTTTCCAAGTGAGGAAAGATTTTCTTTGGTTCAGCAGATGAATAGGGCAGCTGTTTCAGTACCTAGTAATATTGCTGAAGGAACGAGCAGAAATACCAATAAAGATAGAGCTCATTTTATTAATATGTCCTATGGATCATTGATGGAGTTAGTTTGTCAAATGGAGATATCGTTGGATTTGGGATATATAAGTCAGGCCGAGTATCGTGAATTTATAAAGCAAACAAAGAATCTATCGGTGAAGATGAGCAACTATCTCAAAACAGTAGTTGAGCGATAGCTCTTCTAACAATAGTTAAACAATTGTATAGTTTCTATTGAACTATTATTCTGATAATCACCATTTAGCAACTGCTCCAAAAACAATCGTTTAACAACCGTTTAACCATAGTTCAACAATCGTTCGACTATTGTTAACAGGGTACACAGAGCCACTAGTGGTGGCTTAAATGCTTTTCCTTACCACCTTACCACCTTGAACCTTACCACCTTATACACCATCTTATTTAAACATAAAAAACAAGAAATCGACAAAAAGTGACAAATATTACCGAATATTTGATATACTATTATTTAGATGCGAAATTATTTTTAATAATACTTAATAATACAAGGTTACTTCGACAATAAAACTTAACAAGATGTGGTATAATACATAATTTACTCTGCATTTCATTTCACACTATTTTTCAAACTGCATCATTATCATGTCGATAGATTTTACCTGTGTATAATGTATTTATGAATAATAATGAAATGATAGTTTGGCTAGTGGGGGATATCGCTTCAGTTTTATTAAGGGATGGATTTGAGGTTTTAATATGGATCAAAAATCTGAAGGGTTTACGGTAATTGAGTTGATTGTAGTGATTGCTATACTTGGAATCATTGCTGTAATTGTTGTGCCAAAATTGATCGGGTATAGAAGTTTGGCTGTGGAAAGGGTATGTGAGACCAATCGTGATACAGTTGCAACACAGTATGAAGTTTATTTGCAAGTAGAAAATCAAGGCCAAAGTCGCTTTAATCAATTTTTAAATGAAAATTTTGGTGAAGTATGTCCAGATAGTGGCGTAATTAATTATCAAGAAGGAAAAGTAAAGTGTGGTATACATAAGAGTGTAAGTGATGAAGATGGACCACCAGGTGATGGAGTGCCTTGGTTGTGATTGGATGGTTAGGGCGACGTGAGTATGCTGAAGTAATTAGAACTACAAGATGTAGCATAAAGGTATCGAAAATTAAAAATGTTATGCAAGATGTAGTGTTTCAAAAAAACTCGGTTATTTTTGAGGTGAGTATGAGGTAAGGATGAGGTAAGGATGCGTGAAGGTCAAAACACAAAATGTTGCAGAGGAGAAAATTACTTCTGCTTGATTCTGCATAAATGTAAATAAATGGAAACTGGGTTTTCGAGGTGAGTATGGTGAAAGGACCAAGACCACAAGATGTAGCATAACGTCAGATAAAAATAAACAATGTTATGCAATATATAGTATCTATCCTTTCCGCATACTAATGTTGAAGATGAGTATGAGGTAAGGATGAGTGAAAAATGGTTATGCTAGATCCTGCATAAATGGTAATAAATGGAAGCCACCGGTTCGACGTGAGTATGCTGAAAGGACAAAGAGGCTGTGAGGCATTAATATCAATGGTTTCAGAGGTTGGTGTATAAGGGCGAATGTTACAGAAGCATTACATGTCTATGCATCCAATCATGAGATGGAATTGTGCAAGATATAGTGTTTGAAAATGATTGACATACTACATATAGGTTTTAATACATAACATAGGAAATTAAGGTGCAAATTCAAAGCACCTATACATTATATATATGAAAAACACATATGAAACTATTCAAGAGAGGGCGAATACGATGACTGAATTGAGAAGCATTCCATTTTCACCACCAGATATTTCAGAAGAAGAGATTAATGAGGTAGTAGATACTCTAAAGTCTGGTTGGATTACAACAGGGCCTAAAACCAAATTATTCGAAAATCAAATTGCTGAGTATTGCAATACATCAAAGGCAGTTGCTCTCAATTCAGCGACAGCAGCAATGGAGATGACTTTAAGACTTCTTGGAATTGGACCAGGAGATGAAGTCATTACTTGTGCTTATACTTATTCTGCGTCTGCTAGTGTCATCACTCATGTAGGTGCAAAAGTCGTTCTAGTAGACTCAGGAAAGGACTCTTTCCATATTGATTATGATGGGATTGCTGATGCAATTACAGAGAAAACAAAAGCCATCATCCCTGTTGATATTGCAGGCGTGATGTGTGATTACGATAAAATTTTTAAAGCTGTAGAAAGTAAAAAGGATTTATTCAATCCTTCAAGTGATCTACAGAAGGCATTTGGTAGAGTAATTGTAATTGCTGATGCAGCTCACTCAATAGGAGCTACTTACAAAGGAAAGATGAGTGGCGAAGTTGCTGACTTCACATCTTTCTCTTTTCATGCTGTAAAGAATTTGACTACAGCAGAAGGCGGTATGGTTACGTGGAGAGATCTTGATGGCTTTGATAATGAAGAGATTTATAAAGAATATATGCTTCTTTCCCTTCACGGCCAATCAAAGGATGCCCTTGCTAAAACTAAACTCGGTGCTTGGGAATATGACATCGTAGCTCCAAACTATAAATGTAATATGACTGATATCATGGCATCTTTAGGATTAGCTCAATTCAAAAGATATCCAGTGATAATTGAAAGAAGAAAAGAAATCATTGAGAAGTATGATGCGTTATTAAATGGATTAGAAGTAACGCCAATCAAACATTATGATGAAGACTATGCATCATCAGGTCATCTATATTTATTAAGACTTAATGGAAAAGATGAAGCATTTAGAAATGATGTAATTACGAAGATGGCTGAAAAAGGCGTATCAAGTAATGTGCATTACAAGCCTCTTCCAATGCACTCTGCGTATAAGAACTTAGGATTTAAGATGCAAGATTATCCAAATGCATTTAATATGTATAGAAATGAGATTACATTACCGCTTCATACTTTATTGACGGATGAGGATATTGAGTATGTGGTTGGTAGATTGAAAGAATCATTAGATGAGCTTAAGTAATGGGGTGAAGGTGTGTATCGTAATTTTTTTAAGAGAATATTTGATTTAGTATTGGCAATCATAGCACTTCCATTCTGGTTAATCATTTTAGTTATTGTCGGCCCGATGATTTATTTTCAGGACAAAGGCTCAATCTTCTATAACGCTCCTCGCCTTGGTAAAGACGGGAAGATCTTCAAAATGTATAAGTTCAGGTCAATGAAAATGAACGCACCTGATTTACGTAATGTAGATGGTTCTACATTCAATGCGGAAGATGATCCAAGGCTTACGAAGATAGGTAAGTTCATCAGAAAGACAAGCCTTGATGAAACACCGCAGCTCCTTAATATCATTAAAGGGGATATGAGCATAATTGGCCCTAGACCAGATCTTCCAGAGCACATGGAGCTATACGAAGGAAATGAAGCCAGAAAGCTTGAGATAAGACCAGGTGTTACCGGTTATAACCAGGCCTACTTTAGAAATACAGTCCCTTGGAAAGAAAGAATCAAGAATGATATCTACTATATTGATCATTTGACAATGTGGATGGATGTCAAAGTGTTCTTTAAGACTGCAATATCAGTTCTAAAAAGGGAAGATGTGTTTGTAGAACAGAAATCAGAAAACAAGAATGGTAAGAAAGCTAATGTCTAGTAAGAATTATGAGCTAAGACCACTACAGTGGGACACAGAATACTTTGGAGTAAGCTCTGCTAGGGTGAATCTAAGTGGCATTATCGATGAGCAAGGTCAAGAAGAGATAATAGAGTTTTGCAAAGGCTATGACTTTGTTACCATTTCAAATCTTGACAATATAAAAGAGAATAACCACTGGATAGGCAATAGAACCAATGCTTTTCTGGCTGATATGAACATTCAGTTCATAAAAGTCTTAGCTGATAAGCAAGACTATCAAGATGAGAAGACTTATGTGGTGAATTGCTTATCAAGGAATGAGCAGATAGTTGATATTGCGAGGAAGTCATTTAACTATTCTAGGTTTTTTAATGATCTCAAGCTGCCTCAAGAGCAGGCCGAGAACATCTATCTTCACTGGACTGAATGTGCTTTTGGTCAAGAGAATAAGTACTTTGTAATATCAGAGAGAGAAGGAAATGTAGCAGGGTATATACTTTTTTCTTTTAATGAAGACAGTAGTGTAATTGAACTAATTGCTGTTGATGAGAAATACCAGGGACAAAGAGTTGGAAAGTCATTGATTCAAACTATGGAATCATTTGTTATAGATAAAGGAACTAAAAAAATCAAAGTTGGAACACAGGTGGATAACGTATCTGCAGCTCAGTTTTATAATGCTATGGGATTTAAGTACGTGAGCTGCGGGAGTATGTATCATTTGTGGAGAAGATAGTGGGGAGTCGTTATCATGAGAGTTTTATATATAGCAACATCATTTCCAGAACCCAATAAAGGTGCGACAATATATACTGATTTGGCTGAAGCTCTTTATGAAGCAGGACATGAAATAACTGTGGCTGTCTCAGAACAGGCAAGAAATTTGAGTCAAACACAGATGAAAAAAGAACGTGGATTTGACGTTCTTAGAGTTGTTACTGGGAATTATTATGATGTTGGTCTTATAGAAAAGGGGATTACAACTATAAGAATCCCAACTTTAATGAAAAAAGGAATCTCTAAATATCTAAGTGATCGAAAATTTGACTTCATTTTGTATGAAGCGCCTCCAGTAACAAATGCAAGTTTGGTTAGCTGGGCTAAGATAAAATTTCAATGCCCCTCATATCTAATGTTAAAAGATATATTCCCTCAAAATGCTGCTGATATTGGGATTATGAAGAAGCGTAGTCCTTTATTTATGTTTTTCAAATATAAAGAGAAAAAATTATATGAGTCAGCAGATATTATTGGATGCATGTCTAAGGCTAATAAGCAATATATTATTAACCACAATCCGTGGTTGGATGAGAATAAGATAGAATTATTTCCTAATACAAAAAGAATAGCTGATAGCATTGATCATATTCAACAAGAAATGAGATATAAATATTCTATTCCTGAGGATGCATGTGTATTTCTATTTGGTGGAAATATGGGCAAGCCTCAATATGTTGATTTGTTGTGTAAAGCAATTATAGATTGTAAAGATGATGAAGATGTTTTCTTTTTGTTTGTTGGGCGGGGCACAGAGCGATATAAATTAGAGGAAACTATTAAGAGTGAAGAAATTAAGAATGCGATTGTCATTGAGAATCTTCCAAGAGATCAGTATGAGCAGATTACCAAAGAAAGTGATGTCGGACTTATAATATTAGATCCCCGATTTACAATTCCAAATTATCCATCAAGAATATTATCCTATATGGAGTATTCAAAACCAGTAATTGCAGCTACTGATAGATCAACTGACTTAAAAGAACTAGTTGAATCTGCCAAATGTGGGGAATGGGTATGGTCAGGAGATAAAGACGGTTTTGTAGAAGTCATCAGAAGATTTTCTAAGAGTTCATCACTCAAAGAAATGGGCAGTAATGGTAGAAAATATCTTGAGAATAACTTCTCTCTAAAGAGCTCAGTAGATATACTTGAAAAACATTTTAAGAAATGAGGTAGTTTTCGATGTTTAAAAATAAAATATTACTAATTACAGGTGGAACGGGATCTTTTGGGAATGCGGTTATGAAAAGGTTCCTAAATACAGATATAAAGGAGATTCGAATTTTTTCACGTGATGAAAAAAAGCAAGATGATATGAGAAAACTCTATAAGAATGATAAGCTCAAGTTTTACATAGGAGATGTTAGAGATCTTGCAAGTGTTAAGAATGCCATGCATGGAGTAGACTATATCTTTCATGCAGCTGCACTTAAGCAAGTACCTTCTTGTGAGTTTTTTCCACTAGAAGCAGTTAAGACAAATGTACTTGGTACAGATAATGTTCTTACTGGAGCTATTGAAATGGGAGTTAAGAAGGTGATTTGTCTTTCAACTGACAAGGCAGCTTATCCAATTAATGCAATGGGCATCTCAAAAGCGATGATGGAGAAGGTTTTTGTGGCAAAAGCAAAGACAGTTGATCCTGAAAGAACGCTTATCTGTGGGACTAGATATGGCAATGTAATGGCTTCAAGGGGGTCAGTAATTCCACTGTTTATAGATCAGATTAAGAATGGACAACCCCTAACTGTTACAGACCCCAATATGACGAGATTCTTAATGAGTCTTGAAGAAGCTGTTGAGCTCGTTGTATTTGCATTCCAGAATGCTGAAGCCGGCGATATCATGGTTCAGAAATCCCCAGCATCAACCATCGGAGACTTAGCGCAAGCGGTTAAAGAACTCTTTAATGTAGACAATGAAATTAAAGTCATCGGAACTCGTCATGGGGAGAAGTTGTATGAAACACTTCTTACAAAAGAAGAACATGTTGTTGCTAAAGACATGGGTGGATTCTATAGAGTGCCTGCTGATAAGAGAGATCTAAACTATGATAAGTATTTTGTTGAAGGAGATCAAAAGCTCTCATCTGAAGATGAGTACAATTCACATAACACAGTAAGACTTAATATAGAGCAAATTAAAGAAAAGCTACTTCAGCTTGATTATGTAAGAGAACAATTGGAAAGTTGGGATAGATAATGAAGATTTTAGTCACTGGAGCAAAGGGATTCATAGGAAAAAACTTAATAGCAGAGCTGAGAAATAGAAAGTACACTGAAATTTTTGAATATGATAGAGATACAGATCTTTCTCTACTTGATGAGTATTGTAAAGAGACTGACTTTGTGTTTCATCTAGCGGGAATTAACCGTCCAAAAGAACAATCTGAGTTTATGGAAGGTAACTTTGGTTTCACCTCCGATCTATTAGATTCTCTCAAGAAAAATAACAACATCTGCCCAGTGATGATTTCGTCTTCCATTCAAGCTGAGCTAGACAATCCTTATGGCGAAAGTAAGAAGGCTGGGGAAGACCTTCTGTTTTCTTATGGTGAAGAAACTGGATCTAAAGTTCTTGTTTATAGATTTCCTAATGTATTTGGTAAATGGTGTAGACCTAATTATAATAGTGCAGTAGCTACTTTCTGTCATAATATTGCACATGATATGCCCATTCAGGTAAATGACCCCAGTGTGGAGATGAATCTTGCTTATATAGATGATGTTGTTAGCGAGCTGATTAATACGTTAGAAGGAAAAGAAAACAAAGTAGATTCATTCTGTGAAGTGCCAGTGGTACATACTATTACTCTTGGTGAAATAGTAGATTTGATTCATTCATTCAAGAAGAGCAGAGAAGATAGGTCAGTTCCAAACATGTCGGATGCATTTGCCAAGAAACTCTACAGTACATACTTAAGCTATTTGCCAGAAGACCAGTTTAGTTATGATTTAAAGATGAATGTAGATCAGAGGGGGTCATTCACTGAATTCCTTAAAACACCTGATCGTGGCCAGGTTTCAGTTAATATCTCAAAACCCGGAATCACAAAAGGGAATCATTGGCACCATACTAAAAATGAGAAGTTTTTAGTTGTAAGTGGTAAGGGTGTTATCAGGTTTAGAAAAATTGATTCAGATGAAGTACTAGAGTACTTCGTAAGTGGTGACAAGATGGAAGTGGTAGATATACCAACGGGCTACACACACAACATCGAGAATCTTGGTGATACAGATATGGTCACGATAATGTGGGCCAATGAGTCATTTGACCCTGAGAAACCTGATACTTACTATTTGGAGGTATAACTGATGAAGAAATTAAAAGTCATGACAGTCGTTGGGACTAGACCGGAAATAATCAGATTGTCAGCTGTTATAAATAAATTAGATGAGTCTGAAGCAATAGACCATGTTCTTGTTCATACAGGACAGAACTATGATTATGAACTAAATGAAGTGTTCTTCAATGACTTCAATTTAAAGAAACCGGATTATTTCCTAAATGCGGCAACGGGAACTGCTGTTGAGACAATCGGAAATATACTTGTGAAAATAGATCCAATTCTTGAGGAAGTAAAACCTGATGCTTTTCTAGTGTTAGGAGATACAAATAGCTGTTTATGTGCAATAGCAGCGAAGAGAAGACATATCCCTATCTTTCATATGGAAGCTGGGAATAGATGTTTTGATCAGAGAGTTCCTGAAGAGACAAACAGAAAGATCGTTGATCATACAGCAGACATCAATTTAACTTATAGTGATATTGCTAGAGAATATCTTTTAAGAGAGGGCCTTCCTGCAGATAGAGTAATAAAGACTGGAAGCCCGATGTTTGAAGTTCTTGATTCTAGAAAAGAAGATATTGAGAAATCAGATGTATTGGAGAGATTAGGATTAGAAGAAGGCAAATATTTTGTGGTGTCTGCTCATAGAGAAGAAAATATAAGCTCTGAGCAGAATTTTATGGATCTAGTAGATAGCTTAAACATGATAGCAGAAAAATACCAGATTCCATTAATCGTAAGTACTCACCCTAGAACGAGAAAGATGATTGAAGCAAAGCGAATTGAGTTTAATCCTCTAGTTAAGACAATGAAGCCACTTGGTTTTAACGACTATGTGAAACTTCAAAAGTATGCAAAGGCTGTTCTTAGTGATAGCGGAACTATTAGTGAAGAGTCATCAATCCTTGCATTTAAAGCCCTGAATATTAGACAAGCTCATGAACGTCCTGAAGCGATGGAAGAAGCATCGGTTATGATGGTAGGGCTTAAGAAGGAGAGGATCCTTCAAGGGCTAGAAATATTAGAGACACAAGAGAAGGATACATTGAGATTGGTAAGCGATTATAGTATGCCAAATGTATCTGATAAGGTCTTGAGGATTATATTGTCTTACACAGATTATATAAATAGGGTAGTTTGGGGGATTTGAAGATGAAGATTGTCCATTTTGATGAAATGTTTCATCCTGAATTCGGTGACCAAATCAATATTGTTACTAAGTACCAGGTGAAACAAGGACACGATGTTTATATAGTTACGGGTGATAGTAGCGTCATTCATCCGAGGTTTAATAATTTTGCTGACAATACAAATATGGATGAAAAAGATAAAATATTTGAAGCAAGTACAGGAGTAAAAATTATTAGAATTGATATCATAAAGTACATTTCAGGGAGAGCCATTTTCAGAAGAGGATATAAAAAGCTTATCGACAACTTAAAACCGGACATTCTTTTTTGTCATTATAACGATACTGTTATTGGAATGTATTATACTTTGATAAATAAGAAACTAGAATATCCAGTTATTTTTGATTCTCACATGTTAGCTATGGCATCAAAGAATCCATTAAACAAAGTATATAGGAGATTCTATAGTTTGATCGTAGCTCCAATTATAAAACAGAATAAGTTAAGGGTTATAAGAACCCAAGATGATGATTATGTGAATACTCATCTAGGAGTCCCTAGTGAGTTAACACCATTCATTTCTTTTGGTTCAGATACGACACTTTTTTATCCAGATAGTGATATAAAATTAAAAATAAGAAAGCAGCTCAATTTAAAGGATGATGATTTTGTAGTTGTGTATACCGGGAAATTTTCGGAAGCTAAGGGAGGAAAAATTTTAGCAGAAGCTTTTAGACAAAAGTTTGATTCCAATAGAAGAGTAGTTTTACTTGCTGTAGGGAACACAAATACTGAGTATGAAAAACAAGTAGAAGGGATATTTAATAAGTCAAATAATGTTGTTTTAAGATTTCCCACTCAGAAATATTTTGATTTACCAAAGTTCTATCAAGTCGCGGATTTATGTGTTTTTCCTAAACAATGCAGCTTAAGTTTTTATGATGCCCAAGCGTGTGGAGTACCTGTTATAGCAGAAGATAATAATATAAATAACAGGTACTCCACACGCTTGGGCATCATAAAAACTTAAGC
>ENA-UOOM01003995-UOOM01003995.1-fermentation-metagenome-genome-assembly--contig:-NODE-3995-length-10049-cov-9.115469_pt1 | contig 10049 bp, 17 predicted proteins | sample MGYA00245781_ERZ724031 | MGnify/ENA primary metagenome ERZ724031 (study PRJEB28704, sample SAMN03018317) | fermentation metagenome | biome: anthropogenic terrestrial biome; feature: soil; material... | reverse complement strand
TTACAAACACATAGTAAAAGCAATTAAATCTGTGCTTTATGGCAAAAGTTAATCCGCACGTTAAGCGCAGGTATAACTTATGTTACCGAGCCAGGAAGAAAGGATACAAAATAATAACACCTACTCGCACGATGTACCGTCCATCTGAAACAGATTGCAATTTAGAAAATCAATTATATGAATTTGGCTTTGCAGTTCAACTGACAATTTTTAATCATGAATAAATTAGAAAAACAAATATTTGATAAGTATCCAAGCTGGCCAGCATTCCTACAGGACCAGTCTCCTGAGCAACTGATAGTAAATTATGACTTTGTCAATAACTTTAATGATGTGTACAACACTTCAGACATTACACTTAAGTTCCTGTCAGATTTGTACAACCTAAAGAAGTCTTATGCAGGTTACGAATACCTTGAACGCTGGCTGAATTTCCTGAATGATTTCCTGAATATCAACAAAGGCCTCCAGCCCGGAGTGATCAAGCAGCTCTCATATATCCTCTACGCAAAATACAGTCATTTCAGGCTATCAGATCTGAAGCTTCTATTCAATTACATCCTTGACAGTCGTTACGGAACATTCTACGGAAGCATTGACACACAACGCATATCATCGAGCTTTTTCGGTTATAGCAACGAGAGGAAAGAGGCTTTCACTAAGATAGAAAAGGAAATTGAAGAACAGCAAAAACAATCAGGACGTGATATACCCTCACAGCTGCCTGATTATAATAAACATCCTGATCTCATGAGATACTCACCAATTGAGAAGATTAGAGAACTGGCTAAATCTAAAACAATATGAGACTAACGCTTTCATTATTCTGTACGAACATTATAGAATCCAAGTTAGGATACGATAAAGTTCAACTTCTAAATCAGATGCTTGAACGATTCGACAGTCTTAATGTGAGCACAATTGAATTCTACGATATACTGAGAACAATTAAAAGCAATGTAGAAGCTATTGATAGATATTATCGAAATTCTGATTCAATCATAATAAACATTTCCTGCATGATTCCGGGTCCAACGCACATAATAGAATTCAGATCTAATTTATACAGATCATTATTAATTGCAAAGCAGTATTATACTTAACTATTTTTTCACACAACAGCCTAAGCTGTGAAGCCCATGGCTGTTTTTTAAAGCAACTAACTTAAAATTAAATCATATGAGCACTCAATTATCATTTTTAGAACCAATTGCAGTTCGCAGAAAATATTTAAGAGACCGACGTGGCAGATTTGCAAATAAAAAAAGATTGGAAGTTGAAGAGGCAAAGCAAAGCGCTGAACACTATCGGAAGTTGTATGAATCGGAGAAGCGAAAACTAATGCCAGTTCTCAGGCGAATGATTAGAGCAGAAAGAGAATTATACAATTTGAAAAATAATTACACATGAATACAAAAGTAACACTCATTGATTCCGGGCAAGACTTTCAAATTTTTATTTGCGACGATACCGGTAAGATTATAGAGGTTCATCCTGAACCCAACATTAAATCTATTTGGATAGGATCTTTCCTTCCAATTAATGACAAAAACCTTATGCAGGAAGGAAAATACTGCGCTATAAGAAAAGCTTACAGTAACAGTTTCGGATATTTGAGACACTTGATTCAAAAAATAGAAAAAATATGAAAGGAATATGTTTTAAACCACCTCTTTTTCACCTGACAGTTCAGGGTACAAAGAAACAGACTAGACGGATAATAAAACCGCAACCTGATAAACTCAGAAGTATTAACCGTATTTTTTGCAATACAATTCCATCTTATGAATTGACAAAGAAGCCATGGGAACCAGAACCATCTTACCACTTTTTTATGCACGAAGGAAAATATCTTAAACCACGCTACAAAGTAGACGAAATCGTGTATCTGAAAGAACCGTATCACGTGTTTGATGAAGAAAATAATTTATGTCTATACAAATATCCGCCTAAAGAGGATTGGCTGACAGATAAAGAATTTTCAGACATTGTACACTCTTTGAGTGAATTAAAAGGATGGCACAATAAACTATTCATGCCTGAAAAATATGCCCGTTACTTCATCAAGATTACAAACGTGAGAGCAGAGAGGTTGCAGGATATAAGCGAGGAAGATTGTATCAAAGAAGGCATTAAAGTAGGCAGATGTGGTAATGAATCAAAATGGATGAAAGCATTTTATGTGGAAGGAGATAATCAACCATACATAACCGCAAGAAGAGCGTATGAAATGCTTATAAATAAAATAAACGGTAAAGACACCTGGCAAAGTAACCCTTGGGTATGGGTGTATGAATACGAACTAATTAAACAATAAATAATCATGGAAAAAGAATTTAAAGGGACAAAAACTAAAAAAGGAGAACTAAAATGGATTCGGTCTGGAATGGGGTTTCAGGTTCTAACGGCTGATTCATATTACTCGATTTGCGAAGCTGTTGGTAAAAAATCACAGGAAGAACAAATAGCCAACGCTCAACTTATAGCCGTTGCACCTGAGCTATTAAAATTCGCAATGTATATAGCAAAGCACGAAAAAGGTTCGGCTCCCAGTGTAGGGTATTTTCAGGAAATGATTGAAAGAGCTGAAAAAGTAATAAACAAAGCATTAGGGTAATGGCAAAGAAAAAAGGAGGTTTTACGAACAGATTTGAAGAAAACGCGCTCCGGGAGAGCGCTTTAATTATTTCTGAAAAATCACAAGGAATGTTCAGTGATCTTGTCCCACATCGGATAAATGCAACCACTATCATTCTGATAAATCCAAATAAAGATAGAGACAAACAGGTGAAAAACTACCTGTCTAAACTAGAAAGCAATAGATTTAGATATTAATAATAATGAGCACAATTAAACTACCTGAAATTAATGCGGGTGCATTAGAGTTCGTGGATGATCGAATACAGGACATTGTAGATACCATTAACGAAGCATTTGTTGTGAAAACATCTTGCCTGGATCCAAGTAAATTCAGCATTGAAAGTAAAGATAAAAGCAGATACCGGTACCAACCAACAATGGACACTTTGTACCTATATCTTAAAGGTATTGGAAAATCAATTTCAAGAACAGATCTTCGCATCATGCTTAGAGATCAGAATTATTTTGACCAGGAGAATCCTATACTTAATTATTTTGATAAGATAAGAGGGACGTATAAAGGTGAGAGTCACATAGACAAGCTTTGTAACCATATAACTCCGAGATCATTTGATAAAGAGCCTGACTATTATCGTGAACGTATGAATTTCCTTATTCGTAAATGGATGGTTGCAAGCGTGGCCCAGTGGAAGGATGGAATTCCTAACGCTGTAGCACTCGGTTTTATATCAATGGAGGAATATATCGGAAAAACATTTTTAACCCGCTTCTTTCTGCCTGAATCGCTCGAGGGCTACTATGTTCAGCCTGAGAACGACAGTAGATTTTCATTATCCGATGTTTTCACAAGATATCTAATCGTTTGTTTCGATGATCTGGTAGGTATTAATAAAGGAACGGCCAGGATAGAAGAATTCAAGAAGTACACGCGCTCTCAAATGATCCTGGTACAAAGGCGTAACGATGAGTTTCCAACCGAACGAAACAGAGTTGCAGTACCAATGTTCACTGCTAACCGCACAGCAGAAATGGGCGGCTTCCTGACGCAGAATCACGGTACCAGCCGTTACGGCACAATAGAGGTCGAGAAGATTGACAAACGCTACTCTCAGCGAGTTAAAGTTGATCAAATGTGGGCAGAGGCATTGATGTTGTATGAAAACTCTGAGTTTGATCCATTCTACAGCGACGAATATATTCAGGAGCTGCAGGACTACAACCAGAGATACCTCATTCAAACAGATGAAGAGAAGTACGTGAAGCTTTATATACTCCCTCCTGATGATGAAGAAGACGAAGAAGCCGAATGGCTTACAGCAAGTGATATCGTTCACAGGTTAAGAAAAGAGCGGAAGATATCATCAGCAGATAAAATGAAGGTGACACCACAGGCTGTGGGGAAAGCGTTATCATCTTTAGGATTTGTAAAAGAATCCAAGCGGGTGCCAACGAAAAGTTACCCGGAGTATAGATATCAGGTAAAGTTTAATTTATAATGTATAGATGGGTGATGGGGTGTAACGTGTGTATAATAATTATAATATACTTATTATTAATTAGTTAGTAATATATCTCTTTTTTTTTATTATGAAAATAAATTATTATTCTAATATGCTTACTACTTACTACAACATAACTCAAATCATTTACAGTATTAACTTTTCAATGTAGTAACTTGATTTATCAGGTTACTACAAAGTTACTACAATTAATTATGCATTATTTTGCTTACTTCACTTTAATTGGCTATCTTTCAGATAGATGTGTAGTATGTAGTGTGTAGTAACCTTTTTATTTTTACGATATTATTATTTTTTTTCAGACTTAAACACAAACAAAATGAGCGATTTCTGCATTTATTTAAAAGTTGAGCCATATTTAAAACATTTTCTTGAAACTAGCTTTGGCAATCCTGTTCAGGTGATGCGCGACAGCCCTGAATCACGTATAATAAGGCAGTTTATAACCAAAACGCCAGAAGGTGAGATGCCCGACCTGGGCATAGACAGTAACCTGCAAGTTGAGATCCCCTACTACAAGGAAGCTGACCCGCGAGTATACAACTACATGGGTGAAAAAGCTAAGGTTGCACTTGTTGATAGCTTTGATCATCTTCTTAAAGCTTGCATGATGAAAGAGCTTGGTTCGCTTGAAAATTACAGACGAGGGGAAATTTCCAAACAGATTTACGCCTGGATGGAAAAACACGGAATTCCAGAAGAATGCTGGTACACTATTTCTCAGAAATATTATCGACTTAGGAAAAAGTATCGGGAAAAAGAGGTTAGTTTATAGCTTTATTTTTCGAGTTTGACCCTATTAATAAAACAACTAAAACAATATAAACTAACCAAATAACAAAAATTATATGAATAATTTACAGCTACCCGGAATATTATCTGTCGGATATTGCGAAGCAAAAAAATTGCAGCCCGATATTTTAGATATCTATGATAAAAATGCTATTATGAAAATTTATGGCACTATGATAGATTTACCAATTAACGGTCAAGGTTCAATCGATGTAAGGAGTGAGACCGTAAAAGGAACAACAATCTATAAAATGAAAGCTACTTTTAATATTTGTGGAAAAGATAATGATGTAAAAAAAATCTGCGCAAGATTGCAAAAAAACATCCATTCGTTCATGTATGTCACAACTGAAGGTCAAAAAATACTTCAAGGAACGCACGAAAAGCCCTATCCAACAGTTACTGTCAAGTATATTAATGATGATTTACCAACCGGCAGACGTGGTTATTTTATTGAAGTGAATTACCAAAACACTCATTCATTCATCACTTTGGAGTAATTGACAGTCTTTTTATACACATTAATTAAATAGTAACGTTGCATATAAATTTTAATGCAACGTTTTTTATGGCCAAGAAATATGATATTGATATTGATTCATACATTGGTAGCTGGACCTGCAACAAAAAAGCAGTAAAGTACTATCTTAATGAATTAGGTGAAAAAGAAGTTACCGTACGTGTCAACTCTCTGGGTGGTGATGTAGATACAGCAATTGATATAGCTTCACAATTTGAGGCACATGGTAACATTACCTGTGATCTATACTCATTCAATGCATCTGCAGCTACCGTTCTTACAATGGGAGCTAAAAAAGTAAGAATGCATGAAAATGGAATGTACCTGATTCATAAAGCCATGGTTTGGGTGAATGAATGGGGTTACATGAATGAAGACTCGCTGGAAGAGGTTATTGAGAAACTTAAAAGTACAAAACAAGACAGTGCAGTAATTACTCTTAATCTTGCCAGGATGTACGCTAAAAAATCAGGAAAGGATATCAAGGATATTCTCAACCTGATGAAAAAAGAATCATGGCTTGATGCCCAAACTGCCAAAGAATGGGGGTTTGTTGACGAAGTGTTCAGCGGATCTATTCCTTCTAAAAAACAAGAGGATGTTGTTGAGATGCTCAATTGTGCAGAACTTCCAATTCCTGAGAACTACAAAACTAAAGAGGATGAAAAGTCACAGCCCGAAGATGATTCTATTAACATCTCACGAAAGGATTTCATGGGAGAAATTATATCCGGAATCAAAAATATTTTTACAAACAAAACCGAACCAGAAAAAATGAGTAAAAAAGTAATTCAGGCGGCTTTAATAGCTGCTATCCTCAATGTTGAGAATATTGAGGCAGTTGACGACAAAATTGAGTTTTCCCAGGAAGATCTCACTAAAATTGATAATGCTATAGAAGCACTCAATGAAAAGATTACAACTCTTGAGAACTCGGTTTCTGAAAAGGAAACAGAAATTACCAATCTGAAACAACAGATTGAAGCGAAAAATGCCGCCCCTGGAGACACAACCAAGGATGCGAATAAGAAAGATGATCAGAGTGTCGATGAAGACGAAACAGTTTATTTTGATAACTCTGCGATTGAATCGGCCAAGAACCTTTTCAATATGATTCCATAATTAAATTAACTCTTAAAAATTTATATTGATGAGTAAAGTTATTATTACACCGGCCGATCTTGAAAAATCAGCAGCAAAATATCGCAAAGAATTGCTGATCATGTCGGTCATTGCTCTGCAAAGCACATTGCAACACATGTCGCTACGTACCGGGATTCGGTATAAAGAGACTGTTGGCGAACTATCAGGCTCTCTTGAAATGGGACCTTACGATGAAACTCGTAAAAACAACGCTGATGTGAAAATAGTAGGACGTGAGCTTGAAACCTTCTTCGGTTCAGTCTGGGAAAGTTTTTCTCCTAATTCGGTATATCAATCTATCTATGGTGATAGTGTGGTAGTGGGTGAAGGTCTGAAAAATGTTCCAATCGCAAAAGCTGTTCTTGCATTTATGATGAAAAAGTTATCGCAGTCTCTAAATAAGAACATTTGGAGTGCTGTCAGAAATGCTGCAGGAACAAAAACAGTAGACCTGTTCAATGGATTTGATACTATTACTTCAACAGAGATCACCGCAGGTAATATTGCTGTAGCAAAAAACAATCTCTTTGAATTTACTGAAGTAATTGATTCAACAAATGCAGTTGATTTACTTAAAGCTTTTTACCGTGCAGCATCAGATGAACTGCAGGGTGATGGAGATGAAAACATGAAGCTTAAACTTTTCATGCCAAAAAGTATTTATAATGCCTATGTTGATGACTATCAAATGACAGTTGGTGCCGTTCCTTATAACAAGGAGTTCAAGAAAACATTCCTTGAAGGATCAGATGACCAGTGTGAACTTGTAGCTCTACCCAACAAGAAAGGTTCTGAGTTTCTACACCTGACCCCGAAAAAGAATATGCTGGTAGGTGTTGATCAGCAATCAGATTTAGAGAAGATCACTGTTGAAAAACACTCTCCTTTCTTATTGGACTTTGTTGCTGCTATGTTCTTCGGGACTCAATTTGAATCAATTTCTCCCGAAAGGTTACTTGTTGGAAAATTATTCACTGAACCAGTAGGAGGATAAGATATGGCAAAAGATTGTACTGGATTAACCCCTCAGTCACTTGAATGGTGTGAGGGTGCCGTAAATCTCCCAGGCATTCGCCGGGAAGTTTACGTAATTGCTAAAAGGGACATTGTAAAATTCCCTGAGCGTGTTCTTGAGTATGTCACTAACATGGGAGAAATTGCAACTCTAAAAGGCTCTTTCGTTCTTGCTGAAACAGCTAAGTGGAACGTGTTGAATGTACTGGTTGACAGATCACCCGTGGTTGTGGAAAACCAAGGTGTCAAGCCATCTAAATCATTCTTGAACAGAGCTACATTTGTTCATCCTGGAGTTGAAGAAGATGCAGCTGCATTTTGCGCACTGGCAAATAATGATGACTATGTCTACATTATTCAAACTAAGCCTGGTAAATACCGTGTACTTGGTAATGAAATGTATCAGACTGAGACTACTCCGACCCAAGCTCTTGGAGCAGGTGCAACAGACGAAATGGGGACTACTATCGAGGTTACAGTAACTGACAGTATGCCGGCGCCATTTTATACCGGTGAAATTGTAACTGCTGACGGAATAATTAACCCTGATCCGGTAGTACCGTAAGTTAATCTCTCTTGCTTTAATTATAGCTCATTCAAAAAGGCGACTTCAATTATGGAGCTGCCTTTTGTCTTTTATAGGTAATTACGTATGAATTACCTTCGGTACTCACAATGGTAGTATAACTTTTGAATAAAAATGAAATGAAAAATCTTACTGAAGAAATTAAAAAAATGCTCGATCTTCCAAAAGAGGATGTCGATATTGAAAAGGCAGCTCTTCTGCTTCTTAAAATCAACCGTAATAAAATAATGTATCATAACCTTGTTCGTCGTAATGCTGTAGATAAAGCACTCTATGAGCTTCGCAAACATTATGATTCCCGGTTGCGTACGCATATCATCAAAGAAGCCCCTGAAATGGAAACAAAGGTCGCTGAAGTAATTGAAAAGACTCCGGAGATCAAGAGTGATGAAGAGATTGATGAAAAGGTTACGAAAGGTAAACGTGATGATCACGAAGAATTACCTGACGAAGTCAAAGCTCTTTACCTTGAAAACTTCAACATTCTCAGAAGAATGAGAAAGCTTCATGAGCAACTCAAGTTAATGGTGGATAATTCACCGTGCGATCGTTTCCCTTATCTTTCCGAGCTGTTGACATTTGACTCCAAACTGCGAAAAAATTGGGAGTTATATGATTCATACAAACCGGGTGATTCTTTAGATGCATTTACTCAAACAGAAGAAGAGAAAAAGGATTCTGAAAAGGAATCTGAAGATGATGGTGAATTGGTACCGGCAGATCCTAAAAAAGTATCAACCGCAAGAAAGTATCTTTCAACTAACAAAAAGAAAGCTCAGACTCTTGAAGGTGATCCAAAAAAAGAACTCATTTCTAAAATGCAGGAAAGGCTTGATTACCTTGTAAGAACAGGCTCCGGTATATCCGATGAACAGTTGGCAGAATATAAAGAACTGGGATTGAATGTTTAAAACTGTCAAAATGGAAATAAAGCCTGTATTGGAAAATCCTTTACAGGCTTTTTATACTGATAAATTTCAACTCTATGATATTATAGAGGTGATTTTATCACAACTTCCATATTGCAAAGAGTTGACAATGACCTCATTTTCAATATCTGAAGAATTTACCAGGAAGATATATCGTTTCCGTGAGCAATTCTTTATAAATGAAATAAATCTATTTCTTGATACTAAAGCAGCTGCGAAAGTTCAGAAATTAAATCTATTTCTTAAGAACACATTTGACAATGTGTACTTAACAAATAACCATGGTAAGGTAATAATTTTCGATTCTGATCCACGTGTTTCAATTTGTACAAGCCAAAATCAAACACGCGGGAATCGAAAAGAATCTCATGTGATAACAACAGACTGTCAAATATATTATTTATTCGAAAAAGCAATTTGTGATATGAAATCCAAGGCAGTAAAATTATGAATATTGAAAAATTAAAAGAATTAGCAGCAGATCTACTGCCAATTGAAACAATATCAATATTGCTTGATGTTGATGAGTTGATACTACGTGAGGTTATTTCTGACCGCACATCTGAAGCATCAAGAGCGTATTATCTCGGTCAGGCTCAAACTATTGCCGCAATCAGAAAACAGGAGGTTGAACTTGCTAAAGCAGGATCACCGCTCGCTGTTGAAAATGTAGCTGATTATATAATTGAACAGAAGACTTCTGAAAATGGCTAAACCGCAAACTCTTGAACTCTGCAGAGTACACCTATTTGATGATGTTGAAAAGCTTAAAAATAACAACCTTTCTCAACAGGCAGTTGACCGTATTATACGCTTACGTGCAGCATTTAATTTATGGAATAAATATCCACTCAAAAAAGAAGCTGAGATAAGAGATTTCATAATGAAATACTCCGGAGTAGAAAGAACTGCAGCCTATGAAGACATTCAGATCCTCAAAATTC
>ENA-UOOM01003994-UOOM01003994.1-fermentation-metagenome-genome-assembly--contig:-NODE-3994-length-10052-cov-10.198059_pt1 | contig 10052 bp, 15 predicted proteins | sample MGYA00245781_ERZ724031 | MGnify/ENA primary metagenome ERZ724031 (study PRJEB28704, sample SAMN03018317) | fermentation metagenome | biome: anthropogenic terrestrial biome; feature: soil... | reverse complement strand
TTGCAGATGAATATCTAATCGACCTTAATGCCACCAGAGCATATAAGGCGGCGTACCCAAAAGTAAAAAAAGATGATGTAGCGGCTCAGGCAGGTAGCAGGATGTTGAGAAATGTCAAGGTATCAGCCTATATCGAAAAACGTATAAAGGAACGAGAGAAGCGCACTGAGATCACTCAGGATATGGTTCTTAAGGAGTTGGCGGCTATTGGGTTTGCCAATGGTTCTGACTTTGCGAAGGTAGTTGAGAGAACCATGAAGGATAAACTTGGGAATTTTATAATTGACGGAAATACAGGAGAGCCAATAAAGTGCAAGACGGTTGATTTGATTCTTACTGATGATTTGCCTGAGGAGAAGAAAAAAGCAATATCGGGAATTAAAGAAGGAGCAAACGGAATCGAAGTTAAACTCAACGATAAAGTAAAAGCGCTTGAACTCCTGGGCAAGCATTTAGGCATGTTTGAAAAGAGCGATAATAACGAGGAAGCTCTTAACAAACTGGATAGCATTCTGGAGGGAATCAACCATGCAACTAAGTAACATGCAAAAAGAGTTTTGGAATAATGCAAATTCCCGTTGGAATGTGAAATCAGGGGCTACACGTTCAGGCAAGACTTACCTTGACTATTATATCATTCCTCGTAGAATTCGGGCTGTAGCAGGCAAGGAGGGTCTTGTGGTTATCCTTGGCAACACGAAAGGGACATTGCAAAGAAATATTATTGAGCCGCTCCAGAAGATATTTACCCCTGCGTTGGTTTCTGATATTCGGTCAGACAATACAGCGATGTTGTTCGGTGAAAAATGCTACTGTTTGGGTGCAGATAAGATTAATCAGGTTGACCGTATTCGAGGATCCAGTATTAAGTATTGCTATGGTGACGAGGTTGTAACATGGCATGAGGATGTATTCAACATGCTTAAGTCCCGTCTGGATAAGCCCTATAGCTGTTTTGACGGCACTTGTAACCCTGACAATCCAAATCATTGGTTTTATAAATTTCTGCACAGTGATGCAGATTTATTTTTGCAAAATTACACCATTGAGGATAATCCCTTTTTGGATAAAGGTTTCATAGAGAACTTGAAAAAGGAGTATTTCGGTACCGTTCTCTATGACCGCTACATATTAGGCAAATGGGCATTGGCAGAGGGTTTGATTTACAAGCAATTTGCCGATAATCCCGAAAGATTTATGATTCCCAAAGACAAACTTCCCGTCAGATTTGAGAGCATCAATATCGGTCACGATTTTGGCGGCAACAAATCCAACCATGCTTTTGTGGCCACGGGCATTTCTTTCGACAATCATGTTTATAAGCTGAGAGCCAAAAGCATCAAAGCAACGGGCATGAGTTTTACACAGTTGGAACGAGAGTTCGTTTCTTTTGTAGAAGGAGTTATTCGGGATTATGGTTATCCTGATGGGGTGTATTGTGACAGTGCCGAGCAGACCATGATTAACAGTTACCGCCAGCACACTTCATACCCCGTATACAACAGTTTGAAGAAGCCTATTAACGATCGTATCCGATGCACCCTATTACTCATGGGTGCGGAACGGTATCACATTGTAGAGGGTGAATGCGACGACCTTGTAAACGGTCTGAAAACAGCGGTATGGGATGAAAAAAGTTTAGAGGATAAGCGTCTGGACGATGGTACCAGCGACATTGATATACTGGACGCTGACGAATACAGTTTTGAATATAATATTTACAGATTGGTAGGTGATTAAGGGTGCTGAAAACGCTATGGAAATACATATTACGGCTGTTTGGAATTGAAAAAACAGATACCACAGACGCGCAGATGTCAAAGAATGCTGTATATTCAAAGCAGTTCGAGGATACGGAAGCTATCAATTTCACCGCCATATTTGCCGCCAAGTTGACCACGCTTTCTGTCAGTGAAAGCACAGCGGATATTGTGGGGGACAATGCAAGGGTGGCCTTGTTGGATGAATGCATGAGCGATGCATGGGCGAAAATCAAACGGATTACTTCCCGAATGCTGGGTACTGGTGGGTGCGCCATTGTTCCGTATGTGCAGGATGGAGAAATCCATTTTGATGTTGTTGCACAGGACAGAATCGCTATCCATGAAAAGAAGGGCGATCGCATTACAGCAGCGACCATACTTGCGGACAGCATTATCCAAGGCACAAGGAAATATTATCGTTGGGTGAATTATGAAATTGAGAATAATACGGTACTCATTACCAACAAGGTAACCGATGAATCTGGAAAGGATGCATTTATCCAGCAGTGGGCAGGCATTGAGGATAGGTCAATTACCGGTGTTGACAGGGTGCTATTTGCTTATTTCAAGTCTCCTGTGGATAATCGGAAATTCAGCGATTTCTACGGCGTACCCATTACATATGGTTGCGATACAATTATAAAAGAAATTTATGACTGCTTTAAACAGATTCAGGATGAATACAGTCTGAAAGAAGTTAAAGTATTTGCTGATGAACGAATGTTCAAAAAAGACCCGAAGACCAACGATTACAAGATTCCTAGTAAAATGTTTTTTGCGACGCATGGCAATGAAACAGGCCCTATGATTGAGACATTCAGTCCTGACATTCGAGACAGCAGCTACTACAGCCGTTTGCAGTACCTTTATGAACTGCTGGAGCGTGCCATCGGCACAAGCAAGGGCGTTTTAACAGCACCCGAAACAAGGGGAGCCACGGCAACGGAAATCAAAGCCGGGCTGTATGATACCTATGCAATGATTGGGGATATTCGGACGGTTATCGAAAACGGCATGAAGGATTATATTTATGCCTGTAATGTGCTTGCCAACTATTACGGCATTGCACCTCAAGGGGAATATGAATTAGCATTTGACTGGTCGTATTCTCTGATTGAAAGTTCTGCTGAAACATGGGCACAGTTGAAAGATGCGCAGTCCATGGGCATCAAGAGAAAGGCAGAGTTGCGGCAATGGCTGAACCCCAATGAATCCGCTGACGATGCACAGGCGGTCATTGATGAAATAAAAAAGAGTGATCCTCCTTTGGATGCCATGGGTTTTGGCAAGTTCGGAAGCTAGGTGATTAAATGCTAACCGAGGAAGAATTAAATTATCTGGCTGATATTTTTTCTGAGCGTTTCGGGGATGTTGGAGCAAAGATATTGCGGGATATTGCCATTTCCTTGAAAGAAACGGGTGATCTCATCCCATCCTACTCAAAGAAACTGCAACAACTGTATGAGTATGGCTATGATGTAAATTTGATTACAAAGGAGTTAGCCAGGGAATCAGGTAAAAGCTTTGCAGAGATTGAAAAGCTGTATGAATCCGTGGCGCAAGAGGGGTATGGATGGGCGAAACCGTTTTATGATGCAAAGGACATGGCTCAGATTCCTCTTGCTGAAAACAAGGCTCTGCAAACCATCCTGCAATCAGCTGCCAAGGTAACAAGGGGCAATTTACAAAACATAAGCAATACAACAATGTTGGGTATTGGCGGTGGCCAAGAGTTTCAACCCATTGCCTCCTTTTACAAAAAGACAGTGGATAGAGCGATCACGGCAGCTGCTACGGGAGCCGAGGACTATAATACGGTAATTAAAAATGCTATCAAGGAAATGGGTGAAAGCGGTCTTAGAGTGCAGTATGAAAAAGGCTATACAAAGCGTCTGGATAGTGCCATTCGTCAGAATGTTCTTGACGGTGTTAGCTATATCGCCCAAGAAACTGCCAAGGCTACAGGGGAGGAATTCGGGGCTGACGGTGTGGAAATATCTGCTCATAGCCCCTGCGCTCCTGATCATATCCCGTATCAGGGCAGGCAATATAGCGCAAAAGAATTTGACAAGTTGCAAGGGGAGTTAAAACGTCCTATCGGTCAATGGAACTGCCGCCATATTGCATACCCGATTTTGTTAGGCATTAGCGTTCCTGCAAACAGCAAAAAGGAATTGGCTGAAATGCAGCAATATTCTAATGAAAAATTCATGATTGATGGTAAGGAGTACACGAGATATGAATGTACACAGATTCAGCGGAAACTTGAAACTGCTATCCGTTATGCCAGAGAGGAAAAACAGTTGTATCAGGCTGTAAATGATGCTGATTTAGTGCGCGGGGCCACGGGCAAGATAAGGATTCTTTCCAACAAATATATTGAGGTTGGAGAAAAGGCAGGCTTGCCCACAAGGGCTGAGAGAATGAGAACGGTTTCGAACCAGCTAAAAGAAAAAGAAGTTAGAGTAAACAATTTCATATCGTTGCCCAAGACCAAGGATGTAAAAATTTCCTCTGATAAATTTACAAAATATGCGTTAAATAAAGATAAAGATTATAACAAGGCTGTAGCATTCGAAAAGGCTTTAGGGTATAATATAGACAACGCAGAGGATTTAATTGCGGCCATTAGAAAGAATTCTAGCAGATACCCCGCAACAGAAAAGCCTGATTTGGGTTACGGTAAAAGATACGAAGTATTAATGCCTCTAGTTGGCCCGAATGGCAAACAGGCTAATGTAAAAACAGCTTGGATTCATGACAAAGAAACAGGCGAACTGAGATTGACAAGTGCGTATGTTACCAGTAAAAAGGCAAAGGAGTGATATGAGTGACAATCAAGTTATATGATGAAGTGAAACTAAAAGACGGTAGAGAGGCTCATATTGTGGAAATTTATGAGCAGGGTGTGGCGTACGAAGCAGACATCAAACTTCCTGACGGGGAGTATGATACCGACACAGTGAAACACGAAGAAATTATGGAAATTTTAAGCAATAAAGATTAAACCACTTAAACAAACGTTTAGGTGGTTTTTTCATATAATAAATTATAGGAGGTACAAACAATGGATTTAAGAGAAGCAAAACAAATCTTGGATGAACAAATAGCGTTATTGGTCAAATGGAATAGAGATAATATTAATTATGAGCCTGAACAGGTGAGGAAAAATACAGAAACAATTGCTACTATTCTTTTTCACAAAGATTTTCGGCCTTAATATTTTTGTATATGTAATTGTAAGTTTCAACTACTTTTTCAGCCGTTTTATCTTCTGTATTGTACAGCGAACCAGTGCTTAATTTTAATAGTTCGAGTGCTAAATCTTCTCTTGTCATGTAACCACCTCCCTTCAAGGTGATTATGTTCAGGCTCAGTTTTATTTTACGGCTGAAATTGTGTTTTATCAAATAATAAATTATAGGGGGTGATTCCAAAATGAAAAAGCTACCAATTGGACTTTGACACGGAGGTGATCCCTTTTATCTCGTCTTTGAGTACAGACGTTAAACAGGCTCTTTTTTGATGCAAATTACCCGAGCCTAGGGAATAAATAGGCGGCTCAATACCAGGACTGGCTGGAGAAAAAGGACAGAGTGACGAAAGGAGAAAATATATGGAATGGTTAAAAGAACTTTTGAAAGGTCTGGAAGGTGCAGAGGATTTAGAAAAAAAGATTGCCGGGGGTATTGGCAAAAACTTTGTTTCTAAGGATGATTTCAACACCTTGAATGCCACAAAAAAGAAGCTGGAGGGTGACATTGTTTCTCTCAAGGCTGACTTGGAAAACGGTGATGATTTCAAGGGGAAATTTGAAGCATTGGAGAAGCAAGTCAAAGCAGATAAAGAAGCCGCTGAACTTGCTACAAAGCAGGCCGCACAGGAAACAGAATTCCAGACCCGTTTCACCGGTGTTGTGGGCGAACAGAAATGGCGGGATGAACTTACAGGCAATGCGGTTTTTGCTGAGTTCAAAAAGGCTGTAGCAGATGAAGCCAACAAGGGCAAGGGCGACAAGGATATTCTGGATGCTTTGACCAAGGATAAGAATTATTTTGAAAACCCGAATAAACCTGCCAATATGCCTAGTATGGGCAAGGTTGATTTTAGCAAGGTAACAAAAGAACAGTTTGCAAAGATGGGCTACAAAGACAAAGTGGCCTTGTTCAATGAAGACAAGGCACTGTACAACTCATTAAGTGAAAAACAAGCGGAATAAGAAAGGAATGTGAAAATATATGGGACAGACAAAATTATCTAACATCATTAACCCTGAGGTTATGGCTGACATGATCAGCGCAAGCCTCCCCAAAAAGATTAAGTTTTCTCCGATTGCAAGGATTGACAACACCCTTGCAGGGCAGGCAGGTAATACAATTACCGTACCAAAATATGCATACATCGGGGATGCAGAAGACGTTGCCGAAGGTGTGGCAATGGGTACAACTGTTTTGACTGCAAGCACCACACAGGCAACTGTAAAAAAGGCTGGTAAAGCGGTTGAAATTACAGATGAAGCCGCCTTAAGCGGTTATGGCGATCCTGTAGGGGAAGCTGCAAATCAGTTGACCATGGCAATTGCCGCAAAGGTTGATAATGATTGCCATGACGCATTGTTGGGCGCCTCTTTGGTTTATGATGGCACAGCAAGTGCAATCGGCTATGAAGGGGTAGTGAACGCGATTGATTTGTTTGAGGATGAATCTGATACACCTACAAGCAAGATTGTCTTTTTGAATCCGAAACAGGTTACGCAGTTGAGAAAAGATGAAGATTTCAAGGACATTAACAAGTATCCCATGCCTGTAATCATGAACGGCACCATTGGCTCTGTGGCTGGTTGTCAGGTGGTTACATCCAAGAAAATCAAGGAATACGGCTATGTAAAAGATAATTCCGCAGGCACAATTACGATCGTGTCCGACGCTACCACCGAAGATGCCACAAATAAGCGTCTTGGAACAATTCAGCCTTTGACATTTGAAACATTGGTCGTGGGCGACAAGGTGAAGGTTCTGAAATATTACATTAACCCGGTTGTTGTAACAGCGGCAATTGACCCGAATCAAGAAGCAAATGCAGACGGGTTCAGTGAAGAATCTCCTGCGCTCACGATTTATACAAAGCGTAATGTTGAAGCAGAAAGCGACAGAGATATTCTTGCAAAAACAACGGTTATTTCTGCCGACGAACATTATGCGGCAGTGCTTTCCAATGATTCCAAGGTGGTTCTTGCAAAATTCAAGGCATAAGGCGGTGATTTTATGCTGTTAAGACGGTACAAGAAAACTGAAATGACTGAAAGTGATGTAATTACTGAGGCTGTGGAAAAAGAAACTGAAACGACTGAAAAGCCAAAATCGAAAGGTCGAAAAAAGGCTGAGCAGGAGAAGAAGGACTAAGAAAGGTAGGCGGTTTCAATGGGTTATCTTACCTATAATGATTACATAGCAATGGGCGGTGGATTGGATGAAGCCGCCTTTCATCGCTATTCTTTTATGGCGAAAAAGGAAATCGACAGAGAAACATTTGGACGCATAAAAAGTATGTCCGATGTTCCCGAAGCTGTTAAAATGCTAACTTTTGAACTGATTCAGGTAAATGCTAAGGGTGATTTGTCAGAAGAAAGCGTAACAAGTGAAAGTGTTAGCGGTTGGTCGAAATCCTTCAAGGATGTATCCAAAGAGGATTTTGATAAGGAGCGTATGAGGCTGATTTTGAGCTATCTTTCCGATGAATATGACGATCAAGGTACACCACTCTTATATAGGGGGTGTTAATTTGTTTCCGCACGATTGCACAATTTACAGAGAAGTAGACGGCGTATGGGAAAGGTATTATGTTTACGGCGTTTTATGGCAAGATGTTGAAGGGCTGAATACCATGAAAAGCGGCTTGAAAGATGCAAACAACCTTGACCTTACCATACCTATGAAAGCCAATTTCAGCCCGTACAAGAAGGATTTAGCAATGAAGGGTATTGTTGATTACCAGATACAAAGAAAGCCCTCAGAACTATACGAAATAGGCGATGTGAGGACAATCACCACAGTTGATACATATGACTTCGGAAGTCTTGCGCATTACAGGGTAGGTGGTAAATAGTGTTTATACAAACGCCAAGAGGTAGGGTAATTACAACCAAAAACGGCAAGGCAAAATTGGAGTGGAATCCTAACTTCCAAGATAAATGGGAAGGGCAATACTCACGGGCGCAAGTGTTTGTGGATAGTGAAGTTTTGCGGCTTTCAGCCCCGTATATCCCCTTTCAAACAAGTATGCTACAAAAGAGTGGTATCTTAGGTACTGTACCGGGTAGTGGTACCGTTGAATGGATCGCACCATATGCGAAATACCTCTACTATGGTCATGTCATGGTTAGCCCAACAACTGGCAGTCCGTGGGCAAAGAAGGGCGAACGCAAGACACTTACTGACCGCCCAATTAATTACAACGGTGCGCCGAAGCGTGGTAGGTTATGGTTTGAACGGATGAAGGTCGACCATAAAAAAACCATTCTGGAAGGTGCAAGAAAAGTTGCTGGGGGTGGCGCGAAATGAGTATTTTAAAAGCTGTGCAGGAATATCTGGAGCAATTTGAAGGAATGGAAATGCAGCCTATTATGACCGATGGTACCAACAACGTGGCGAAAAGCTATGCCTTGGCACCGTCGGGTAATAGCAAGACCATTACTGATATTGTGGGCAACCGCACCTACATAAACAATTATGTGTTTTATGCCAAGGAGTACGTTGGCAGTGAAGCCGATCGGCAAGATAACTATGAGTTTTTGGACGAATTCTTTGAGTGGATTGAGGATAACAACGAAAATGAGATTTTCCCTGTCATTAATGGCTATCAGGTAGAAGAAATAAGTGCTACTAATGTGCTTCTCTTTGATGTTGGGGAAGATGGCAAGGGGACATATCAAATTCAAATACAGTTAAAATTACAGAAAGGGTGATTTGATTGGGAAAGATTAAAAGAAGTAAATTTGCTACTTTCTTAAAAACAGGGAGTGGCTCAGGGGACACATGGTCATTGGTTGGTGAAGGTGTTACAGGAATGACGGTAAGTTATAATCCACAGACCAGCGATGAAACATATATCCATCAAGACAGCGGTACAACAGACGTAGAAAGCTATAAGCCTACTTCCAGTGTACCAATGACGGCGGTACAGGGTGATCCAGTATTTGATTTTGTAGATGGATTAAGAAAGAAAAGGGCAGTATTGGATGAAGCAAGAAGCGAGGTTTGCCTTGTTTATCTGTACGAAGAGGCGACGGGCGGGGCTTATCCCGCAGAAAAGAATACATGCTCCATTCAGATTGATGATTTTGGCGGCGAGGGCGGTGGTTCCAATACAATTAATTTCACCATTAATTTTGTTGGCGATCCAGTACCGGGTACGTTCAATCCTGCGACGAAGACATTTTCTGAGGGAGAGTAATTGGTTGATAGGGTGGGGCATCTGCAAAGGTGCCCTGATTTGATAAGGAGGCAAAGCTATGGCTGGAATTAAAATTAATACTGGTGTTATCCGATTGGAAGTTGATTGTGATGGTGTGAAGGATCAAATTTCTTTCAATCCGAATGATGTAGTTTTCATGGAAAATATCTACCGCTTAATGGGAGAACTGCAAAAGAAGAAAGATGAATATGCTGCGGTTGAGGAACGGCTAAATTCTAACCAAGACACAGACGAAAATGGTATCCCTGTAAATATGAAAGAAAGATTGAGTTTGATTCTGGATATTTGCAGCTATATCAAGGGGCAGATTGATGGGATATTTGGGGAAGGCACCAGCAAGAAGCTTTTTGGCGATGCAAACACACTGGATATGTTCGAACAGTTTTTTGACGGTATCACGCCATACATCCAGAGTGCAAGAGAAAGTAAATTATCACAATACAAGAACAGCAATTCAAGGAATGTGATGCTTTAATGGGAATGTTAATCAGCGGATTACCCACTGCGATAATGGTAAACGGTACTGCTTATAAAATTGACGCATCATATCACACTTGCCTAACTATCATTATGGCATTCGAGGACAATTCATTGACGAATACAGAAAAAGCCATGATACTACTGGATTTGCTGTATAAAAATAAACCTTCCGACCTCAATGCCGCCTTTGAAAAGGGAGTTCAATTTCTTGATTGCGGCGAAGTGAGCAAAGGCGGTGCAGGAGAGCATTCGGCAAGAAGATACTCCTTTTCTTACGACGAAAAATATATATTTTCTGGCGTAAACAGAGTGCTGAATGGGAGACTTTCCACAGGT
>ENA-UOOM01003992-UOOM01003992.1-fermentation-metagenome-genome-assembly--contig:-NODE-3992-length-10057-cov-12.446511_pt1 | contig 10057 bp, 6 predicted proteins | sample MGYA00245781_ERZ724031 | MGnify/ENA primary metagenome ERZ724031 (study PRJEB28704, sample SAMN03018317) | fermentation metagenome | biome: anthropogenic terrestrial biome; feature: soil; material... | reverse complement strand
ACCGTTAGCTGCCATTTGAGGACAGCGCGTCGGTGATGCCAAGAATAATAAGACAATATAACAAAAAAATAAAAATGAAACAAAAAAAAGCTAACAATGCAGTGTTATTTATCATCATTGCACTCTTGTTATCTACTCGTGTTCATAGTCAGATAACAATAATGAGTACAGAGGCAAAGTCCAAGTATGATAATTTTGTATATGACAGTTTGAGAAATATGTCAACAGGAAAATACGAGGACAAATATACATACCATCACCTAATCGGTCAAACTCTGATGTATTGCGGAGACCCTTATTCTTATCGTACAAGAATAAATTTTCAAGAAGGTAATTATTATCGAGTTGAAGGAATTTTACCCGATGATGTTGGAAAAGGACTATATCATAGGCTCTCTTTAATAAATATTGATACGGGAGAGAAGAGTGAAGAAGGAGATATTTTTACGGAAAAATACAATTTTAGATGGGTTGTATTAGGGCACTATGAGAAGATGAAATCTTTGTATGTGAATAAGGACTTTATGTATCTTGGCAATAAAGGATATGTTTCTTACATGAAACAACAAGATAATCTTATACATTTAGAAACAGACACTGTAACAAAGAACATTGCGACAGGAACGGTATGGACTTGTGTAGATATTCAGGTAAAGCCCAGAAAAAAAGGGGATAGAATGGATATTGATAAAAGAAGTCCAATTGTTCTGATATTCGACAACCCTCAATACGGCAAACATTATTGTTATTTAGAAGATGAGAGTGGAAAGCCTTACAAAAACATTTATGAAGAAGAAATGCCATTGGTGTGTGGTAAGTTTCAATTGAAGTCTTACTACGATAATGTCAAAGCTTTAGATATTGCGACAAAAAACAGAAGGAAAGCAGACTTAACTCGTAAATATGGAGCATCTATGGCAAATTTAATTTTAGAAGGAAAAATTAGGATTGGAATGAGCAAAAATATGTGTAGGGATTCATGGGGAGAACCAGATGACATTAACAAAACAATAACTACATATGGAACTACCGAGCAATGGGTTTATGGTTACAGTTATGTATATTTTGATGAAAAAGGTCAAATAACAGCAATTCAAAATTAAAATGATAAAAACGTCAGCTAACAAGCGGTTTGCTGTAATGCGGGGCGTATGCCCGCAGAAAGTCCTGTCGGACTTTCAAGCGTTCATGCCCGCGCGAACATTTGTGAAACCCCGCACTACAGCAAGCCACCACCCGTTGGTGGCAATTTTAAAAAGACCCTACAAACATGCAAGGAACGTTTGACAAACATTAATGTATGAACAAGGAATTAAGAGCGCTATGGAGTAGATTTTTCGACTTTAATTGGAAATTTGGGCTTTTTCTAATTCTTGTTGTGTGCATTCCTCGATTTGTTTTGGTATTAAATGCAAACTCTTCGGGAAGCTATGGTTCTATTGGACTAATTATGGCGATTTCTGCGGTTATCCCGTTTTTGCTTTTGACCAAATTGGGACGCAAAGAAATAGGAATAACAAAACCTCGAAATTTTAAGTGGCTATTTATTGCATTTGCTTGTGGACTTATTGCCAGTATATTACTTCACTACGTTGGACAATTTCTATACGACAATTCATATCAAAATTGGTATCGGTACATTGGAAAGTCTTACAAAATTCCTGCGGCAATAACTCAATCTGATAAAAGCATAATGTTTACAATTATGGCAATCACAGGTATGACATTTAGCCCAATCGGAGAGGAACTGTTTTTTAGAGGAATTGTTCATTCAAGTTTTGCAAAATCAATCGGAGAAAAAAGGGCATCAATAGTTGACAGTTCAGCATTTGCACTGACTCATATTTCACATTTTGGTTTGGTTTTTATCAATAACAAGTGGGACTTTTTTATCGTACCGGCAATAATTTGGGTGACGAGTATGTTTGCGGTTAGTTTACTATTCTTCGCTTCCCGAAAAAAAACTGACTCAATTTTAGGAGCGATAATTTGCCATTCAGCATTTAATTTGGGGATGATATTTTGTATATTTTACTTGCTATAAATCGAACGAAAAATCACTATGATTGGACAGGGAGACAAATAAAAACTGCCACCAACAGCGGCTTTGCGCCAGGCGGGGCGAAGTGCTCCGGTCGAGAGACCACAAAAATCAGGGCTTTTCGTTTTCAAAAGAACGTGAACAAGTAAAAACCCCGCCCGACCGCAAAGCCGCGGAACGTTACCAGCAACCGTAATACAACACAACACAAGCAGACAAAATATAAATAAACAATGCCATTATCAGACGAACAAAAAGCACCGATTAATTCCAAATCAGACCACCAAATAGTCTTGGCTGGACCGGGGACAGGTAAATCATTTACAATTTTAGGTTACATCGTTGACTTAATTAAAGAAAGGAAAGTTGACCCCAAAACTATCTTGCTTATAACATTTACACGAGCAGCTACAAACGAGCTGAAACAGAAAGTTAGAAAAGAACTAGGACAGGAAAGTGAATTGCCAAGTGTGTTTACACTTCATGGTTTTTCACTTAGACAGTTAATGAAAAATGCTGAAAAAATCAAAGCACTTCCAGAAGGTTTTTCAATTGCAAATGACTTTGAAGAACGTTATATAATAATGGAAGACATTAAAGGACTTATTAAAGCTGAAAAGATTAAGGATGTAAAGAAACTTTTCAACCTTCTTTCAGCTAATTGGGAAACCTTGAATATTGAAAAAGGTGATTGGGAAGTAAGCTTTGATAATCCTGAATTTCTTGGAGCATGGCAAGAACACAGAAACATTTACGGATACATGCTACGTTCCGAATTAGTTTATCAACTTAAAAAGGCATTAGAACAAGAACAAAATATCAAAATTGACAATCCAATTGATTACCTAATTGTTGACGAATACCAAGACCTTAATCAGTGTGATTTAGCAATAATTGAACATCTGAGAAACAGTGGAACAAAAGTATTTTGTGCAGGAGATGACGACCAAAGTATTTATGGTTTTAGATTTGCCTACCCTGAAGGAATTAGAAACTTCCTAAAGGATGTTCCAAATTCGGAAGGCTACAAATTAGCTGAATGTTTTAGGTGTGACGAAAATATACTTACACTGGCACTTCAAGTAATTGGCCAAGACGCAAAGCGTATTCCAAAGAAGCTGAAATCCATGTCAGGGTTAAAGGGCGATGTTAAAGTCTTGCGTTTTGCAAATCAATACGATGAAGCCAAAAAAATTGCTGAAACAATTAGAATACTTGTTGACAAAAAAGGCATACCTGAAAGTGAAGTAATAATATTGTTACGTTCTGACCATAATGGCAATTTTTCTAAACCAATCATAGACCAATTACTTGCCCAAGGATTGACATTAAATCAAGAGAAGGACAATCTATCTGTATTCGAACAAGCAAGTGGGCGTTACTTTCTTTCACTTCTAAAATTTTTAAAAAATCCACAACATGATCTTGCAATAAGGACGATTTTAGAATTGACTAAAGGACTTGGGACAACAACATTTAATAGCATCTATGAACACGCAAAAGCAAGGAAAATTAGATTTCATAAGGCAGTAGAGCTAATTCTTTCAGGTGAAATAACAGAAGTTTCAAACTCAAACAAGCTCAATGAAACTTTAAAAGCGATTTATGGACTTAGAGACAAATTAAAAGAAGAAGAAAACATTGAGAAAGCATTAGAAACATTAAAAGAGTTTATTCCTGACTTTACTGGTGAGTTTTATGCTCATGTCAAAGCATTGACAGAAACGAAAAGTTTGAAAAACATTGATGAACTCATAGAATTTGCAAATGAACTTCTTAGTCCTGCTACCGAAACACCTGATGAAAATGTAAATGGTATAAGAATTATGTCAATGCACCAAGCAAAAGGGCTGACAGCGAAAGCAACTTTCATCGTTGCGGCAGAAGAAGAATATACCCCAGGACGTGGTGACGTTGACGAAGAGAGAAGATTGTTTTATGTTTCAATTACTCGTGCAAAACACTATTTGTTTATTTCATTCTGCAATGACAGACTTCACAATCAAGCTCATTCAGGGTTTCTAAATGAGCCAACGACAAAAAGAAACTTCACAAGGTTTCTTAGGGACTTGCCGACTGTTAAACCACTTGATGGTGTTAAGTATGAATTGGAATAGAAACATTGAAACTCAAAAAACGGCAGCTGGTAACAAGGGTTTGGCAAAAGTGGCGGTTCAGTGCTCCGCAGACACATTTGTGGTTAATCAAAGTTTGGTTCTCCGCATCAACATTTGTAGTGAAAATCGCCACCTTCGCCAAGCCCGAAACCGTTAGCTGCAACACTAAAGAACAGACGATAGTGCGAAAATTAACGAACATACAGACGACAAAAAAGCCTACGCGCAAAATGGCACATTTGGTTTTTGCCGACACACGAGCCAAAGCTCAAAAAACCAAAAGAGCCATTTTTTTGCCCACGCTCTGACACCGTTCCGACTGAAAAACTTATCTTAACCGACTGAAATTGAAAATATAATTTGTAGATGATTTTAAAAGAATTGAAACCAAGAAAGGCACTGAACAAAGCCTTTTTAAAAGTAAAACCGAACAGGACTGAAATTGAAGGTTTCAAGACCAATCTTATTACTTTACTCGACAGGACAAACGACACGGAAAGCGAAGAGTTTCATAAAAACTTGGTTTCCGACTTTCTAAAAGACACTTATTACAAACAAAACCATTTTATAAATACCAAAGGTCGAAACGACCTTGTTATTCACAATGGACAAAATGCAAACTCGACAGTTGGCGTAATTCTCGAAGCTAAAAAGCCGACCAACAAAGCCGAGATGATTTCCACCAAAAGACTGAATACAAAAGCATTTCAGGAATTGGTTTTGTATTATTTACGTGAGAGAATTACTCATAAAAACCTTGAAGTAAAACATTTGGTGGCAACTAACATAAACGAATGGTTCATTTTTGACGCTACCCTATTCGACAGACTTTTTGCCCAAAACAAAAATCTTGTAAAGCAATTCAACGACTTTGAAGGTGGACGATTGGCAGACACGAAAACCGATTTTTTCTACAAACAAATTGCCGAGCCGTTTATTAACAGTATTACTTCTGAAATTGAATTTACCTATTTCAACATTCAGGACTTTCAAAAACCGTTACGCAATACCGACAAAGCAGACGATAATTCGCTGATTGCTTTATTTAAACTTTTATCACCTGAGCATCTTTTAAAACTTCCTTTCACCAACGACAGCAACAGCCTTGATAAACGCTTTTACAGCGAGTTGTTGCACATTATCGGCTTGACCGAAACCAAAGAAGGAAGTAAAAAACTGATTGAACGAAACAAAGCAGGTGAACAACACACAGGAACAATTCTTGAAGATGCCATCATTCAGCTTGACAGCTTAGATAAACTCAGCCGATTGGAAAAGCCAAACCAATTCGGCAACACACAACAGGAACGACTTTTTAATGTTGCTCTTGAACTTTCCATCACTTGGATAAACCGCATTTTGTTTTTGAAGTTGTTGGAAGCACAACTCATCACCTATCACAAAGGCGACAAATCGTATTCGTTTCTCAATCTTGATAAAATAAAGAACTATGACGACCTGAACAGCTTGTTTTTTCAGGTGTTGGCACGCAAGTATGACGAGCGAAACGAAGATGTAAAAAAGGCATTTGAAAAAACGCCTTATCTCAATTCATCGCTTTTCGAGCCGACCGACATTGAACAGGTTACTTTATTTATCAGCAACCTGAAAGATGATAAAACCATTCCGATTTTTTCGCAAACCGTGCTGAAAGACCAGCAAGGCAAAAAACGCACAGGCAACATTTCAACGCTTCAATACTTATTCGAGTTTTTAGATGCTTACGACTTTGGAGCAGAAGGTGGAGAAGAAATTCAAGAAGACAACAAAACGCTGATTAACGCTTCGGTTCTCGGTTTGATTTTCGAGAAAATAAACGGTTACAAAGACGGTTCGTTTTTCACTCCGGGTTTCATCACAATGTATATGTGCCGTGAAACCATTCGCAAAGCCGTTGTGCAAAAATTCAACGAAACAAAAAACTGGAATTGCACAACACTTGAAGAACTTTACGACAAAATTGAAGACCGAAAAGAAGCCAACAAAATTGTAAACAGCATCAAAATTTGCGACCCTGCCGTTGGTTCAGGACACTTTTTGGTTTCGGCACTCAATGAAATGATTGCCGTTAAAAACGACTTGAAAATTCTGCAAGACCGTGACGGAAAACGCTTGAAAGAATATCAGGTGGAAGTGGTAAATGATGAATTGATTGTAACAGATGAAGAAGGAGAACTTTTTGAATACAACCCAAGCAACAAAGAAAATCAGCGAATACAGGAAACGCTTTTCCACGAAAAACAAACCATTATTGAAAACTGCCTTTTCGGCGTGGACATCAATTCCAACTCGGTAAAAATTTGCCGTTTGCGTTTGTGGATTGAGCTTTTGAAAAACGCCTATTACAAGAACGCAACCGAATTAGAAACACTTCCGAACATTGACATCAACATAAAATGCGGAAACTCTTTGGTGAGCCGTTTTGCCATTGATGCCGACCTGAAACAAGCATTGAAAAAAAGCAAGTGGACGATTGACAGCTACCGAATAGCCGTTGACACTTACCGCAATGCTGAAAGCAAGGAACAGAAAAGAGAAATGGAACGACTGATTGCCGACATTAAATCGGATTTTAGAAGTGAAATTTCGTTGAACGACCCGAAAGTAAAGAAGCTACGAAAACTTTCAGGCGACTTGTATCAAATGACCAATCAGGGGCAACTTTTTGAAATGAGCAAAAAGGAAAAAGCCGATTGGAACAAGAAAGTGCAACAACTGACCGAAGAAACCAAAAAACTTGAAACCGAAATTGAAGAAATAAAAGCTAACAAGATTTTTGAAAACGCTTTTGAATGGCGTTTTGAATTTCCTGAAGTGCTGAATGATGATGGCGATTTTGTAGGCTTTGATGTGGTTATTGGTAATCCGCCTTATGTTGATTTAAAGGAGTTAGATAATAACCTTGTTAAGTTCATTTTTGCACATTATCCAACATCCTCAAACCGTGTAAACTTATACTCAACATTTGTCGAAAAGGCATTTTCGCTCCTAAAATCAGAAGGTTATTTCTCATTCATTATTCCAAATTCTATTTTGATGGGTTCATCATATCAAAATCTAAGAAACCTAATAAAGAATGAGATTTACGGAATAGTAAAACTTCCAGAGAAAGTATTTGAAGATGCAGCAGTTGAAACAGTAATTATTGAATTTAAGAAAAAAGGAGAATTTGAAATTTGCCAAACTTTGGCTTACAAGAAAGACGATAAAGTAACCGAACTTGATGAAACATCAAAATACTTAGTTCCTAAAAAATCTTGGGAAATCTATGATGAGCCAAAATTCAATATTTACATTTCTGATGAAATACTAAAACCATTAACGAAAATTCACGGCAAGGGGAAGCGATTAGAAGAAATAGCTGATTTTACACTTGGAATTACACCATACGACAAATACAAAGGACATTCAAAAGAACTAATTGAAAACAAAGAGTTTCACTCTGATGTGAAACTATCTGATGAATACAAACCGCTTATCAAGGGTGAAAATATTGTTCCCTATTACGTTGACGAAAAGGAAAACGGTTACATCAAATACGGCTCTTGGCTTGGTGCAGCAAGAGAAGAAAGATTTTTTACCGAACCAAGAGTAATTGTTCGCCAAATAGTTTCAGGTAAGCCACCGAAAATTTATGCGGGTTATACAGATAAGCCACTTTATTTTACTCAAATTGGTTTTTCTATAATTCCCAAATCTGATATTACTGTTTTTGAACTAACAGCTTTGCTAAATAGCAAGTTGATGAATTTCTATCACAAGTATTTGTTCTTGGATATTGAAAAAGAACTGTTTCAAAAAATCCTAATTGAAAACTGTAAACTTTTTCCTTGCAGAGCATTTAAGGACAGTAATTCAGTAAAAGCAATAATCGAGAAAATCATAAAAACAAAATCAAGTGATGCCGAAGCAGACACAACTGAATTTGCAACCAATTTGGACAAAATGATTTATGAGCTTTACGAATTGACGGAAGAAGAAATTAAAATTATTGAGAACGCATAAAAGTATGGAGTTAAACTACTTTTTGATAAAGGAAAGAATCAAACAATTGGAGACCACTTTCATAAAAGATGGTTGGTTAACTATCTACGAATCATCGGAAGATGACTTAATTTATTGTTGTTTAGTCCATAACTCAAAACTTGAAGAATACAAATCAAATACTGATTGGGTGATAAGACCATATTATGAAGGCAAACCAGCAGTTTTTGGTGATGGAACTTATAAAACTTATTCAGAAGATGGCTATGAGCCATTTATTTTCATTAAGCATTTTAACTTCAATAATGGCGGTGAAAAATACATCGACATTTCAGAAGAATTTGTTTTATACTTCAAACTCTACGAAAAAGCCGAAAATAAACAGAACAGAAAATACTATTTCATTGATGAACTTGGCGACTTAGACGAAGTAATTAGTGTTGAGCCAAAAAGAATTAGAATAAAACTGAAATATCTTAAAGAATACATCGCAGTTCGGCAACTACATTTTGCCGTATGTTTTGATTTTATGAGAGTTGGCAATATTGATATTGCAGAAAACAAAATTGAATTTATTGATAAAGATTTTAAAGGGGAAAATTATATCTACAATCATCTGATAAGACCTTTAGACGGAAAATTTCAGAGTTGGATACTCGGTAAAAAGATTATCAGTTTTGACCCATCTAAATCAAAAAGCTATCATTTTGATTATGAGAATCAAGTTTATGAAAGTTTTATTACGGGCTATGATGAAGAAGGAAATGAAGTTTATCAGGATTGCAGCAAAACAAATGACAAATACTTTGTAGTAACGTATTTTAAAAAAGATGTTCTAAATAAATACTACAACGAACCACAGAAATATGAAGTTGACGGTTGGCACGTAAAATCAAATTTCTTTTCCCTAAAAATTGATAATAATAACGAAGATTATGTCGCAGTTTTTCTAATTGAATTAGGCTATTTGCCTTACAAAGAGCAACTACATTGGAAGCATTATAATATTCAACCTCAAAAGGGAATTAGTCACGCATATTATCAAACAATGATTGAAGGTAATTGGGTTGACCACCCCGAAACTCCTGATTTATTCTTTAAGCACAAGTTTGAGCAATTCAATAAAAAATGGGAAACGAAATTTGGTTGGCGATTATACAAACCTTTGGCAAAAGAAGATGAGCATCTATTTAAAGCTTTACATATTCCTACATCTAACAATGTGAAATCCTTTTGCGAACAAATATTATCAATTATCAAAATCACCATTGACCGACTTAACGAAGCAGAATTAGCAAAGCAAATAACACTTGATGATAATGATAAAGGAATTACAAAACTTGAAAAGTTTCTTGCAGTTCATCAAATGCAAATCCCTGATATGATTACATTTTTACGGCACTTATGGAATTTGCGTTCGGGGCTTTTAGCACATAGTTTCAGTAACTCAAACGACAAGTGTAAAAAAGCAATAAAGTATTTCGGCATACGAGAAGACAATTATATAGAAGTTGCCAAGGACATATTTACGAAATCAATTTTCACACTTAACACATTAGAAAATAAACTGCTTAGTGACAAAAAAATAGAAACAAAATGACACCAAAGCCAACGCTTCACAGCCACACACATTGCCAAGTCGCACAAGCCGACACGCAAGCCAAAACTTGGCAAAGAGTGTGTCTGTCCCAACGCACAACCGACAGACAATCAACACGAAAGACAGAAGGGCAGCAGCTAACAGCGGCTTGGCGTAATGGCGGGTTCAGTGCTTCGTATGACAGTTTTGTGGTAGTTTCAAGTGCAGTTCTTCGATTGAACTTTTGTGCTAAAAATCCGCCACTACGCCAAGCCGCAAAACGTTATAGCCAATAGGAGGCACAATTTACTATGTCCTTACAAATTATATTGCTTA
>ENA-UOOM01003988-UOOM01003988.1-fermentation-metagenome-genome-assembly--contig:-NODE-3988-length-10068-cov-4.194048_pt1 | contig 10068 bp, 10 predicted proteins | sample MGYA00245781_ERZ724031 | MGnify/ENA primary metagenome ERZ724031 (study PRJEB28704, sample SAMN03018317) | fermentation metagenome | biome: anthropogenic terrestrial biome; feature: soil; material... | reverse complement strand
CTGATTCAGAGACGCTATTCGGTTTCGGGGGTATCCATTGATGAGGAAATCACCAGTCTCATACAACTCCAGCATGTTTACCAGGCCAATGCCAATGTCCTGTCCACACTGACCACCATGCTGGATACGCTGATCAATCGGATGGGGGTATAATGGAATGAGAATCACCAATCAGGGGATCCTACAGAACTATCTGACCAACCTGAACCGCAACCTTGAAAATATGTCCGTTTATCAGAATCAGCTTTCCTCCGGAAAGGAAATCAGCAGGCCCTCTGATGATCCGTTTGCTGTAACACGCACCATGTCCCTTACCACCTCCATTCATCAGAATGAACAGTATCTGCAGAATATTGAGGATGCCATGGACTGGGTGGATATGTCGGATTCTGCCATGGACAGCATCGGCAGTGCCATGAATCGTTTAAGGGAGTTGGTTCTGGAAGGCGCCAACGGTACGAATGACGGGTCTGCGGAAGATGCCATATCCGATGAAGTGAAACAGATTGTAAGCCAGCTGGCTCAGTTGGGAAACACTAATTATGACGGCAGATATATTTTTGGCGGTCAGGAAACGACAAAGCCTCCCTTTCGTGTGGATGAGAATGGGATGCTGTATTATGATGGTGCAGAGGGTGCGGGGGAGACGATGCTGTCCAGGGAGATTTCCCAGGATGTAGTGATCGAAATCAATGTGCCCGGCATCTGGATCATGAACGGGAAAAACGGTGAGTTTTCAGAAACTTCGGATCCTGCGGATTTTTCCAATACGTTGGCCGGAACACTCACTGACATATTAAAAGCTCTGGAGGAAGGGGACGTGGAAGCTCTGGGCGGGAAGCTGCTGGAGCAGATCGACGGTCATATTGATAATATGCTGTCCATCCGATCCGAATTGGGCGCAAAATCCAATCGGCTGGATGCCGCAAAGAAGAAAAATGAAGAAGAGAGCTTCAATATGACAAAGCTGAAGTCCAATACGGAGGACATTGATTTTGCAGAAAAGATCATGCAGTACATGACGATGACCAATGTTTACGTTGCTTCCCTGTCTGTCGGGGCAAAGATTCTGCAGCCGACAATTCTTGACTTTCTCAAATAGATAAAAAAGCTTCCATAAATCCATATAATGTTATCAGAGAGGTCCGTCCGGGATATCCTGGTTGAGTGATTGGGCTTTTTTGGGGCGGAGAGAAGGAAAACACGGTGGTTTTGCCGTGTTTTCCTTATTTTCCGGGATTTTCTTCATATTTCTGACGTCCGCGCTAAACTTATTTTACAAGGTTCCGATAGATAATAATGAAAAGGGAAATCAGGCGGCCGCCGGTTTTCCGTTCCATGCAGACCAGGCAGAAATGCCAACGAAGATTGAAGGAGGAAAGATTATGAGAATTAACAATAACCTGATGGCCATGAATACTTATCGCCAGTTGGGATTGGGCGAAGCTGCAGCCTCCAGATCCATGGAAAAGCTGTCTTCCGGTTATCGAATCAACCGTGCGGGAGATGACGCAGCAGGGCTGGCTATTTCAGAAAAGATGAGAGGACAGATCCGGGGCCTGACACAGGCTTCCAGGAATGCACAGGACAGTATCTCCCTGGTTCAGTCCGCAGAGGGTGCCCTGAGTGAGACACAGGCGATCCTTCAGAGAATGCGGGAGCTGGCGGTACAATCCGCAAGTGACACAAATGTAAATGCAGACCGGACAGCTGTACAAAATGAAATGGATCAGCTGGCCGAAGAAGTATCCAGAATATCCAATGATACCGAGTTCAACACGCAGAAGCTTTTGGACGGCAGTTTCAGCGGGACATTCCATATTGGCGCAAACGAAAGCCAGAACCTGCGGCTGTCGATCAGCAATATGTCATCTTCCGCGCTGGGCACCACTGCAGTGAATGTTACCGCTGATGAAGCCGGAACCGTTGTGAACACAGGGAATTCTTTCAGTGATGGAGTTTATAACGTAACGGCAGAAGACGAGAAATATTATCTGGCGGACAGCAACGGCAAGAACGTCGCCAGCAGTGATGATGGATTGACTTTCACATCCCTGACAGTGGAGGGGGACACCGTTACCTTTACCGATGAAGTGCTGTCCGGTACCGTAGCCATCAAGGGTGATGCGGCTGTGGGATCGGCCAGGGTGGCCAATAACGGTTTGGAAGCCGGGACTTATACGGTTTCCGGTACGAATCTGATTGACAAGAATGGCAATGTCATTGCAAAAGCAGGCGATTCCGGAGAGGGCACGGCGTTTACGGCATTGGACGGTGAAACCGTTCTCTTCACCGTGAACGATGCGCTGGAAGACGGCGCTTCGGTAAAGGTCGGCGGGATTGATGTGTCCAGCCAGACCGCTGCGGATCATGCCATTACCACCATCAATGATGCCATTACCAGTGTTTCCAATGAAAGGGCAAAACTTGGTGCGACGCAGAACAGACTGGATCACACCATCAAGAATCTGGATACTTCCTCAGAGAACCTGCAGTCTGCCGAGTCCCGTATCCGCGACGTGGATATGGCCAAGGAAATGATGGAATTTACAAAGGACAGCATTCTGCAGCAGGCGGCACAGGCCATGCTTGCGCAGGCAAACCAGGCTCCTCAGGGAGTACTGCAGTTACTCCGGTAAAGATAGAATAATTGGACAGGATAGAATGCAGAAAACCGGTCAGATAAAACTGATCGGTCTTTTTTTTTATAAATACCTGTACGAAGCTGGCTTTGTGTTGTATAATGAATTCCGACATCATTTGGCCTTTCGGACAGGAAATCCTATAAAATCTATAAAAAAAATATACTTTTCCCTAAAGTAATTTAAAATTCATCCGATAATATTATTAGAGGTTCTTACCATTGAGCCGGATCGGTTTTCATACAGGAAACCGGTAAACATATGGCGGAACAAAGCAGGGAATACAGGGGGGAATGAGCAATGCCTGTCAGAATAGGCGGATTGGCATCCGGCATGGATATTGACGGAATTGTCAGTGACCTTATGAAAGCAGAGCGTACGCGGACAGATAAAGTGACGCAGGAGAAGACTCTTCTGGAGTGGACCCGGAAGGCTTATACCGATGTCAACAAGCTGTTTGCGGAGTTTATTTTAAGAACACGGGAGTCCTTTGGGCTGACGGATTCTTCGTCCGGTTTCCTTGTCAATCAATCCGTACGCGGCCTGAAATGGATTCGCAGGGCTACGGTTGGGGATGTCGGCATTGCGGATGTTTCTGCCAGGGCGGGGGCCGCGAACGGAGCCAATGAACTGACGGTCACACAGCTGGCGGCCAACTGGTCTGCCGCAAGCAGCGACGGGATATCTGCGGCGGGACAGAGCCGCTCCAATCTGGCCTCCCAGTTTGGGCTGACAGATGAGGATGTCGTTCATCTTACCATCTCCACCGGAACCGGCACAAAGGAGCAAAAGGTTCAGATAACGATTGAAAATGGCATGGCATCGGTAATAAAAACATCATATGGGGCAGGAGAGGACGGGGAAGATTCCGTAATTTCACTTCTGAGCGGAAAGGATATCTCCGATCTGTCCCTGAAAGAGCTGACCCGTCAAATCAACAGGGCGGATATTGGAGTGACCGCCTCCTATGAGGAATCCATTGACCGGTTTTTCCTGCAGACAAATCAGACAGGAGCGGAAAATACGGTTTCCTTTTCCGATGAAAGTGTCCTGCATGATGAAACAGGGCAGCCCATTCTGGATATGGATGGGAATGCAACTTCCTTTCTGAGCAAATTGAAGCTGAAGTACGAAACAATGGGAACCAATGCGGCCGGTCAGCCGGTACAGATGCCGGCCGATGTTTTGCCGGGCACTTATGCAGGCCGGGATGCGGTGTTTGATTTTGGTGCCGCCCTTGGCATTACCAGGCCCTCCAATCAGTTTACCGTCAATGACATCGATTTCGATTTGAAAGCAGTGGGTCGGACAACGGTCCATGTGGATACGGATGAAGATGCTGTTATGGAAAAAATAACGGAGTTTCAAAGTTCGTACAACGAGCTGATCGATAAAATCGATTCATTGCTCAGGGAAGAAGAGTATCGGGATTATCCGCCTCTGACCGCAGAGCAGAAAAGTGAAATGACGGAAAAGGAAATTGAACTTTGGGAGGGTAAGGCCAAAAGCGGATTGCTGCGAAACGACTCCCTTATCGGCCAGGTCATGCAGAAAGCCCGCCTGGGTCTGTATGAAAGAGTAAAGGGCCTGGACGGAAGCTTTGATCAGCTGACAGAGATCGGGATTACGACGGAGCGGTATGCCGCAGGCACCATGGGCGGCCGGCTGGAAATTGATGAAGGCAAACTGCGGGAAGCCATACGCAAGGATCCGGAAGGTATTGTGGATCTTCTTTTTCATCAGCCCGATCCCGGTATTTCAGATGAAACGGAGAAGCGACAGGATACGGGACTGGTTGGCAGGATGTATGGGGACATGATATCCGGCATGAAGGAAATCATCCTCCGGGCGGGTCCGGGAGAAGACGCAAAACTGTATCGCAGTGTGAATTCCACCATGCTGTTGGATTTTGTGACAAAGCACGGCAGCATCAGCATGCTGGATGAATCCATCAGCGATTATGAGGAGAAGGTTTATCGCATGGGGCTTCGCCTGGCAGACAAGGAAGAGAGTTACTGGAAAAAATTTACTGCCATGGAGACAGCGCTCAATAAAATGTATTCCCAGAGTAACTGGCTGACGCAGCAGCTGGGGATGAAGTCCGGCAACTGACCGTTCGTGAGGCTGCCGGGAAGGCAGCGGAGACGGTACGGAGGATGGAGGATACGATGAATCAGAAGGATTCCCCGCATGACGTGTTACGGATGTATGGGGAAATTCTGCAGAATGCAGAAGGGATCCTGAGCATTACGGAAGAGATGACAAGGGCTCTGGAGCAAAAGGATACGGATGCCCTGAACCGGGCATTGGTCCGAAAGCAGAAAAAGATTGATCGGATCCGTGAAAGGACTGTTTTTCCGGAAGGGACAGATCAATTTGCAGGCCCGGAGGCAGAGAAGATATCTGTCATGGAAAGCCGGGTGGAGGAGACGTATGGAAGGATCCATGATCTGGAAAAAAGCAATCTTCGGATGGCGCAGGATTTGATGGAGGAATTCCGGGATGCGATTCAGGGGATTCAAAAGAATCAGAAGGTTATGCGTGCTTATGCCGGAGAAAGGCCGGAGGGGCAGTCCATCCTGCTGAACAGGGTAAAATAGAAGGTTGACAACCGGCTTTTTCGGTTGTCCGCGTATTTCGGAGAAGGGGAAGGATGAAAAGGGGGGATTCTATGGATCGGTATTCCAACGGCTATGAAGTCTATCAGGAGAATCAGATCAGCACTTCATCCCGCAGCGGGCTGTTGCTGATGCTGTATGACGGGGCACTGAAATTTTTAAGATTTGCCCTGACGGCCATGGAGGAGAAAAAGGTGGAAGAGGCCCATGGCAATCTGGTAAAGGTGCAGGATATCCTGAATGAGCTGATGGCTACCCTGAACTTTGATGCCGGTGAGATTGCAGGGAAGTTATACAGCCTGTATGAATATATGAACCAGGAGTTAATCGATGCAAACATTCAAAAGGACAGTGAAAAAGTGGAAAAGGTATATGGCATGCTGGAAGAATTGCGGAATGCGTGGGCGAAGGCGATGGATCCGGCCTGAAGATTTCCGGCAGAAACAGCCATGGATTCTGTCAAAATAGTCGGAGGTTCCATTGTCCGATTTTTTTTGTTTCTGTCTGAAAAAGAGGAAATACGGCGGCCTGAGTCGAATATATTAATTTAAGAATTAGGAACGAGTGGCAAAAGGGCCAATATATTCTGCCATTCTGTATGATCCTTTGCATGTATTTCATGAAAGGGGGGAAGGGAATTGATCCGGATTCTGGAGGATCCGACATACGAATTACTGAAAAAGGCGCTGGACGCATCCTGGCTGCGGCAGCAAGCCATTTCCGACAATATCGCAAATATCAACACACCCGGTTATCAGGCAGAGAGAGTGGTTTTTGAAGAAGAGCTGGAGAAGTCCATGTCAGACAGGCCGGCATCCCTGAATGCAGTACAGGAGGGTTCCGGCAGCCTGAGGGAAGCAGACCGGGAAGTTGAGCCAAGATTGGTAAGGGACAAATCTCCTGCCATGAGAAACGACAAAAACAATGTGGATATTGATCTTGAGGTGTCGAATATGGCGGCAAATCAGCTTTTGTACAGCACTTTAGTTGAGCAGGCCAATCAAAAATTAAATACTCTGCGATATCTGGTCCGGGGAGGAAGTTGATCATGAAGGTATTTGACACAATGCAGATCAGTGCCAGCGGGTTGACAGCGGAACGTCTGCGGATGGATACCATTGCTTCCAATATAGCAAATGTAAATACCACGCGTACCGAGCAGGGCGGTCCCTATCGGCGGAAAATAGCAGTTTTTCAGGAGAATCTGGCGACGGAACGGGACAGGGAGTCCGGCAAAATCGGGAGCGTCAGCAGGGGGATCAAGGCAGTGGGGGTTGTGGAGGACAAAAGTCCCCTGCAAAGTGTGTTCGATCCAACCCATCCGGATGCTGATGCAAACGGATATGTCAGTATGCCGAATGTCAATATATTGAATGAGATGGTGGATCTGATTGCATCCACCAGAGCCTACGAAGCCAATGTCACCGCAGTGAATGCCACAAAGGGTATGATGGCCAGGGCCTTGGAGATTGGCAGAGGATAGAGGCGTATACCGTACATATGGAAAACAATCCGGTTTTCTGCCGGGTACAGCATTTTTCAAAATAAAGAGGGGTAGGTATGGAAATCAATCCGATAGCAGAGGCTCCTTCCGTTGCCGCCATCGGGACAGTGAAACCGGCCAGGACGGAAAAGGCGGATTTTGGATCGGTCCTGAAGGAAGAGCTGAATAAGGTGAACGATATGCAGATAAAGGCGGATGAAGCGAGCCGGCAGCTGGTAACGGGGGAAGCGAAGGATATTCATTCCGTTTTGCTGGCTGCGGAGGAAGCAAGACTGGCACTGGAAGTAACGGTACAGATACGAAACAAACTGATAGAATCCTATCAGGAGATTAATCGGATACAGCTGTAGCAGGAATGCACGGATTCTGCAGGGATGGACATCATGGAATGCCAGACAGGCAGTCCGGTTTTTTCGTTCCTTTTAAGAAAAGATAGAATAAGGAAAGCGTTAGGAGTCTAAGCAGAGTGGGTAAAATCGTCGGAATATGGAATAAGCTATCAGGCGCCTGGATCAAATTGAGCAAGGTGAAGAAGATCAGTTTCATAATCGTGCTGTGTTCCCTTATCGCCGCAATTTCCGTTTACAACCTGAGCGGAAATAAAAAAGCAGAATATGTTCCCCTGTTTACAAACCTGGATATCAAGGATGCCTCCCAGATGGTGGAGAAGCTGGATGAGAGGAAGTACACAGACTACAAAATCGCAGACAACGGCACGGCTCTGCTGGTGCCGGAAAACGATGTGGACCGGCTTCGCCTGGATCTGGCAATTGACGGAGCTTTGCCGGACAGCGGGGAAGGCTTTGAACTGTTTGATAAATCAAATTATGCCATGACAGATGCGGACAGGGAAATCCTGTATCAAAGGGCGCTGGAGGGAGAACTGCAGCGCTCCATTCAATCTCTGGAAGAAGTGGATAAAGCGCGGATTCATCTGGCCTTATCCGAGGAATCCATTTTCATGAAGGAACAGAAACCGGCCACTGCATCCATTATACTGACTTTGAAGCCGGGCAGGGATTTGGTTCCGGAACAAATCAAGGGAATCATATCGCTGGTGTCCGGTGCAGTGAAAAATCTTCCGGAGAAAAATGTCCGGGTGGTGGATTCCAGTGCACATCTGCTCAGTGATGAAGTGTTGAATGAAGAGGATACCTATTCGTCTGCGGGGAGCAGCACGCGGATAATGGATCTGGAAAAACAGTTTGAAAACAAGCTGGAAAAGGATTTAAAGGATTTGCTGGAGCAGGTCTTTGGAGTCGGTAAGGTGGCGGTATCCGTGAAGACCGATCTGGATTTTGATTCCCAGGACAAAACCAGGATTTCCTATGATCCTCAGGAAGTGATCCGCAGTCAGGAGGTTCGGATCAATCAGAACGGAACGACGACAGAAGGACAGGGCAGCAGCCCGATTGACAACAATACCCAAAACTACATTGATGAAAACGTAACAGAGGTTTTGGATCAGAATGGCGTGACCTCCTACGAATCCACAACGAATAATGAAATTGGGGAAACCAAAACCCATACTACAAAGGCTCCCGGCGAAGTCAAGCGGATTACCGCGTCTGTTGTCTACAATGGCAAACTGAATGAGGAAACCCAACAGGCCATGCAGAATATTGTGTCGGCTGCCATCGGATACGATGAACGCCGCGGAGATACGATTCAGGTGGAAGGAGTATCGTTTGATACTTCCCTGAAGGATGAACTGGATCAGCAGATGCAGGAAGAAGAGGCCCGGCGGCAGAAGGAAGCCGCGATAAAAGCCCAAAGGCAGGCAGCTTCCCAAAGAAAGATTCTTTTTGTGGCCCTGGGAGTTCTGTCAGTTTGCATTATCGCTGTCCTGATCGGTTTGTTCCGATCTGTAAGGAAAAAGAAAAGGAAGCGGGAACCAGAGCCCGAATCCCCGCCAATGGTTGATGCAGTGGCAGACGAGCCGATTCCTGTGGAGGACATTCTGCGGGAAGAGCCGCTGATCAACATTGAGCCAAAGGAGAATAAGGAAGAGCGCAGCTTAAAGGAATATGCCCGAAAGAATCCGGATGACATGGCGGATTTGGTCCGGGCATGGATACTGGAGGATGAGGACGGATAGATGGCAAAGGTAAAAAAGTTGAGCGGAGTTCAGAAAGCTGCGATCCTTATGATAGCCCTTGGGCCGGATGTCTCATCCAGCATCATAAAGAGGCTGCCTGACCAAATGATTCAAAAGGTAACCTACGAGATTGCCAACATGACGAAGATCACTTCGCAGCAAAGAAATGAGGTCCTGAAGGAATTTCTGGATATGACGGTGGCTCAGGACTATATCAGCGAAGGGGGATTGGATTATGCCAGAAATATTCTTACCAAAGCCCTGGGGACCCAGAAAGCGAAGGAAATGATTGATACGGTGTCTGAAATCACGCAGCAGCGCCGTCCCTTTGCCATGGCAAGAAAGGCGGATGCCCAGCAGCTGTTTCATACGATATCCAGGGAGCATCCGCAGACCATAGCATTGATTCTTTGCTATCTTCAGCCGGATAAGGCAGCCACTATTCTGTCCGGTCTGCCCCAGGAGCTGCAGGCTGATGTCGCAAGCCGGATCGCCACCATGAACCGGACGTCTCCGGTGATAATCCGACAGGTGGAATCCGTATTGGAAAAAAAGTTGTCCTCCATTATTGGCAACGATTACGAGACGGTAGGCGGCGTGGGAACTCTGGTCGACATTTTGAATTCCTCGGATCGGGGCACGGAAAAGAACATTATCAATGATCTGGAGAAAGAAAAACCGGATTTGGCAGAAAAGGTCCGGTCCAATATGTTTGTGTTCGAAGATATCATTACCCTCGATTCCGCTTCCATTCAGAGAATTCTCCGGGAAGTGGACAGCAGGGATCTTGCCCTTGCCCTGAAGATTTCCTCTGAAGATGTGGCCAATTCCATTTATCAGAACCTTTCAAAGAGAGCAGCCCAGACACTGAGGGAAGATATCGAGTTTATGGGCCCGGTCCGGCTGGTGGAGGCGGAAGAGGCACAGCAGAAAATTGTTGCGCTCATACGTAAGCTGGATGAAACCAACGAGATTATCATTGCGCGAGGTGGCGAAAATGTTGTTGTCCCGTAGGCTGATCAAAAGCAATCAGGTAAATATGGAGGCAGACAGCCGTGAGATCCCCCTGTCCCCTGTCAGGGAAATGAGCCCTGCAGACCGGGAAACGGACGACGGGGGGATGGCTTGTGACAGCAAATGGGAAGAGGATCTCAGGCAGGCCCGGAGCAAAGCGGAAGAAAAGCTCCGTGATGCGGAGCATGAGGC
>ENA-UOOM01003986-UOOM01003986.1-fermentation-metagenome-genome-assembly--contig:-NODE-3986-length-10070-cov-46.327908_pt1 | contig 10070 bp, 8 predicted proteins | sample MGYA00245781_ERZ724031 | MGnify/ENA primary metagenome ERZ724031 (study PRJEB28704, sample SAMN03018317) | fermentation metagenome | biome: anthropogenic terrestrial biome; feature: soil; material... | reverse complement strand
TACAAAGATAACGGTTTTATTTTTCACCTAAATGGCGTGTGCTAGATATTTTTACCATTTGTACTTTTTATCCTTATAACCACCCAGCTAAAAATTAATATACCAAAGTACTAGAAATTGATTACTTTCGTGATATAATAAAAATGATCAATATGTCTAGTGTCATGTTTTCACTAAACACAAAAACCGTTATCTTTCGCTACAAAGATAACGGTTTTATTTTTATTTATAAATAATTACCAAATATGAACTCGTTTATCAGGATCTAGCCACATACCATCACTTGGTTTAACGTCAAATGCCTTATAAAATTCATCTTGACATTGTGATTGTACGTTGGCACGTTCTGGACCTGGTGCATGAACATCCACAGATACTTGCGTCTTAATTGATTCGGTTAATTGCTTGTTTGCCCAAACACGAGCAAAGTTTTCAAATAACTTCTTCAAATCATCGCCTTCATTTTTGGCAGCTTCAACTGCAGCGGTTAACCCACCTTGATCAGCAATGTTTTCGGAAACAATTTGCTTACCATTGAGCTTAACTGGACCATATTGAATACCATCAAACAGGTCAATTTCAGCCTGAGTACGCTTCTTAAATTCAGCGTAATCATCCTTGGTCCACCAATTCTTCATGTTACCAAATTCATCAAATTTAGCACCATTATTATCAAACGCATGGGAAACTTCATGCGCAATAACCGTACCGATGCCACCAAAGTTAGTAGCTCGGTCTTGCTTCAAGTCGTAAAACGGGGCCTGCAAAATTGCGGCTGGGAAGGTCAGATCATTTCTTTGCGGATCATAACACGCGTTAACCTCATTACCTGCCATTAACCATACAGTGCGGTCAACTTCTTTATGCAACTGTTCAATATTATATTTGATACTTTCAACTGTAAAAGCACGTTCATTTGAATATAAGGTGCCACCTTCACTAGCTGGAATTACCTTTAACCGATCATAGATCTTTTCAATCTTATCTGGGTAACCAACCTTTAAAATTAGGGCACGCAGCTTAACAATTGCCTTCTTCTTGGTTGCTTCAGAAAGCCAGCTATTTTCATTGATGCGCTTTTCATAAACATTTAGCATCCGGTGGATCATATCTAAAACATCTTTTTTGGCATCAGCACCAAAGTAGTTCTTACCATAGTAAACGCCGACTACTTCACTAAATGCACCATCTGCTATGTGATAGGCCTGCTTCTCACCAGAAGATAATTTTGGTTGACCAGATAAAGCTTGGCTAAATGGAAATGCTGCTTCACGGAAATCTTGGGATAAGTCAGATGCCACACCGTTAATAAAGTTAACTAATGTCCAGCCTTTAATTTCATCAAAGTTGTCCTTATTAATTAATTCGTTAATGTGCTCTAAATAACGCGGTTCAGTGACAATAATCCGTTCAGGTTCTTCACCAATAGCCTCCTTTAAGAAGTAACTAATGGTAAAGCCATCGAATTTATTTTCAAAGTCAGCGATCTTCATTGGGTTGTAAGTTGCTGGATAATCAGCCCACTCTTCAGTCGACTTAACTAACTTAGCAATTTTAGCATCAAATTTGATAGCATCCTCAACATACTTATTAGCCTGATCTTCAGAAACACCGGCCATTTTCAGCAGATTTTCTGATTGCTTTTTAAGTACATCAAGAAGCTTCTTAGCTGCAGGCGTCTTATAAGTTGTTGTATCAGGTAAGAAAGTGCCTGGACCGCCAAATTGCAGTACGTTTACCTTGGTATTTTTCATATCAGCATCAACGTAAAAGCTGAAAGGCAAATCAAAACCATTTTCAGCTAAATCAGGTGCTTTTAAATTATAATCTGAAAAATTGCTAATACCTTCAAGAAGGGATAAATCAGCTTTGATTGGAGCAGCTCCATCACTGTTACGCTTGTCGAAGTCACGGGCAATCTTATACAAATCAACCGCTTTATCAAAGTCCTTCACGTTTGGTAAATCTTTCTTACCATCTGCAAAAGCAGCAAAGTCCTTCATCATTTTCTTTTCAACATTTACATCAATTCCGTCAAACGAACTAGTCCGTGAACGATCTGAAGGAATCTTAGCATTTTTAATCCATTCTGAATTAACAGCTAGATATAAGTTATCTTGGGGACGAGTGCCGACTTTAGGCTCAATAACATCGCCACTCCCACCACGAACTTTTACAATTCTACTCATTCAGAATCTCCTTTTTATTTCTAAATTAAAACTAAACTAGCTTAATAATAGCATTTTAATGGAACTACTGCCGTTAAATTGCTTTTACAAAACTTATTTATAGATGGTTAGATGCTTGCGTAATTTTTCATACATTGGAATAAGCAGTAAAACCATCAAGAAAATAATCACTGCAGCAACCGTAAAGAATGGAATATAGCCGGCATGGTCTATAATCATCCCGCCAAATAACGGACCAAAGGCACGACCAATTCCACTTGCTACCATAATTGCTCCTTGATACTTACCTTTGCTGGTAATTGGTGACAATTCATTAATGTAAGCAGGGATTGCTGGAAATGCGGTAGATTCGCCTAGAGTCAATATGAACATTGATAAGGCAAAATGCGGAAAATCTTTAGCAAAAATCAGGGTAACAAATGAAAGTGAAAACATGATAATACCAAAGACGATCTGGTGGAACAGATTTTTAAAAATATGCGGAAATCTGGTTAAAATCCCCTGTACAATTACAATCACACCAGCATTCAATGTCCACAACAAACTGTATAAGTGGAAAGGTATTCCTAAGGAAACCATGTAAACAGATAAGTTAGATTCCCAGTTCATGTACATTAACCAGGTTACGGCTAACGTAGTGAGGAAAGTTATTGTCATCATAAAATTCCGCTTAGGCATCGGCTGTGCTTTTTGCTTTTCTCCACTCTTTTCTTTGTTTGAGCGTTCTTTGCTAAAGTTAATAATTGGGCGGTAATTAATTGCTGCGTTAATAAAGGCAATCACAAAAAGTGCTCCTGCAATTATAAATAGCAAGACAATTGAATAATCATAGAGGTAACCTACTATTAACGTTCCAGTTACCACACCTAAATTTTGCGAAAAATACAAGACGTTAAAAACGTAGCGACTCGGATATTTTTTCAAACTAGTTGCAATTGAATTAATCAGGGTTCCGTCCCAGCCACTAAGGAAACCGGTGATCGTCAACCAAATCCAATATTCAGGCCAGCCATGAAAGGCAGCCATTATGAACAAAACAACGGCACCCAAGCCTAATCCCCATAAGATTAAAGGGTAAGGATTGCAACGATCATAGAGTCGCCCAGCAATCATCGATCCCAAGATATTACCCGCACAATTAAAGAATAAGACTACCCCAATCATAGAAAGGCTGATGTGCAGCTGCTTATTGAGATAAACGGAAGTCAGCGGCCAAACGAAGCTGGAACCAATCCAGGCGGCCAATTCACCAAGAATCAGCCAGCGTAATTTAATCTCATCAGTTTTGATTGGTCCATGTGTTAGTTTCATTTAATCAATCCTTCCTATTTCTTGGTATAAGTGTATCAAGATGGTTAAAAAAAGAACAGTGCTTCGTGAAAAGTATTGTTCTTTCTTTATTTAAAATTTTTTAATTATTATCTTAAATTAGTTAACTATTTCTGCCTTTAGCAGCTAATTTTTTGGCCTCTTCTTCAAAGAATTGGCCCTTATTTACTTCGTAATATTTCTTATACCGCGCATAGTAATTATGGAACATGTATTTCATAAGAAGCCAACGCTTAAAGCTCTTATCTTTATCGTAAAAGACGGTAGTACCATAACGGCCTTCGTGAATTAATTCTTCAGCCGTCTTCTTAGCCTTATTTTTATAAGCATACTGCTTGAAGATCTTAATAGGGACACCAAGCCATAAAACATGCTTAGACTTCAATTTGTTACCATAAACTTCTGACTTATCCTTTAAATCATCATAGACATAATCATCAACGTACCACTTAGCTAAGTTATAACCATTTAAGGTAACGTAGAAACTGGAACGCCCTTGCCGTAAGTTGATCTCAAAGAATTTGTATTGGCCATCACGTACATCGAATTTGATATCAAAGTTAGCCATCCCTGTATAATTAATCTTTTCAAGGAATGTTTCTGCTTCTTCATACAACTTCTCATCATACTCGGGCAGAATGGCCATGTAATTTCCGATTGATTGTGGAGTAGGATCCTCCAAAAGTGGGTGACCCATACACATCATCTTAATCTGATGATTCTTGTCAACGTAAGCATTAAGCACACGCATGTTGGAGTCATCCCCTGGGATAAAGTCTTGCAAAATTAGATCGGCTTTATAACCATTACCATAGATTTTACCAACAATATCGGCTAATTCACCCTCATCATGAATGGTAAATACCTTTTTACGGCCTTTAAAATGTACATCAAGCCAAGAAACAGGGTCCGCCGGTTTTAATTCTACAGGGTAATCAAATGGAATAGTTAAATAATTCTCTGCCTTGTAATCATCGATAGTAATAATCTTAGTCTTCGGATACGGCAAGCCGTATTTTTCAGCGGTCTTATAAAAGCCTTCCTTAGTAATAATCACCTTAAGAAGATCATAGTCAATATAAGGAACTACGAAAACCTTCTTTAATTCTTCCTTATGTTTAGACAGAAGCTCTGCGTAACCATCGCCACAAGCAATCAAAATAACCGGTTCCTTATGATCCTTATAAACCTGCATCTTGTCACGCATAACATTCATGAAAGTTGGATCTTCACTAAATCCTTCATGCAGTTCTACATCAACAATTTTAGAAAAACGGGTTGCTGCCAACTGCGAATCAGCTAACGCATGAACCTTGATCCCATAAGCCTCATTAAATGACCGGGCCATTCCATAAACATTAATATCACTACCAAGTAAAATAGGTGTAAAATCTTTACTCATTTTCATTAGTCATCCCCTGGTTAAACTAACCTTCCCTGCTTAAGTAAGTTTGCTACTTCTGGCTGAACACGTTGATACTTCTTAACGATGTTGTCATAGTCAACAAAGAATAATTTGTACCAAACAAGGAAAGTATAGATGGTCCAAATTTGCCGGCGGTGTGAACCATCGCCCTTATAATTTTCATCAAGTAACTGCAAAATTTTCTTTTGATCGAAAATATCATTAACGAAATCTTCACTGAATAATTTTCGCACTTGCTTGTAAAAACGTGGTTCTTGTAACCACTGCTTAATTGGGGTTGGAAAACCCAGCTTAGGACGCTTTGCCCACTCTTCTGGTACGGCTTTTTCTGAGGCTTTACGAAGTGCGTATTTAGTATCATGCCGGTTCATCAAATATTTAGTTGGAATCGAATTAGCAAGTTCCGCAATATTCTTATCCAAATAAGGAACACGCAATTCAAGTGAATGAGCCATCGAAATCTTATCGGCTTTTTGTTCAATATCGTTAAGCATAAAGTGGTGCAAATCAATGTACTGCATCTGCTTAACATTATCGATACCCTTAACCTTCTTAAAATCTTTTTGGTAAATACCATTAACCGTCAATTTATTGCGATAGGTCGGTTGCAAAATATCATTTGCATCCTTAGAAGTGAAGATAGTCGGATAATCCATATCGTAAATAACTGATTGCCCAACGTAAAATTCGCTTGGCTCAGCTAAGTTGGTGTAAATATGAACCTTGCCAGGAAAATCAGGCATCTTCTTAACCTTACGGGCTAATTTTACCTGACTATGCTTAGGCAATTTCTTCAATTCTGAAGTAAAGACCTTAATCACATTGCTGTGGGTATGCATCCCGTAGTTAACATAACCTGCAAATAATTCGTCGGCACCTTCACCGGAAAGTGCAACCGTAACATGTTTACGAGCCATCTTACACAGATACCAAAGAGGAATGATTGATGGGTTAGCATCAGGTTCATCCATGTGGTACTGCATCTCAGGGAAGTCTTTCATTGCCTCATCGGCGTTAACCTTTTTTGAATAGAATTTCCAACCCTTCATATCGGCTAAAGCCTTTGCTTTAGAAGCCTCATTATAGGTCGAGTCATCAAAGGAAACTGAGAAAACATCATCCGGATTTAAGATGCTGGTAATGTAGCTTGAATCAACACCTTCTGATAAGAAGGCACCAACCGGAACATCTGCATTCCGGTACAATTTGACCGTTTCTCTAAGATCCTCATCGATCTTTTGCACAGTAGCTTCAAAGCTCAGATTGTTTTCTTTATATTCAGCATCCCAGTACTTATGGGTTTTCATTTTCCCATCTTTATACTCAAACCAATGGCCTGCTGGAAAACGATATACGCCTTTAAAGAAGGTTTCATCCAAATCATTGTATTGATTCATTAAGTATGGCTTAACTGCTTCCACGTTTAACTCTTTTTTAAAGCCTGGAAAAGCCAAAAAGCTCTTCAATTCTGAACCAACAAGAAGGTGGCCATCTTGGTCGCTATAGTATAGCGGTTTAATACCAAAGAAGTCACGAGCCCCATAAAGAGTTTGATTGTTATTATCCCAAATAAAGAAGGCAAACATGCCACGAACACGCTTAAGCAGGCCATCCATACCCCACTCTTCAAAGCCATGAAGCAAAACTTCAGTATCAGCTTTGGTAGTGAACTTGTGACCTGCTTTGATTAATTCTTTTCTTAACGGTTTAAAATTGTAAATTTCACCATTAAAGATAATTGCCCGTGATTTATCTTCATTAAAAATTGGCTGGTTACCACCACGAAGATCAATAATTGAAAGTCTTCTAAAACCAAGAGCAACTTTATCATTAGTATAATAACCATCAGAATCAGGCCCACGATGCTTGATTGTTGCCATCATTTTACCAATAGCAGATTGTTTATCATTAATTTCTGGATCATAAAATGCAGCGATTCCGCACATGCTTCAAACTTCCTTTAACAAATTTTTTAAATATTGTATTTCATAATTTCAACTCAATAACTCCACTTTAACTTTTTTATTATATGCTAAAGATTTGCAATTACCAAACTGCTTTGCACTAATTTAACTAAATAAAAAAGATTCTTCGTTTGGAAGCGGCTCCATAACCAAATGCTTGAATAATGTGCTTTTTCAAGTCAATGTTAACGATATACCCAGCAAATTCTGTGGCACTATCAATTTCCCGGTGCCAGTTTTTATTGTACTTTGTTGTCAAGACATGGTTTGGTCCCATCAAAGCTGAACAATTAAATAAAATGTACTGAATGCCATTAATCCGGTATTGATCCTCACGGTGGCGGTGACCACAGAAGTAAGCAACAATCCGTGCATCTTTAATATGGGTAAAATCAAAATCATTTGCCAGCCGAAATTCTGGTGGCACACCTACACTTGAATGCATCCGACCCTTCTCACCTTGGTTAAAGGCAACCAAAAGTTCATGCAAAGACCGGCCGTTATATTTCAAAGCATTAGACCCCTTACGATTGATCGGATTAGCATGACTCAAAAAGATTATCTTTTTACCAGATGATTTTTCAAGGATTTCAATAATTTCCTCAATTTGATCCTCCCTGACAGCTAAAGTAAGCTTGGCATCGTACTTCTTCTGTCCTTTAGAATCTAAAATATAAGGTAAATCCGAGGTATTAACCGAAATAAAACGTAAATCATCAAAATCATAGTAACAAACACCGTGTTGCCGGGATAAGTAATGAACGCGGGCCTGTTCGTACATTGAAGGCCACATAATATTCTCAAATTCATTTTCTGGAAACGATGCACGTAAATCATGGTGTTCATCAAATTTATCGTTTTCGTCATGGTTACCCTTAAGCATAATATAGGGAACATTATTTGATTTGAATGCTTCACGCAACCGCATGAGTTCACCTTCACTGACAAAGCCAGTATCGGAACCATCAATCCAGTCACCTAAATGTACCTTTAAATCTAGAAGACCTGAATCATCTAAATAAGAGAATTCGTTTACATGGGTTAAACCATTCCAGCCATAAAAATCAGTGCTATCTCGATCTTTATAGTGGGTATCAGTGATCACACTAATATTAATTGAGTCTTCACCCTTACGTACGTGATTTTTTACCCGTTCAACAAAACCGTCCAGATATTTTTCTACCTGGTAACGCCGACCCGTTTCCCTATTCTTAAAAGCACGAAAACGTCCTAATTTTTTATTAAATTGACGAACATATTCCGGGGCAAGATTTTGAGAACTTTCTAGACTAAGAGCTTGATATAAAATATCTTTTTCATCTTTATAAACGGTTAATTCATATGGTTGACCACCGGGTGTGCCTTCAGACTTCCCCACATGGTATTCACCTACTGTTGTATATTTTTGCATGGGATCCAAGTTTTCATTGCTTGGTTCAAGTGATGCACGTCTTTTTGCACCTAAAAATTTATCAGCAAATCCTCTAGCTTGTTTAAAAATTTTCATAATTACGCCTCGAAGATAAAGAAAAAGCCGGCAACCATTGCCGACTATATAAAACTATGCGTTGTTTGCTAAAGCGTAGGTAGCAAGCCCCAATGACAAAACAGCATCTTTAGATAATACTCCTTGCAAGTCTTTGGCTGCGACCGATTGAACAGCACCGATCACCTTAAGACTGTAAGTAATAACATGATAATCAACTTCTGGATTATAGAAATCATCTTCATAAGGATTTTCATGATTATAAGTCAGATGAATTTGATCTTTATCGACATAACCATCAACGTGATTCGTTAAAATTCGGTCATGCAGATCAGTCAATTTCTCTGAAAGATTTACCAAAGTTAACTTATGATCACTTTCAGATTCATAATATTGATCTTCGGTCATATTAAAGTAATCTTTAATTGGCTTATCTAAAACACCTAAGCCATCAATTATTTTATAAACAGCATCAGCATTAAAAGATTGTTCTTTACCTAAAACTTTATCTTGTAATAAGGCTAAATCATCAGCCAATTTCATTGTATCCAGCTTTTCCATTTCGGCCTCCTAAAATTTCATCTTCTATTATAACAAAAAAAGATAATGTTTCGCTTTTTAGACTATGAAAAGTTACTTTTTATTTATATTTTTTAAAATATTTTTATAGAAAAAGCTGTCTCTTTTTGCGTACTTAACAATAGAAAAGTAAACTTGATCTAAAGGAGATAACAATGCAAACAAATATAGCTAATTTACGTTGTCCGTGGGGTCAAACACGGGATAAAATTGTGCAAAAATATCATGATCATGAATGGGGCAAGCTCAACTTAAATGAACACTATTTATACGAAATGTTGGTACTGGAATTATTCCAATCGGGACTTAATTGGTCGGTAGTATTGCACAAACGTGAGAATTTCCGCAAAGCTTTTAAAAATTTCGATCCGGTCGAGGTTGCCCAAATGACCGATGAAGACGTTAATAAATTAATGCAAGATAGTTCTATTATTCGCAATAAAATGAAGATTAACGCTGCAATTAAAAATGCTAAGGCAATTCTGATGGTGCAAGCTAAGGATGGCAACTTTGCCAAATATTTACAGCATTTTATTCCGACAACAATTGTGCACCACCCAGAAACTTATGATGAGGTACCAACTACCAATGATATTGCTAAAAAAATAGCCAAACAGATGAAAAAAGACGGCTTCTTTTTTGTGGGGCCGGTAATTATTTATTCATATTTACAGGGAATCGGACTAATCAACGATCATTTAGAACATTGTCCTTTCAAGTACAAGGGATAGGAAATTTTTACGCTTCTATTTATTTGTCAGAGCGACATAATCATATATACTTATTATTAAGGAGAAAAGATGAGTTATGAAGTAAATTTTCTCTTCAGTAAACCATTTATGAAAAAATGGTTTAAATGTGGTTTATCTTTAGATGAACGTGAAGAATTAAAAAATGAAATTCTACAATATTTATCCAATTCCCCAATTAACACTTACGGTAAAAAATTCCCTGGCGTAATAGTTGAAGGAACTGGTGGTGCTTTTAAATATAGATTTACACCTAAAAATTATCATAAGGGAAAAAGTGGTAGTTTTCGGACTATTTATGCAATGAGAACAAACAGTTAGGAGAAAGAACAAAGAATACCTCCCCAT
>ENA-UOOM01003983-UOOM01003983.1-fermentation-metagenome-genome-assembly--contig:-NODE-3983-length-10075-cov-6.437824_pt1 | contig 10075 bp, 14 predicted proteins | sample MGYA00245781_ERZ724031 | MGnify/ENA primary metagenome ERZ724031 (study PRJEB28704, sample SAMN03018317) | fermentation metagenome | biome: anthropogenic terrestrial biome; feature: soil; material... | reverse complement strand
CCTGAAAAAAGCGTAGCAATTATGGAGCATGATTCTTATTATAAAGACCAAAGTATATTGACTTATGAGGAAAGATGCCTGACAAATTACGACCATCCATTTGCATTTGATACGGATTTGTTTGTGGAGCATATAAAGGAATTGAAAAAAGGATGCACAATTAAGAAGCCTATTTATGACTACGGTATACATAACAGGAAAAAGGAAACAATTATTGTGGAACCTAAGGAAATAATAATTGTTGAAGGTCTTTTGGTATTTTATGAAGAAAGAATAAGAGAGCTTTTAGATATTAAAATATATGTGGATACGGATGCGGATGTAAGAATTTTAAGAAGAATTATAAGAGACATCAATGAGAGGAAAAGAAGTCTTGATTCTGTTATCAGCCAATATATTAGCACAGTAAGACCTGCTCATGAACAATTTATTGAGCCGAGCAAAAAATATGCGGACATTATAGTAACAGAAGGGGGCAACAACTTAGTCGCTGTTGATTTGATGGTTACTAAAATAAAATCTTTGTTAAACATGAATAATTCAGAAACAGTAAATACAAGGAGTAAATATTGATTAAAGAAATAATTGTCGTTGAAGGGAAAGCGGACATTTCAGCAGTCAAGAGAGCTGTTGATGCTCAGGTGATTTCGACCAACGGATTAGGCATAAATCAAAATATTATTAATATTATTAAAAAGGCATCAAAAAACAAGGGAATAATAATATTGACTGACCCGGACTATCCCGGCAAGAAAATAAGAAATATTCTTGCTTCAGAAATTGAAAACTGCAAGCATGCATTCATCCCCAGGGACAAGGCAAATAAAAACGGTGATATCGGAGTTGAGAATGCATCAGTTCAAGCTATAATAGAGGCACTGAAAAATGCCAGAGCTGAAGTTGCTGAAAGCAGGCAGGAATTTAGTTATAATGACATGGTGTACTATGAGTTAGCGGGAAATGACAATGCAGCTAAAAGAAGAGGCATGATAGGCGATGAATTAGGTATCGGATACTGCAGTGCGAAACAATTTTTAAAGAGGCTTAATTCCTTTGGCATAACCAGAGAAGAATTGGAAGAAGCCATTGTTAAAACATCAGAGGACAAATAATGGATGAAATAAAATTGTATTCACCAAAAGTAATGATGGATATACTTGATAAATACGGATTTAGATTCAGTAAAAGCTTAGGACAGAATTTCCTTATCGATGGCAATATAATCCAAAAGATTGCAGAAACAGCCGATTTGGATGAAAATTCAGGTGTTTTGGAGATAGGTCCGGGGTTTGGCACCTTGACTCAGGTTTTGTGCAAGAAAGCAAAAAAGGTAGTTGCAATAGAAGTTGACAAAAGTTTAATGGAGGTACACAAGGGTACACTGAATTATGAAAATTTGAAAGTTATTTATGATGATTTTTTAAAGGTTGATGTAAATAAACTTATTGAGGAGGAATTTAAAGGTCTTGATGTGAAAATAGTTGCAAATCTTCCTTACTACATAACTACACCCATCATAATGAAAATATTGGAAGAAGGATATAAGGTTTCTAAGATTGTTGTAATGGTTCAAAAGGAAGTGGCTCAAAGACTTAATTCAAAAGCCGGAACAAAGGAATATGGTGCTGTCACGCTTGCTGTTCAGTACAGGGCAGATACCAATATAGCAATGATAGTTCCGAATTCTGTATTTATGCCAAGACCAAAGGTTGATTCTGCTGTTATTGAGTTCAATCTTCTGTCAAAACCAAGAATTGAAGTGTCGGATGAAAGCATGCTTTTTGCGGTAATAAAAGCTTCCTTCGGACAAAGACGAAAAACAATTTTAAACGGATTAAGCAATAATTTAAACATATCCAAAGAATTAATAAGCGAATCCTTGGTTTGCGCAGGTATTAATCCGGGTATAAGAGGAGAGAAATTAACTTTGGAGGAATTCGGAAGAATTGCTGATGAAATAAGTAAAAGAATAAAAAATTAGGAGGAATTTAATGAAAATTTATACCAAGACAGGTGACAAAGGTCAAACATCTTTATATGACGGTACCAGAGTTGATAAGGATTCATTAAGAGTGGAATCCTACGGAACTGTTGACGAGTTAAATTCTTATATTGGCTTTGCAGCTAAATTTATAAATGATGAAGGCATTAAGGCAGATTTAAAGAAAGTGCAAATGCGTTTATTTTTTGTTGCGGGAGAATTGGCTACCGTTGAAGAAGGAAAGTACAAATACAAAATAAAGGACGAAGATATAGAAGCATTAGAAAGAATAATCGATGATTATCTGCCTAAAATCAGCGGAGCTGACGCCTTTATAGTACCGGGCTCCTCAGAAGCTTCAGCCGCACTCCATGTTGCAAGAACAATTTGCCGCAGAGCTGAAAGAAGAATTATATCATTAAAACGTCATGAAGAAGTAAGCGATAAACTTTTGAAGTTTGTAAACAGATTATCCGATGTGCTTTACACATACGCAAGATATTTGGAAAGTGAACTGACAATAATGGATTTTGAGAAAGCTTATAATGAGATGCTCTAACCCTATTTTTCAGAGTCCTTTTTCTGAAAAATGGCTGGCAGGTCATTCGCAACGATTATGACTTGTAAAGAAACAGCGTTAATTAAATATTAAGATTTAAAAATCTTTACAAATGATTTTTTTGTGGTATCATATTCTTTGATACATAAGTTTGGAGGAAATAGTTTTGAAGCGTTTTTTAAAAGTTTTTTTTACTTCGTTAATTTGTTTTTCATTGATTATAATTGGCGGACTCTTTTGGCTGAGTGGTCACTCTGAGGGCGGAATTGTCAATGCAACCGATATATTTAAAATAATAAGCAACGACAAGGACCAAAGAATAAATGTTCTTGTGCTGGGTTTAGAGCATGAGAGATCTGACACTATTATGGTTGCTAGTTATAATTCCAAAACTAAGACTGCGGATATTATTTCCATACCAAGAGACACATATATTGAAAGAGACGGATTTGTAAACAGCGGAAACAATAAAATAAATTCGGTATATACTGTTAAGGGTATTGAAGGGTTATCCGAAATAATATTGAACATTACTGGATTAAAAATAGATAAATTTGTTACAATTGATTATGATGGTGTCAGAGCTGCGGTAGATGCCGTTGACGGGGTAGAAGTGGACGTGCCTTTCCATATGAGATATACGGACCCTTATTCCGACCCTCCTCTTGATATAAATATAGAGCCGGGAGTGCAGGTCATAAAAGGCGACAGAGCAATGGAGTTTTTAAGATTCAGAAAAACCAATTATTCAGGTTATTCCGGATATGCTGACGGGGATTTAGGACGTATTGAAGCCCAGCAAGGCTTTGTAAAGGCAGCAATTAAAAAAGCATTATCCTTTAAACTGCCTATAGTTGTAAAGGAAGTATTTCCATATGTCAATACTGACTTTTCCTTGACTGAAGCAACTTCCTTAGCAATGGGAAGTATAGGATTGTCGGCTGAAAATGTAAACTTTCACACTATTCCCGGAACGACACAAACTAAAAACAATCTGTCATTTTATATTTTAGACAGGCAGGCAACAAAAGACTTGGTTTATTCAATACTTGAAATAGAATAGAAGATGTGAGTCTTCCAATTGAAAACGCCTCTTAAGAGGCGTTTTTTTAGTATGACTTGATTAATAAATATTTGTGTCAGATGGAGCATTTTTATTTATTAACATTTGTTCGCCCCTACGTACCATTTCTCTGACGCTAAGACCATTAACGATAGCAGGATACATTTCTGACGTCATACCGTTTACTGTCGGCAATCCCAATTCTTGAGATATTTCCATTTTTAAATCGTTTATAGCCTGCTGTGCTTCAGGAACCACTAATTTATTTTTGCTCATACTACCGCTCCTTTCATAAAATGAAGCTTATAATTAGTATTGTCTGTGAATACAAAAATAATCTGTTAAAAATTACAAAAAAAATGAAACAGGGCACACCTTAGCTAAGAGTGCCCCGCATAAACTGAACTTATTTTTAAACTATATATTTATCTTGGTACAGTTGTAGGCGTTTTAAGGTCCCAGCAAGAGGGTTTGCACCTATTGCGTCTGCCGCCTGTGCCCGCAACATTATTGCATTGAAATTCTCCGCCGGTACCAAGTACCTGACCGCAGCGTACTCCACCTGTTCCCAAAACACCTTCACAGCGACCTGTACCACTTATGCACCCCGGGCCTCTCAAAGCAATCCTTTGAACTCCCGCAACTTCGTCTCTTAGTCTGGAATTATTTCTATAACAACTCATCATAACACCTTATTCGTTTTAAATTTGAGTCAAGCTCATTATTATCATATTCAATATTGTACAAAGTGTTACGTCTGTCCAAAAATATTTTTTTGCCACTCTGTGCACTCTGGGGACGGACCTTAAAATGGTTTGTAAATAAAGAATCAAGATATATGTTTGTTTTTGGGTAAATAAATGTTATAATGCTAAAAATGCGATATTATAGGAGGGGATTATGTATTACGGAGAAAAGGTTTGTTTAAGAGCTTATAAGGAAGAAGATATACCTGTTGCAACAAAGCTTGTAAATGATGGTGAATTAAAAAGGTTATTAACGCCTGGCATTGCATTCCCAGTGACCGGATGGGAAGAGGAAGAATGGGTAAAATCACAAAAATCAAATAAAAACGGTGAATATAATTTTGCTGTTGAGGATATGGAAACACACAGTTATATAGGCGGATGCGGCATTAATGAAGTAAATTGGATAAGCCGAGTAGCCACAGTCGGTATTATGATTGGCGACAAGAATTATTGGAATAAAGGTTACGGCACTGATGCAATGAGAGTTTTGATAAAATTTATATTTGAAAATATGAATATTCGCAAAATAAAGTTAAATGTATTTTCCTTTAATGTAAGAGCGCAAAAATGCTACGAAAAATGCGGATTTAAGGTTGAAGGTATTTTGAAGGACGAACTATTCAAGGACGGGAAATATTATGATGAAATAATAATGTCTCTTTTCGTCAATGATTATAATTAATAATAGCACAGTAAATTTAACAGTATGGTAAATTATACAATCCAAGACGCGGAATTTCAAGGTCCGTCCCTAAAATGCCCCGGGAGGTAATATTATGAAGAAGTTTATTAAGGTAATTTTATTTATCTTGTTGGTTATTTCGTTTGCAACAGCAGCCTTTGCTAATTCAGCACCGGTATATTGGCAGGGGTATCCATCTGCGGAGATTTTGTCTGTTGACAAGAATTCTCCCATTGAAGTAAAAAATGAAAATCTTGTTTTTGATTTTTCAAATGAAGGAGACTATAACCATTCTTATGAATGTAAGGTTACTGCAGAATATGAAATGGTTAATCCGACAACCGAGGATTTGTCTGTGCAAATGGCATTTCCTTTTATTGAAAGCATAAGAACTCTTTCAGAAAGTAATATCAGAATAACTGCTGACAATGAGCTTCCCTATGAAATTTATGTAGGAGAAATTATAAATAATTACAATTCTGATGATGCTGAAGAAAAAAACCATTTTGAATTTGAAAAAATAATTGAAACTATAACTACCGATACTTATAAAGCGGATAATTTTTCCGATAATGAGACAGGCAAACTATATTCCATAGAATTTAAACCTTCATCTGATACCGATATAAGAGTTGTCGTTGATTTGGATTTTGATTATGGAAAGACTAAGATTTTTGCAGGGGACTTCAGCGGTTTTTCCCGTGAAGAAGGAAAAACAAGATTAACAACCTGGTGCCGTGAACCGGAAGTCATGGATATTTATGTTTTGGGTGAAGATGCAGAATTTAATATTTCAGGATATATTGACGGTTCAATGAATGAGAAAACAGATTTATACACTTATGAAATCTCTGAGGAAGAAATAGATGTAAAAACTTATTTGCTTGATGTTATAAGAAACTATCTTCATATGAATTTTGATGATATTTCGGACATTCAACTGTATAATTTGTTTGCAAAGGTTATGGACGAACAATTTACAAACAATTTAGGCTTAAGTACCTTAGATGAATTATTGACTTACGGCAGTATTAATAGATTGATAACATTGGTTTATAATGTAGAATTCCCGAAAAATTCTGAAAGAACAGTAAGCGTAAGTTATAAAACTGTGGGAACTATGGACAAGCGTAATACTAAGGAGCCTCTGTACACCTATGATTATATTTTAAATCCGGCTAAGAACTGGAAGGATTTTAAAAATCTAAATATTAAAATTATTCCGCCGGAAGAATCTCCTTATGTTATAAAAAGCAGCATAGGATTAAATAAGGAAGGCAATATTTATACCGCGTCGCTTGAAAATCTTCCTGAGGATGACTTCACATTCACTGTTTATTACAAGGAGAAGATTACTTTTATGGATAAATTGGCAGGAGAAATAGACAGGAGTTTAGGGTATATTTTTATGTTCATGCCATTTGTTTTGGGATTTATTTTAATCATTGCAATTGTTGTTGCATTAGCAATCTGAAGTTATTGTGGTGCCCTCAAGACTGTACCGAACAAAGGTTAAGGTTCCGTCTGTCGGGAAACCATTAACTGAAATTGCATACTGCAGCTGTACATGAGGCTGCGGCGGAACAATAGTTAAGTTCGAAGGAGTAACGTTTAGAGAATATTGAACGATTCCCTTCGGTGTGCTGTTAAACCAAACTCTTATTCTATAGGGTGTTGATAAAATGTCGCTTACAGTCCAGATGTTTACATATAAGTTCACACCGGAATTTGGCGGATTGTATAATCTTGCCCATGCATTGGTGGCATTACCAAACTGTAAGTTATAAGCTATGCCGACAAAATATTTTCCCTCTATTGACTTCATTAAGCTTATGGGTACGCTGACATCATAATCAATCGCAATGGGATTAATATTTAATAATGATGCATGCCGTGGGCTTTGATTATATGATATGTAGTTATTCATACGACATTCAACCTTTCATATATTAGTTATTTATTGTGTGAAAGGTGTATTCTGTATTAATGTATCATCACAATAAAGGAACCAATGTTACATATATACCGGTCAAGATTGCAGTTGTTATTACTCCGCAAATACTTGCACTCATGGCATATTCCAATATAAAGCTGTATTTGGTAACTCTGTTGACCTCCTTTTGCGCAACCTTTGCGGTTGTAGGCACACAAGAAACACCGGCAATCCCCACCACAGGATTGAAGTTTTTGCTGTTTATGAGATAAACAACATATCCTCCCAATATGCCGCCTATTCCTGAAAGAAGCAATGCTACGATACCTAAAATAAGAAGAGGCAATATTTTTGGATTTAAAATCGTGCTTGCTTCGCAAAGAACCCCTAAGGTTAAGCCTAAGAAGAATGTTGCCGAATATAGAAAAACATCTTCCAAAAGCTTCGAATATCTTGTGATGCCGGATTCTCTGATTGCATTACCCAAGAAAAAGCTTAAAAATAAAGGAGCCGCAGAGGGAAATAAAAGACAAAGCACTATGCATGCTATTATGTCAAAAGCTAATTTTTCACCGGATGTAATATTGTTTCTGAGGGTAGTTTTAATAACTTTACCTCTAATATCTTTTGGTATTAGAAATCTTACCAAAAAGGGATAACCTCCGTATGTTAAGCTAAGGTACAAATAAGCTACAATTGTAATGGGCACAAATAAGTCCTTTGCAAGAGCAAGGGAGGCAAAAAGTACCATAGGACCATCAGCTCCTCCGATGAGGGATATTGCTGCCGCTTCTCCATATGTAAAACCCATGGCATGTGCAATTGGAAAGGTTGCAACTGTTCCTAACTCAGCGAACATTGCAATAAGCATACCTGTAAACGGGAATTTTAAAACGCTTCCTACATCAGATATCACACCGATGCCCATGAAAACTAAACAAGCTATTAACCCGTTGCTGAACATAAACGTATAAATAGGCTGCAGCCAGTCTATTTGCAATATATTTATAAGTTCATCCGTATGTGTTACCATAGGATCCATAAAAATAGTTCCGATTTGTGAAGCGGATAGAAAAAGAACACCTGAGTTTACCGCAGCCATGCCAAAGCCCATAGGAATCATAATAAGAGGCTCTAAAATTTCTTTTTTACCCAAATAAACCAATAAAATACCCAATAAAATAAGAACGATTCTTGCTATAGCAATTTTTGGCTCTTGAACAAACAGTGTTCCGACACCTTGAAAAAGATTAATCAAATTCATTTTAACTTTTCACATCCTTAATAAATTTAGTTTTGAATATTGCCGGAAAACTTTCTTATCATAAATAAAATAAGTTTAATTAAACCTGCAATGAACACTGAAACTGCAAAACCTAATAAATATACTGAAAATGCAAAAGAAATATCTTTCATCTTAGCTCCTTTACTAACTTAATTCTTTTCTGATGAAAATTACAAATATTGCAGCAATAACAATTATTGAAACGATTGCAGCATATGGATTAATATTAATCATAATTCACCTCGTTAAATGGATTTACATTTTGCTTTGTGCTCTTCTGTAGGTTGCTTCCATTAATTTTTCCCTTTCTACGATTGCTCTTTCATATATTCCTTTACATATCAATCCAATTTCGTCGTGACATGAAAAATCAAGAAAGATTTTATTTCCTGATATTTTCGTTACTGTAAGAATTGTTGAAATAGTTCCTCCTGTTAAAGTTAATGTAGGCTGCTCATGCGATAACTCTATATATTTGCCTACTGTTATGTATCCTGCAGGAAGCAAATTGTCAAGCATATCTGATGACGCTTCGATAATTATGTCCAAAACTTCAGGTGTTGACAGCAAATAGTTCAATGAATCCTTAGTTCCCGAATAAGCGTGTGTTCCTCTCACTGAACCTTCTTTTTTATAAATCGTCGAAAGTCCTACCGTTATCTTATGGTCTATCATGATTTCCCTCCAAGTTAATTTATCACGCAACATTATATCATATGCGCAAAATCTAATCAATTGACTATTTCCTGTTAATTTATTATCTATTATCCCTGAATTTATTATCTGCTTAAAGAAGTACTTTAAGATTATAAAAGATTTATGTTTAAAAAAATATTTGCCCCATGCTTTGATTTTGACAGGTATTATAATTATATCAATTGCTCTGTATCAAAAGATAAGCACAACCTATTATCAAAATAAATTAGTGGAAGAGTATGACAGGTATATAAGTAATCTTGATTTTAGTGAGGATATTGAGCCTGCTCTTCAGCCTGCGGAGGAGTCCGCCGTAAAAAACGGTGAGTATGAGGAACTGTCCGAAGTGCCAAAAGAACCGGAAGAAAATCCTGTTGACATATATCTTGAAGGGAAAGCGATAAGCGGTATAATAGAAATTCCCAAATTGGGCGTTAGAGCTGTAATACTTGAAGGAACCGATGACAGAGCTTTGAAATATACGGTAGGTCATTATCCGGAAACTGTAAATCCCGGTGAGAAGGGGAACTTTGTCCTTTTAGGACACAGAAATTACGTTTATGGTCACTATTTCAGAAGGATAGATGAGTTAGAGCCGGGAGATGAGGTTATAATAAAAAAAGAGTCGGATATATATACTTATCTTGTAACTGAATCCTTTGTGGTCAGCCCGGAGGAAGTATGGGTTTTGGATAATACTGTAGAAACAATGCTTACCATGATTACATGTACGCCTATAATTACCTATACGGACAGATTGATTGTGAGAGGAGTTATATCTGAGTAATGAGAAAAACAAAAATAAGGATGCTGTGCTGCCGTTATGCGACAATTACAGCATCCTTTTTTTGATGAAGCGGGTAAAATTAAACAGTTTACTCATAGAGGAAATTCCATTTCTATAAAATCACCTGACTGAACAGCCATATTGTATATGATTTCAGCCATTTCTCTTGCTGTCTTGGTCATACCGTTTTTAAGCCAATGCTGCAGGAGCCCGATGCTTCCGTTTACAACGAAAACTAAATATTCATCTCTTACATTCGAATGTTCATCTCCTGCAGGCGAAAATGATATTCCGCATTGATTATATACTATGGTAAAAATCTGCTTCTGAAAATTAATAT
>ENA-UOOM01003982-UOOM01003982.1-fermentation-metagenome-genome-assembly--contig:-NODE-3982-length-10076-cov-11.143199_pt1 | contig 10076 bp, 12 predicted proteins | sample MGYA00245781_ERZ724031 | MGnify/ENA primary metagenome ERZ724031 (study PRJEB28704, sample SAMN03018317) | fermentation metagenome | biome: anthropogenic terrestrial biome; feature: soil... | reverse complement strand
ATCAGTATACATGATATAGTTATGGAAAGCAATCCACGCACCGTAGACTCAATCGAAAATGGAAATATCAAGTTTTATTTGCAAACTCTCTGGTTGCTTTCTTGATTTCTTCTGTATGGCCGGTCATTAAATGCCCACCTGTTGCAAAGGGAACAAATTTATGCTCTGGGAAGCGGTGCAGCACTTTCTCAGCATCCTTAAAACTTGCCAGCTTATCGTCCTCAGCATGAAAGATAAGTACAGGCACCTGTAAAGATTCAATTTGATAGCTGTCATAGTTTCTGGCCATATCCAGATTAGTAACAGACGCATCCAGTACCACACCGTACTTTCTGTCACTAATTGGAAGCATGCTGTAAATTGTCGATGGGTTCATTCCCATGATTGGTCCGAACAGAGGACTCAGCAGAAACATTGCATAATCATTACACAAAAACCTAGGCGGACCTGCATATTTCCCATATTTCTCCGGTTTTTCAGCAAAAGGCATTGCGGAGCAATATAAAATCAACCCTTTTGTCCGTTCCGGATAATCCAGTGCAAAGCGAATTGCAGGGCTTCCTCCGGCGGATGTTGCCAGCACAAATACTTTTTCAATTTCCAGATTATCCAGCAATTCTGCAAATGCAGCTGCCTGCTCGGCAGGCGTACCCTCCCCTAAAACATCACTTCCCAGATATCCGAACCTCGATGGTGCCAGTATTCTGTAGTCAGACCGGAAAGGCCTGCAAGTATCAAAGGCCTGGTCATACCCTCCGAAAATGCCATGCACAGACAGGATAACCTCACCCTGCCCTTTATCCACATAAGTCATTTTTCCATAACTAAGCACAGCCGTTTTTGCTCCATAGGAGGCAATCCTTTTCCTGCCTCTGACAACTGAAAGTGAACATCTTATCCCCTGTATCAACAAATACAGAATAAAAACAACGATTATTATAAATACCCACATATATCTATACCAAACCTTTCCTGTCAAATACCGTTAAAACAACAGTTGCCAAAATCATTACAGTTCCGTCATTGTCTTGACTTCACTTCACTTCACTTCACTGTATTATAGTAAATGTTTTAATATGATGGTGGTCAGAAATGCAATTGTCGCACTTGTCAACGTACCAACGAGATATTTTTCTGCAAAATCTTTATCCTCAAGTTGTTTATAACGGGCGATACTTTTTGCAGTCAATACAAATCCTATTGCTCCCAACTGTCCGCATAAAACTAAGGACGAAATCATAACTCTTTCAAGCTTCCCGATGATCCGGCCTATTTGAGGGTCGTTATTATCACCAATATTGCTGTCTTGAGCATTAATATATAAGAACAGTTTTTTTATGAAAACAGCAGCCGGATCCCATATTATAACAAAAATCAAAAAATAAATAATCAAATTCTCAAATAGATTCCACTGCATCAAGTTCCTGAAGATAAAGCTAATATGTGTATTTAAGCTAAATATGAAACTTACTGAGACAATAATCAAAATATGTAATATTTGATCCACAATGAAAGATGTGAATTTATATGTTCTATTTGTATATTTCCTGTCCAGTGACGTCCTGAGCCAGTCGATCAGAAAGTGAGCCATTGTAATAATTATATAGGTTGGGACGGCATAATTAAACTTCACAAAAGGAAAAACGGCCATAAAAAATATTCCTGCATAAATTAGCGAATGACTTGCAAGGAGTCTAAAGTTATTTATCTTCTTCTGAGCCAATCCCACAGGCTGAAAAGTAAAATCAGCAAGGAAATGTGCTATAAGTAAAATATATATAATCATATCCGCCCTCTCATAAATATTTATCCATAAGCAGTAATGCTGCTATAGTAGAATTTCGTGCTTCATATATATTTGCTGTTTTAAAGGTCTTCTCAATACTTTGTCTGCTTATATTCAAAATCTCAGACAGCTGTGTCGTCATTCCTCGCTTTTTCCCGGCAGCTACATAAAAATCTTCTTGATTATTTGCCGCCTCTATTGGAAAGGGCTCTAAGTTTGCAGATTGGGCCATGACAAAGGGATATTTCTTAAATGCCCTTCTCTTTTTGTAATTCGTGTAATAATTAAGCTTGTCCTTTGATGTGACAAGTTCAAAAATCAAATTAATTTTGCTGTCATCAACAACCTGCTGAAAGTTAATTGGATAGAGCAGCTCCAGCATCAGCATGAGTTCATTTTGATATTCACTGTGTTTACTTGTTAAAACAAAAGGTGTATTAATCGGGGTGTTTAAAAATACATCATTCTTTGTTTCGGAATAAAGGAGCGCCGGGTATCCCTGGGCATTCTTTGCATGTTCAATAGCATGGCGCGCATTGTGATACACGGGACCATCCTGAGCTGTAGTGCTTGCATGTTCAATTTTAACGTTCCACACACCTACACCAATACCAGCTCTGGTTTCAACAGGAAAAACAATCATACGGAACATTCTAAAATAGAGGTATGCTGCCTCCGGAGAGCTGAATAATCCCTGCATCTCATCCCCGGCACTAAATTCAACCTCCCGGATAACCGCAAGGGAGAATACAATATTTAAATATTGAATAACAGAGAGGATATAGTTTTGTATTGAATTCCGATCCTCCACCGAGTATGCCCGAGATTTTTTCAAATCCATAATCAACGCAGCGTAATTTTTCATGTTGTCACCTCCTAATATATAAGTATAGGGTTTCAGTACCAAAAAGCCAGTTGGGACTTAATCCTCTCCTAGATATTATAACACATAAACGCATGAGTGCAACCCATATAAGTTGCAATATCAAAATGCAATCCGATTAGGCTGCTCTTTTACTAGCTTTTTAGGCTTTTATGTTTTTACGTTGTCTGTTATATCGTTATGCCAGTAGAAGATTTCCGACCCGGAAACGAGTGTACTGAAAAAATTCTTGCTTGACTTTTATCTAATCAGATGTTATAGTATAAAAGTATTTTAAATAAAGTTTTGATTTCACATATTTTTTGTAAGTCATTATTATATTGATGATTTACAAAAGATATGTGATTTTTTATTTTATGAAATATAATAAAATTTAGGAGGTATCTTTCATGAATAAAGGTACAGTAAAATGGTTTAACGCACAAAAGGGATTTGGATTTATCACTAATGAAGCGGATGGGGAGGATGTATTCGTACATTTTTCAGGTCTTGCCATGGACGGCTTTAAATCCTTAGAAGATGGTCAATCAGTTACATTTGACATCACAAAAGGAAATCGCGGTTTACAGGCTGTAAACGTATGTGTTGCATAATCTTTTCCACTATAGTATCTAAAACAAAAAACATTTAGATACTAAAAATCTGTATATTAATTAGTCAAAGCTATGATTAATACAACAGCCGGGCCGGCAGGGTTTATCTATATATTCCTTGGCGGCTCAATCTATATTATAATAACTTAGAGTTCGAAGAGATATAGTTATTGAACTTCCCTCATTTCGCCGGAAAATCACTTATTTCTTCCCTCAACTGCGAGAAAGCGATCATTAGCAAGCTTCCCACTGTATTTGAAAGTCTATTCCATCAATTTTAGAAGGTGTGTGATGATTACCTATTATAAAGCATATCCTATCAATATTTTTGTCATAGCCTATCCTTTGAAGTATTTCTCCAGCCACTGCCGGCCCCTCTTTTTCTTGATAGACACCGTCAATTGAACCATATTTTTTTTGTGCTTCAACAGCACCAATATCATGCAGTATAGCAATAATACTGATGAACTCCTTTTCTTCCTCCCCGATATTTTCTCCTTTCATTATATCTTCTGCATTTTGCAAAACTTTGAGAGTATGCTCTATGCCAAAGGGAATTTCTTTAAATACCTTTTGACCCCTACATCTTTAAATCTTTATGTAGCATTTTAGATGTAATTCTCATATCACGCCTTGTTATCCATATGCGTTTGAAATGACTATATCATTATACCACTAGAAAGTGGTGTTCGTATGAAACCTGTTCCAGTTCCTGCAGCGCTTTTATGTAATAAGCTCTTCATAAGAAATCCTTCCCAAGGTAAACTTTTCCAGTGCCATGTATGTTTTTTCCGCTGCAGTATTCACCCTATTATGGCATTTATCCACTAATTCTTTTTCATTTATTAACGGCTCATATATATGCTCTTTTTTATGATATGCTTCATAGTATCTTATGCCAAATATTCTCTGTGACATAGCATTGATATGGATACCGTCTGGGTTAGATGTAAGTCCTTTAGCAGTAACATAATAGTAATTATCTTTACCTCGTGCATATTTTTGAATTTCTTGGTTAATGAGTTGATGTTCCACGCACCCTGCACCAAATGCTGCCTTACCCAAATAATCGCCCAAACCACCTATAATAAATGGAATATCAGGCACAGATAATTTTCTTCTTAATTCATTAAAGATTCTTTGTATTTTTTCATAATATTCTTTGTATTTTCCATCCTGGCTGTCACTTTCCCCTTGATGCCATAGTATTCCCGCCAATTCGCTATCTTCCATTGCAAATTTAGCTTCATTTATTGCGTGACGAAATAATGTTCCATCTACCGACCATTCATCAATGGAGCTGCCGCCTTCTGCACATGGAATAAGACCAATTTTTTCTTCCTCATTATCCTTACACCAAGCCTCTGCAAATGATGCCGCAAGCCCTATGCCTGCAATTGATCTGTCAAAATGAATTGGTTCAGTCATCATTTGCCATCTGCCATTTCGCAACATCATAATTCTTTCATTATAAATTGGCGGCACTTCATGTATAAATCCACGGCCTGCCATATTTGATTGACCAATTAATAAAAATGACTTCATTTTCTCTCCTATCTACTAAATATTGATATCCATTACAGGGACTAAGTCAGCCTGCTTAAATTCAGGATTTTCCTTTAATATTTTGTCTCTGGTCCTTTCATCCAGATAAGTTCTCAATTCCTTTAAATTCGGATCATTAAAGAACTCTTGACCATAGTACAGGTTAAAACCATAGTCAAAGTCATCCGGGTTCTTCCCCTGGTTGTGCTGCAGGATTGTCTCCGCCTTATCCAGCGCTTTGACCAGTCTCGCTTCCGGTGTTTTGCAGTCATTGTACTCCTTCCAGATTTCCATTAGACGATTCCTCTTTTCTTCAGGAAGCAGGGAAAAGATTTTCTTGGCAGCTCTGAGTTCGATCTCATACTTTTGAACTTTATCAACCTGCCTGATTGCCGGAATGTCACCTTCATAAATTTCCCCGATATCGTGAATCAGACACATGGTGAGTACCCGTTCCATATTTAAATTTGAATATTCATCTGCCACGACACAGGCCAAGAGTGCCAGCCTCCAGGAATGTTCAGCCGTACTTTCCGTTTTTCCCTCACTTGTTTTCGCAGTACGGGTCACCGTTTTTAAGCGCTCCGCCTCTTCAATAAAGTCCGTTATCTTCCCAATATCCATCTTTTCATCCTCAAAATAATTAACAAATCTTTTTGTCTTCATCCCTTGCTTCCAAAACAGCGTTGCCAAAATAGTCCTTTTCAAACTCATACCAACGTAACTGTGGATTTTGGAGCTTATGTAGGAATGACCTCTTAACAGTATAGTTGAAAAAGCAAAGACATACAAGCCAAAACAAAGCATAACCTACAAAACACTTCAAGAATATATTTTTAAAAACACAGCTTCAAAGTTCAAACAGCATATATTGCTGAAATCAGTGCCGAAGTCAAGAACATTTTTGCCCATGCTCCCAAAGGACAGATTCTAAACTTTTTACAAGTATTTAGGAAATCATCAAAATATCTATTGACCACATCCGAGCTCCATGTTACTATTTAGGCAGAAATCTAAATAGACGTTTATCGAAATAGTGGAGGTAAATACATGGGAATGTCTGAAACGCTGAAAGCCATTTCCGATCCGGTACGAAGAAAGATTCTTGAGCTATTGAAAAGCGAACGATTGTCTGCTGGAGAAATAGGCTCACATTTCGAATTGACAGGAGCAACAATATCTCATCATCTTTCTGTGTTGAAAAAAGCCGGCTTGGTTACGGAAACAAGGGAAAAGAACTTCATTTATTATGAACTGAATGTTTCTGTATTCGAGGATGTTCTCGTCTGGATCTATCAACTTGGAGGTAAAAACGATGAAAAAAATTGATGCGAAATTGATTGCTCTTACAACGATAATCTGTATGCTGCCAATGGTGGCAGGAATTGCATTGTACAAAGATCTGCCGGATGTAATGACTACACATTGGACATTCGGAGAAAAAGCCGACGGTTGGATGCCTAAGTCTGCTGCCGTTTTTCTGATGCCCGTTTTAATGGCTGTATTCCAACTGGTGATGCTTTCGATTTGCAAGATGCGTGTGAAAACTCAGGCGCTGCCGAAGCTCTTTTCTTTTCTGATATGGTTAATGCCAATCTTAAGCATACTATTGTATGCATTGATGCTTGTCACAAATCTGGATATGAATGCACCAATCGACAAAATCATCTGCCTCATACTCGGTATTATGTTTCTGATTATAGGAAATTACTCTACCAAGATGAGCTTTGAAGATGCACAAAAGTATATGCATCCGGCTCCTCGCAATGAGGCATCGTTCCGGAAAATGTCAAAATTACTGGCATACGGTTTTATTGGAATAGGAATTGTGCTGCTGGCCCTGGTTTTTATAGTTTGATTTAAGGCTGAATAATGTCTGCAATGGAATCTTAAAACGAATCAGATGCTCTGACATATTTGACGTAGAGCACCCGATTCGTTTCTATTTTGATTTACCGACAGGAAAGAGCTAAATATTAAATCAGACTATTTCCTGTATCCACATTTAGGACAGACACCATTTTCGTCTGACGCAATGCCGCACAGCGGACAACGCTCCATTTTCTTTTTGGATTTGTATTCTTCGGAAGCGCCATTTACTCCGCTGGTAAATGTAATTTTAACTATATTCAGTTTGTCTTTTAGTAAATCATAGACTATTTTAATCATACCTTCAACGGCCATTGTCTCTTTCGTGACAACCAGCCGGCATTCCGGATACGCTGTTGCAAGCTCCGTTTCATATTTTTCCCCATCATTGGTTTTTTATCGACTTCAAATACTTATCCGCTTCTTCTCTTGACTTGAAAATAGTAACATTCTTTCGCTTGTTTTTTTCTAATAAGTCATAAATTTGCGGCAATTGATCTTTTGGAAAATCCATAATCCATTGTTTGAACTCTTCATCAAATTGAGTTTCTACCCAAGGCATATCCTCACGTTTTTTTCCTATACGAGATTTTGCACCTGAAAGGCAGATGTCTAACGGATAATCTAATAAAAATACAGTATCACATTCCTTTAACCTGATTTCCAGTGTACGAAGATAATTTCCGTCAATTATCCACTTGTCCTTCCCCAATATTTTATTTAGCTCTATATCAAATTCATCTTGAGTAAAATTTGTCTTATCAATTTTATGCCACAGCATATCCAAATAATAAAGCGGAAGCTGCGTAGCGTTTCTAAGCTTACGGGCAAATTCGCTTTTTCCTGCACCGGGGCTGCCTATTACAATTACTTTTTGCATATAAAATCTCCCATCCAATCCCTTCACTCAATTTTCCTGTTATCTATTCCCTAATTCGCTATTTTCGATATATCTCCACAGAGTGATAGTTTTGCTATTTTCGCTTACTGTCTAAAATCACGAAATTCTATATCTCCCTTGAAATAAGGTTTTTTGCCACTCTATCTCTCAGTTTTAGACATCAACACAACCGTTTCAACGTGGGATGAGACGATAGAATGTACGTCATTAGCAAAATACCAATCTCGTCCGTTTGCGGAAACATATCAAACCTGTTTGCGGGAATATATCTATTCATTGCTAAAACAACGTTCTTTCCCATCATCAAGTAGAACGTCCACTACCTTTATTGTAGATAAATCATCCCTACTTGGGTTTGCAACATTAACCAATCTTCTCGCATGATTCATTAACAAATCATCATAGATATTTCTTACTAATCTTCCATTAGCAAAATTCTCATCTTTCATAGAAATTTGTTTTTCAAAATATGAATGTACTAATTTTTTTGCCTCTTCATCCATGCTATAATCGTTGTTCTGACACATAGAAAGAAGAATCGCATCCAACTCATCAGAGTCATAATCACCAAATTCTATAAACGTATTGAATCGAGATTTTAAGCCAGGGTTAGATTCAAAAAATTTACTCATCGGTTCCGTATATCCAGCCACAATGACAACCAAATCATCTCTGTAATCTTCCAATGCCTTCGTAAGTTCTGTTAAGCATTCTTTTCCGTATGAATCAGAATTTTCATTTTCAGTAATGCTATATGCCTCATCAATAAAAAGAACTCCACCCTTTGCTTTCTCAATAACGGATTTTACTTTTAAAGCGGTTTGACCTTGATATCCAGCAATTAAATCTGTTCTAGAAACCTCAACAAAATTACCCTTTGATAATAAGCCTATTTCCTTATAGATTCTTCCCACTATTCTTGCAACAGTTGTTTTACCTGTGCCTGGATTTCCTGTAAAAGCAAGGTGCAATGTGTTCTTTGATGAATGTAAGTTATTTTCTCTACGAAGCTTTTGCACCTTTTGATAAGCTATTAAATCGTTGACTTTTCCTTTGACAGTATCAAGACCTACAAGTGAATTTAATTCTTCTAACAATTCTTGTAAGGTGCGTTTGTCTTCTGTTTCTCGGCTTTTCTTTTCCTTACTACAGATATCCAAAAGTTTCCTGTACCCATAGAAATCAATTATGCAATTTCTAAGAGATGCTGCAACCTGCTTTGTTTCTTTAAAGTACTCGTCGGAATCAATTATTAGGTTAATTTGTTTCAACAAGGCAATTGCTGATTTTTCCTCATCATTTCCTTCCGTTATCCCATTTGCAAGTCGGGTTACTTCTCCTCCTGCAGATATTAATGCATCAAGTGTAGAGGCAGTAGTATTCAATACTTTTATGTATTTTTCCATCAAATTAAATCACTCCTGTCAAAGCAAGTATTAACTCAACAACAGCAAGTCCCAAAGCACCACCTGCAATGTAATAAGCATATTTAAGTTTTGTCTCCAATAATGCAACTTTATCTTGCATTTCTGCAGCTTTATCTGCAATCTCTTTATTTATCTCAGTTGTTTTTTCTTGCAAAGAAACAATATGATTATTAGCCTCTGCCAGATCAGTCTTCACATCATTTCCTTGTTCCCACATAGAATCAACATCGGCAATATGCTCAATAGAATCAACTTCACTTTTAAATGCTTGTAATTCTGCAATTGAACTTCTGTTAGCTTCTGCATATTCTTTTGTTTCATTTTGGTTCTGAGATAATTTATCAAGTTCGTCTTGATGTTTCTTACTTGCAGAGTTTAATCTTTCCAAATCACTCTGATGCTCTTGAATGTCATTACGAATAGTTTTGCAATCAGACCATATTTTATCAATATCGGTAAGATGCTTGTATCCATCTAATTTTTCTTTGAAAGCTTTTAATGTTGTAACAATCTTTTTCATGTTATCAACATTTTTATCAATCTCAACTTGATGAGAATCCAACTTATTCTGTTGAGTAGCAAGTTTATCATTATGCTGTTTAAGTGTTTCTTGTTGCTGTCTGACATCATTGCTTGTTTTTTCAATTGCCTTTACATTAGCAACAATGCTGGTAATGTAATCCTTGTCTAGGGCATCCAAAGCATTATAGACTTCTCTAAATTCTTTTATTGTTCTATTGTTTGTTGAATTAATATCAATAAAATGACCTTGAATAGACTCCAATCGATTATTTAACTCATATCCTGTGACCTTATGGTCTCCCAAACCTAAAAATCCGCCATCAGTTTTTACTCTATCAATTGCTAATTCTGCCTCAGTTTTTTCCGAAAACTCCTTAAGGCGATTTTTAGCCAAATCAAAACTGTGTCTTTTTATATCTAACTCATTCATTATCTAACAGGCCTCCTATTTTAAAAGTTCATCAAGTTCGTCAGACAACGAATCTAATTCATTAATAATCTCTACATCTTTGGTATCAACAACTGTCTCTACAGATTCCTCATCAAGTTC
>ENA-UOOM01003981-UOOM01003981.1-fermentation-metagenome-genome-assembly--contig:-NODE-3981-length-10083-cov-5.538891_pt1 | contig 10083 bp, 11 predicted proteins | sample MGYA00245781_ERZ724031 | MGnify/ENA primary metagenome ERZ724031 (study PRJEB28704, sample SAMN03018317) | fermentation metagenome | biome: anthropogenic terrestrial biome; feature: soil; material... | reverse complement strand
TTTTCAAGGACCAATTTCACGTCGCTCATTTCGGCGACTTTTATATATTATCAAATCTCAGAGACTCTGTCAACAACAATTTTTGTAATTTTTCAGCTGTCTCTGACCAATTAGGCATCATCCTTGTGTTTCGATGGTGCAAGAATTAATATACCATAAGACTTCAGTTCAATCAAGTATATTGTATCAAATTTTTGCAGAAAAAATCCCCAAGCGGGTGATTACTGTTCTTTCAGCTTTTCCAGTTCCAGCTCCAGCTTTCTCTGCTCATACTTCTCTGTTTCTCCATGCTCTATAATCCACTGCATTACTTCCAAAGCCTTTTCGCTATTTTGGCTGTAAGCTGTAATACCCATAAAGGATTTTTCCGTATCGTAGAAGCTTTTTCCGATGGCTTCTACCTTGGAAACAGGTAACCCATATATTCTGGGTGTAGGATCTTCTTCTGTAGTAAAAATGCTTGTTTCCAATTCTTCTTCGGTAAAATGGCTTAACAGTTCTGGATATTCATCCAAGGGGAGAAATAAACCCATTTCAGCCATCACGGCAAATTCACCTTCCGTAAAGAAATATATGTCACCGGTTTGGCTGCCCACCATAACCAGTAGTTTTTGCCGCGATGCATATTCCATCTCATCACCCAGAGTAATGTTCGAGAAATTAACCTCCATCAGCTCGGGAAACTCAGCCAGCAGGGTATTGGAATATTCAGTTGATTCATCCAACATCATATATCCGCCTACCAGGAAGATATCTACTTTCTTATCTGCCGGCGTTCTGGGGGCAGTCATGGTAGACAACATGCTCCATGAAAAAACTGCCAATATGATTCCTAAAAAATATTTCCATTTATCATACTGAAAATGATTTCTGATTTTTCCTTTATTCATTGCTGCTTGATACAATTCATTCACCTGCCTATAAGCCTATTATAAAATATCCTAAATTTTAAAACAAGCAGCCGGATCGCTCCGGCTGAAATATTTACATATTATTCATAAGTTTATCTGTTAGTCTTGTAGCTATTCCTTTGGCTTCATGGTTGGAAACAAAATAACGTCACGAATGGAATGAGAGTCGGTCAACAGCATGACCAGTCTATCAATGCCAATTCCCAAGCCGCCTGTTGGAGGCATCCCGATTTCCAATGCGTTTATAAAGTCCTCGTCCATCATCTCAGCTTCTTCATTTCCTTCAGCTCTTTGCCTGACTTGATCCATAAATCGTTCTTTTTGATCAATGGGGTCATTTAATTCAGAAAATGCATTGCCATATTCCCGTCCTGCAATGAAAAACTCAAATCTTTCCGTGAGCCTGGGGTCATCTTTTTTCTTCTTTGCCAGGGGTGAAACTTCGATGGGATAATCCATAATAAAAGTTGGCTGAACCAATTGTTCTTCAACTTTTTCATCGAAGACCGCAAATAAAATTTCTCCCCAGCTTGCCTTGTCTTCTATGGTAATGCCTGCTGCCTTTGCTGCCTGGCTTGCTTCTTCACTGCTTTCCATGACAGACATGTCTATTCCGGTGTACTGTTTGACAGCGTCAATCATGGAAATTCTTGCCCAAGGCGCTGCCAGTTTAATCTCTACCCCCTGGTAGTTGACTGTATTGGTTCCCAGCAGATTCTGGGTTACTGTGGAAATCATGTCCTCTGTCAGCTTCATGATATCATGATAGTCGGCAAAAGCCTGATACAACTCAATGGTGGTAAATTCAGGATTATGTTGGATGCTCATGCCTTCATTACGGAATATGCGGCCAATTTCATAGACTTTATCAAATCCGCCTACTACCAAGCGCTTTAGATGCAGTTCTGTGGCAATCCTCAGATACATGTCCATATCCAGTGTATTATGGTGGGTAATAAATGGCCGGGCAGCGGCACCACCTGCCGTAGTATGAAGCACCGGTGTTTCCACCTCCAAAAAACCTCTCTCATCCAGATATCGACGGATCTCCTGGATTATTCTGGATCGCAGTATAAAGGTATGCCGAACATCGGGATTTACAATCATATCTACGTATCTTTGCCTGTATCTGAGATCCTGATCTTTCAAACCATGCCATTTTTCTGGCAGCGGTTGTAGTGATTTGGACAAAAGGGTGATTTCACTGGCTCTAATGGAGATCTCCCCTTTGTGGGTCCTGAAAACTTCTCCGGTGACTCCTATTATATCTCCCATATCATATGTTTTAAATGTGTCATAAGCTTCCTTGCCCAATTCATTGACTTGCACATAAAGTTGAATTTGCCCCTTCGAATCCAATATATGGGCAAAACTTGCCTTCCCCATAATCCTTTTGGACATGATACGTCCAGCCAGGGTAACCCGATAACCTTCCAGCTCTTCAAAATGCTCCAGTATATATTCAGAATAGTGACTTGTATGAAAGGAAGTAATTTCGTATGGGTTGCTGCCCTCCTCCTGTAATTTAGCCAGCTTATCCCGGCGTATCTGCAGGATTTCCCTTAAGTTTTCCTCTGCTTGTACAGCTTCGTTTCTGCTATGTTCATCCTTTGTTTGACTCACAATATATTCACCCTTTTTCCTAAATAAAACAGCCACTCCCATATGGCGGTATGTTCACCTTACTTGCTGATTTCCAATACTTTAAATGAAACAACTCCATCTGGAACTGCAACCTCAACCTCAGACCCTTGGGTTTTGCCAATAAGGCTGCTCCCTACAGGTGATTCATTTGAAATTTTATTCTTTGACGGATCTGCTTCTGCAGAGCCTACAATGGTATATTCGACGGTACTATTAAGCTCCACATCCAGCAATGTTACCTTTGTCCCAACTCCGACAACATCAGTGGAAATGTCATCTTCATCAATTACATGAGCATTCCTAAGCATATTTTCAAGAATTACTATTCTTCCTTCTATAAAGGCCTGTTCATTTTTTGCCTCATCATATTCGGAGTTTTCGGTTAAATCCCCAAAAGCAATGGCTTGCTTTATTCTAGCAGCAATCTGCCGACGGTTTACTGTTTTCAAATGCTGCAGCTCCTGCTCCAGCTTGGTAACCCCCTCTGGTGTCAGTATGATTTGCCTGTTGGTCATCTTTCCATTCTCCCCTTTGATTTTACTCTACCAAAAATGATATGTAGCTAATATATGCTTCGGAATCATTTTTATTCTTTGGTAACAGGATTTGCCATAATTATAAATAAGCACTGCAATCGCTTTTCACTTTGCAGTGCTGACACTTTTTTCTTTTTGTATATTATAATTGCAGCCTTTGCTTTTGTCAAGACCATTTTTGGCAAAATGCTCACGACGAAACCGGTCAAAATGGATTCGACGACCGTCTTGCACAAAGCCTTGCGGTCTTATATGAAGCAGCTCATACAAAGTAAATAATTGATTCATCTGATCCAATGAGATCCTTCTATTTAAAATATCATCCCGGTATCTACGGTTATAAGCGTAGAACAAAGCTTCCAAAACTCCCAATTGCTCGTACGGATTCAGTTCCTGATCGATTTTTATATCCTTTGGCAGGCTCATCCAGCCTGCTTCTATTGGATGCCGTTGTTGGAAACTGCTTAGTGCTTTGGATTTTCCTTTCGTTTTTTGAGTATGGTACTTAATACCCGGTACAGAATAGACATTTATTGCCTGGTATGTTTGCTTAAAATGTATATCAGCATGCTCGGCCATAATTGTAATGTTTTTATCGATCAGACACAGATCAGGGTGAATCGTAATCTGACAGGATAGTCCTGTTGTCTTTAGTATATAATCTGCCAGCTTTTCCAACTCCCTGTAATTATGCCCCCCAATACACATATGGTTTACTTCCGTAGCAAGGAATCCCGCCCAAATCTGCCCTATATCAGTATCGGCACCCCATATGCCGATTTCATAATACGGAACCTCTTTTTCCGTAATGTGGAGCAATTGCTTCACAACCAGCATCAGACCGGCAAGACGATGGTGAAATCCATCAAGCAGAATTATGCCTGAGTTCTCAAACAGCCTTCGTTCTTCTTCGTGCAAATATTCAGTGAGAAATGGGAAGCTCAGGACAGGGATCTTCCATTTTATAAGGGATTTAACCAAGGCTTTCACTGCCCTTAGTCTGTACACTTCTTTTTGCTGACTCCAATTAGAAAAAAACCCGGGCACATCTATGAGACATCCCAGCTTCTCCTGGTTTTCGTTGTCCATTATCATTCCTGTTTTCTGTGTGGACAGATAGGGTAGACATTTCACTGCAATCCTCACAGGTAAGCGCCTTAACACTGGATGGTTCTCCACTACTCTTCCCTCATTGCCAGGTTGTAGAACTACTGCAAACTTGACCATACGAAATACTCCCATATGAAATATTGCCAATTCCATTATACTTCAATCAATTTCACAGGTACAATATCAAACCATACTTTACTATCAGCTATATTGTAAAAAGCTTAGAAATATACCACTCGATGAGTAAAGAAGTCCTGATCTATAACATTAAAGTATTCATTTGGAGTAACTTCCTCCGGCTTTTTCCCAATAAGAACACATGCCAAAGCTTCCATTACATTTGTTCCAAAAGATCTGCCATCAAGCTCGGGGGTTGAAGTCACCAGCATTTTTGCCCCGCGGTTTCTCAATAATTCAATATCCTGGGGAGTAACAGTATTGGTAACAATGATCTTACCATCTATGGACAAGGGTAAATATTTTTTTATAAATAAAAAGTCTCCTGCTATGATATCCGCTTGTTTGAAAGTCTTCTCATATTTTGGGGTATTGATCTCCTGATTTTCACCGCTGGGATAAAGAACCTTAATGGGGAGTCGTCTTATAATTGGCACAAACATAGTGGCAAAGTTATATAATCCATTTAACTTTTTAAAAGCATAAGGGATTCCCATAGAAAACATCAAATCGCCGTATAAGGTCTTGCTGCCTTCCATGGCGAAACATTCTGCCATTCCCGGGCGTTCCAATCCACATACTATCAGAACTGTTTTTTCTTCCAGGGGAATGCCCAGCTCTTTTCTAAGATATTGAACTACATGACGCTCTAAAGTGTCCTTAAGACCGGAACCGTCTGTCATGGGAGTCTTGTTAGCCGCTTTCAACAAGGGAAGAGCGGATTTCATAACATAGCGATGGTGGTTTCTGCCATAAAGGTAAATACTGACACCGCCCATTCCAAATGCATCTACTTTTCCATCCAGATCCTTGATTATCTCTATAGCTTTAGCATAACTTCCGTCTGTTCCAATACGTTCGATGATGTAGTCTTCTTCTCCAATCCTCACGATCACATGATGGTTTCGTGTAGAAGAACCCAAGCTTACACTTACAATTCGTTTCATATGCACACTCCTACTCTTTAATTTATACAAAGCAACTCTTTCTGATAGGAAAGCAATACATCCTCCATTTCAGAAGCAGTAGACAATGTATTGATGATTTTTCGCATTCGCCCGGAACCCGGCAAGCCTTTGATATACCATGAAAAATGCTTTCTCATTTCAAAAACACCAACGTTTTCGCCTTTTTGACGGATTACCATATTCATATGCCTTAAAGCTGTTCTGATTTTTTCTTCTATCGAGGGAGGCGGCGGCAGGGTTCCGGTTTCCTCCAGAGAAATGATGTCCCGAAACAACCAAGGGTTTCCTTGTGCACCTCTTGCCACCATTACACCATCACATCCAGTTTCTTGTTTCATAGACAAAGCTGCTTCGCCTGTGAAAATATCTCCATTTCCGATTACTGGAATAGAAACCTTGGACTTAACCTTCTTTATAATATCCCAATCTGCTGTACCCGAGTAATACTGCTCTCGAGTTCTTCCGTGGACAGTTACGGCAGCAGCACCGGATTGTTCCACTATTTGAGCAATTTCCACTGCATTAATGGATTCATGATCAAAACCTTTTCGAATTTTTACAGTAACCGGCAGCGAGACAGCTCGAGAAACCTCTTTCACAATTTCAGCTGCCAGGGCAGGATTCTTTAATAAAGCACTGCCTTCTCCATTTCGAACTATTTTTGGAGTTGGACAGCCCATATTGATGTCAATGAGATCTGCTCCTGCTTTGGAAATTTTCTCTGCCATTTTAGCCATGAGCAGAGGATGGGAGCCAAATATCTGAATTCCAACGGGATGTTCCTGTGGATGGATTTCGATCATGCTTTCAGTACGTTCACTGCCATAATAGAGACCCTTTGCACTAATCATCTCCGTATAAACAAACTGACAACCTTGTTCCCTGCATATCGTTCGGAAAGCAAAATCCGTGATACCTGCCATAGGTGCCAGAAACAAGGGCTTTTCCATAGTGAGCCTTCCGATATTCATGTTATTTTTACTGTTCTTCCTTATTATTTTGCTCTGGGTTGATACTTTTGATGAAAACCATACCGCTTATTTCCCATCGTCCGTCTACCTTGCGAAATTCAATGATTTTCTCTCCATTTTGCCATTTGGGCTTGGGTATTTCAAGTTTGAACTCTTCTTCTGCAGGAGTATCCGTTCCTTCATCAGTGCTGCCTTCTACATTCTCGCCATTTTCAACTTCGTCTTCTTCATCCTCTTCGCCTGTCTCATCTTCCGGCGGCATCTGAGCTAATGTCAGCCTTTCCCTCATTTTATCGCTGATATCAAATCTCCAGGAAGATTCCGGGATGTATTCCTCTACGGTAACTTCAGTAGTGGATTCCCAAGGCCATACCCACATGTGTTTAATCTTCAGTTCGTAATCATAGTCATGAACGGTGTAATCCTTAAATTGATCACTTAGCAGCATTGAGTCGGAGTTTAAGTACTGCAAAGTGAAAAACTTGCTTAAGCTTGATGGATTTTCATTGTGTATAATGATTTCTGCTCTTTTTGAAAGACCATCGTTTGCCATAACGTAAATGTTGGCCATATCATATGAAATAAAAATTGCCATTATGATTAATATCAAAACTACTGCAATACCAATGATCCTACTTGCCAGGAAGGTTATTAGTTTTAGGATAGTTTTCAAGGCAGGACACCTCTTTCCTTTGCATTGCGACCGTTCTCTTTTTACAATAGTAGACATATATTAACACAAAAAATTTAGTTTGTAAATTTACAATATCTTTAACTATATGCAGTAAAATTATAACAAATTGAATAATTACAGTTTCATTCGCTGGGAAAATTAGATATACTTGCTTTGCGAAAGGAAGAGTAAAATGAATAGATTGGAAATTTTGAAATCTGCATATGGAATATTGGAGTATGTAACACCATTACGTGTGGATTGCGGCAAGCTGTGCCATCAATCATGCTGTCAAGACAATGGCGGTTCCAAAGAAGAAACGGGTATGATCCTTTACCCTGGCGAAGAAGAATTGTTTCTTGATTGTAATGATTGGATGACGCTCATACCCATTGACTATACAAGCCCGAATCAGATTCTTGCAAGATGTGAAGGAACCTGTCCTCGTAACCGCAGACCCTTAGCTTGCCGAGTCTTTCCATTAACGCCTTATCTTACTGAAGAGGATATTCTGCTGATTAAGATGGATCCTCGAGCCGGCAGTATATGCCCTTTAGCCAGGAAAAAAAGCCGGAACAGTCTGCAGCCCGAGTTTATAAAGGCTGTTCGCAAAGCTTCCACACTCTTAATATCCGACCCTTCCATAAAGGGGTATATTCGTGATTTATCAAGAGAGCTGGATGAATACAGCAGCCTCCTTTGGTATCAAGCAGTGTTTGAATCTCCAAAGTAAAATAACTATTGAATTTTATCAGCCAATCATATATGATAACAGTACAACAAAATATAAAGATCTGGTACAGGTTGCAAGACATGCATTAATAGGGAAACAGGTTTATTCCTGTGCGGTCCCGCCGCCGTGTTAGCAAAACGATTGACGCAGCAATAAAAGCTGCAGCCACTGGGAAACTGGGAAGGCCAATCGACAAGAGAAATATCTCTGCTTCAGCCGGAAGACCTGCCTGTATTATAGACACCGATAACTTCACGGGGATGGGGGGTGTTGTGCAATATGTTTTTGTACCAAAGCTTTACCAGCATGTGCATATTGTTTTACACAACGTCGAAGCCCCCTTCAACCAATGGTTGGAGGGTTTTTTAATTGGTTTTGTTGTACGATTTTTATTTGCAGAGGAGGGTAGAAGCAGTTATCAAATTCGTACAAAATGGAGGAAAAGTAATGAAAAAGAAAATTATTGCCATATTGGTCGTTGTTATCGTATTTGTGCTCCTTTATGCAGGATATCAGACATTTTTGGCTCCTAAGGGAACAGAAGGGTCTAAGGAAGTTACTATTAAGATTGTAGCAGAAAAAGAGGAAATAGACGAAACCTTCAGCTATAAGACTGATCACGAGTTTTTAACAGAGCTTCTGGAAGAAAAGCAGAAAGATCTGGGTGCGATTATGGAATCAAGTGATTTTGGCACCATGATTAAAGGTATGATGAACTATAAGGCAGATGAAGGCAGCAACGAATTTTTCCTAATTCAGATTAATGGAGAAGATGCCATGGTTGGAACCGATGATATACCAATACAGGATGGAGACTCCTACAGCTTTATCCTGTCTACCTGGTAAACAGCTATGAAATTACGTGACATTGTTCTGGTAGGGCTGCTAAGTGCAGTTACCACAGCAGGAAAGCTGGCATTAAGCTTCATTCCCAATGTAGAAATTGTCACCTTGTTTTTTATTCTTTTTGCTGTGGTACTGGGTATGAAGCACAGTCTATTTATTGCTGTTATATTTGTTACAACTGATATTTTAATATATGGGTTTTCAACCTGGGTATTGGGATATTATCTGGTATGGCCGCTGCTGGTTGTTATTACCTCGCTGCTGAGCAAGAAAATCAATTCAGAGTATGGATATGCAATTATAGGCGGCTTATTCGGTTTGTTCTTTGGATTGTTCTTTGCCATAAACGAATCCTTTTTTTACGGACCTGCATATGGCTTGGCATATTGGATAAACGGACTTACCTTTGATCTTATTCATGGTGTCTCTAATTTTGTCATTGTACTGCTGCTGTTCAAACCTTTGAAAAGAATGCTTGATATTCAGATAGCAAAACTACAGCCTGCAGATTAATAAGTTAAATTTTTGTTTTATAATTCCCAAGTTAGGTTAATAATGTTTGTAGTGAGTAAATTAATTAAAAAGATACATTTGGGAGGTTATCAAATGAAAAGCTTAACAGGCACAAAAACAAGAGAAAATCTACTAAAGGCATTTGCCGGGGAGTCTCAGGCAAGAAACAGGTATACTATTTATGCAAAGGAAGCAGAAAAAGAAGGCTGCCGCCAAATCGCCAATCTGTTTATGGAAACAGCTGAAAATGAATATCAACATGCAAAGAGATTCTTCAATTTCCTGGCAGAAGGTTTACAGGAAGAGCTGCCCACAACAGTCGAAATTACTGCTGATTTTCCAGTAGCAAAAGGTGATACCATCGAAAACCTAAGAGCTGCAGCAGCCGGCGAAAATGAAGAATGGGATGATTTATATCCTGCATGGGCTAAAATAGCAGAGGAAGAAGGTTTCAAGGAAATCGCAGCAGTATGGCGTAAAATCGCCGATGTAGAGCAAAGACATGAAGCTAGATTCCTTAAATTAAAAGACAATATAGAAAAGGGCATCGTATTTGAAAGAGAAGAATCCAGAGAGTGGATTTGTCAGAAATGCGGCTATGTACATACAGGACCTTCTGCAGTTAAAATATGCCCATCCTGTGCACATCCCCAGTCCTACTTTGAGCTGTTTGTAGAGAACTATTAATAAAGCTGAAAGTGCGCCATATAACAAACTTATGTAACTTAATATCAGCTGAACATCCCATGAAGAACAGACTTATACAGCCACAACATGAAACAAGACCCGGAATGAACAGGGTCTTGTTTCGTTTTCTTATCTTCAATACCTTTTATTTTGTTTCTATTTCCTATAATATTAACAGTATATCAATTCATTGGCTGACGATCTCTGTTAATCTGGAGATTTTTCTTTTAACTGCTGCAAATATACTTATCATACCCGCACAAGCTATGTTGGATGCAAGAGCAATGGTACCCAGTTTCCCCCCAGCACCAACA
>ENA-UOOM01003979-UOOM01003979.1-fermentation-metagenome-genome-assembly--contig:-NODE-3979-length-10093-cov-4.369695_pt1 | contig 10093 bp, 21 predicted proteins | sample MGYA00245781_ERZ724031 | MGnify/ENA primary metagenome ERZ724031 (study PRJEB28704, sample SAMN03018317) | fermentation metagenome | biome: anthropogenic terrestrial biome; feature: soil; material... | reverse complement strand
AATCCCAATAATGCTAAAATGGGTACTTATCCAAGGCAGTGTGAGTATTTTAAACGGAAAAAGAGATGAACACCGGTAGACTACAAAAACAATTGTTCACCCGAACAGAAGTATACGCAGCCGGAGTAGGTGAGATCTACAGGCGGTATATGATGAAAGCCATTGCACTTGTTAAGGGGGTGAAGCTTATAGAGGGTGTGCCATTCTCATTTAGTGCCTATGATTTGGGTGATGAGGCAACAAAACTATTCAGGGAGATGTATAGCACTGTTTACCAGTTCATCAAAACCAACATGGAAAAAGAGTTTAATTTAGCTCATAAACATAATGATGATCTGATCAAAAGCGTATTTGGCGCAAAAGCAATTGAAGATAACCACTATGCAAAGTATTTCAAACGAAATTCAGAGGCACTGGATCAGATGTTTGCACGTAAATCAGCCAAAGGAGGCTTAAACCTATCTCAGAGAGTGTGGAAATACACATCATCATACAAAGAGGAATTAGAGGCAGCGTTGGAGTTGGCAATTGGCGAGGGTACAAGTGCTAATAGGATGGGATCTCAGATTCAAAAATACTTGAATGATCCGGATCGTTTTTACAGACGTTTCAGGGTTAAAACTGGTGAAGATGCAAACGGCAATTCTGAGTATGGGAGGCAGTGGAAAAGACGTGTTTATGATAATGCGACAAAAGAGTATAAATGGGTAAATGATAACCCTAAAAAATACAATCCCGGACAGGGTGTTTACAGATCCTCAGCCCGGAACGCTCAGAGATTGGCACGAACACAAACTAATATTGCATACCGGGAGGTTGATTTGGATCGTTGGTCTCAGCTTGATTTTATTGTAGGTTATGAAATCAGACGTTCAAATAACCCTTATCCATGTGATGTTTGTGAGGGGTTAAAAGGCAAATATCCTAAAAACTTTAAATGGAGCGGTTGGCACCCTAACTGTAGATGTCACATGATCCCTATAATGGCATCACAGGAAGAAATAGAGGATCAGATTGAAAGGATCTTAACCGGAGATGATGAGCAAATCTCTAACAGCAAGAATGCAGTTGATGATTTGTCCATTGAGTTTAAAAAATGGATCCGGGAGAATGAGGAACGTTTAAATAGATCTACCTCATTACCTTACTTCATAAGCGATAATAGAGAAGCTATTAATAAAATCCTTAAAAAGTAACAGCTATGATAATAATCAGAAATAAGTTCATACCGTTTCCAGGATTCAAAGCATTGAATTTTTTGGGAATACTCTTTGTCAGAGGTAACGCAAAGATAACAGAACGCACTTTGTACCACGAAAGGATCCATTCAAGGCAAATAATTGAGGTTATAGCCCTTTCTTTTCTGCCTTTGTCCATTTACCTACATTTGGGGGGAAAGTGGTTAATTGGTGCCGTATTTTCGCTATTCTCATACTATTTGTGGTATCTGATAGAGTGGGTAATATATTTGATCATGGGAAAAGGTAAACACGAAGCCTACAGATCCATTTCATTTGAAAATGAGGCCTATTCAAATGATACAAATTTCAATTACTTGAAAAAACGTAAATTGTTTAACTTTTTAGACTATATAAAATTATGAAATTATATGTTCCATTGCCCGGTTGTTTTAAATTTCAGAAAATATTTGATAGCAATGAGTACCTGCAAATGATGTTAGAGCAGGATCATTCCACCATTTCCGTGTGGCTTATCAAAGATGATTGTGATATGAGGTATTTAAACGATACCTTAAACAAGAGCAGGATTAAGTTCAGGATAAAAAAAGAGGACTAATAGTAGTCCTCCTTTACCTAAAACATGTCGCTTGCTATTCGTCATTCAACACCTCGCATACTTTCACATGCCCCACTACTCTACCGAGAAATAAAGTTGCTTCATATAGTCTATCTGAGTGCTGAATAAAGCTCTCTGTAAATATATCCTCAAATTCAGGTAGTTTACTTATCTGTTCCATTGCACGGAAAGCCAATGCTGTTTTTTGCAACGCTTCTGATACTTGTATTTGCGTGGTTGTTTTCATATCCTGCCCCCTTTCATCAAACCGTGAATGAACATTCTGCCTTTTTCAGTCCAAACCATGCTTTGGTTTGTTCCTATGCTCTCATCATAGCGCACAAAACGCAAAACACGTACATCTGTGAATCCTTTGTCTTGGTACTTTGAATAAAGCATCCATTGCCCCGACTGGTAGAACTGTATACCCGCATCTTTGAGTTTCTTGTTAAGCGTAATAGCACTCATACCCAAATCTTTGGCTATCTGAGTTGTGGTAAAGGTGCTGGTGGATTGCAATACCTCATCGGTATATTCCGCTTTTGGTGCTAATACTTTGATTTCGGAGTGCTGTTGTTCTACGGTACTTTCAAGTACTTGCACCTGCTGTTTGCTTGAATCTAAACGCTTTTGAAGTATAAGCATGGCGTTAGCTATCACATCATCATCATTTGAGATAGTAGCTACCCCCTGCGTTAGCAACTCTTTAATACGGTCGTTGCACCAGATAGCAAAAGCCGGAGAAAGCCAACGTGCAAATTCGAGGGCAACATCTTCATGGAACCATGTGCCGGGATTAGCACCCCCACGTCTAACTTGCACTAAGTCAGCCAAAGTGATATTTCTCACTTTGGATAATTCATTAATAAACTCATTGGATTGTTGGTGTTTAAGCCAGTCTATTGGCTTTTTACCAAATGATCTTGCCATATGTGTGGCACTAACCATTACATTTCCGTTCACTTCAAAAGTGATTGCGTTGCCTTGATAGGCGAAAACGCTGATAGCGTTTTGAATTGGATTACTTGACATAATAATTTAAAATAAAAGAACGTGCCTTTCCTGCTGTCAAGTAATCCATCGGGATTTTAACTGTATTAGCCATTACAACTAACACACAGGGGTGCACGTTCAGTTTATACTATGAGATTACAGGAATAAAAAAAGCCCTGACAATCCGTGATTGTGGGCGTATCCTGCCCGATAAATTACTTGACTTTGCAAATATCAACATAATGTTTTGAATTACCAAATAAAAAAGTTTTATTTTTCATATCAAATGATTATTATTTATCTTTCCACACTTGATATCCATTTGGTAGATCCATATCTAATACAACTTTTTTAATAACAAGATCATCATTTGGTTTTAATGATACTTTTGTAGAAGTTGTTTTCACAGTAGCAGCGTATGGGATATGTGCAACCCAAATAATGTAATTTCCATTAGGCACATCTTCAAACGTATTTACACTACTCTCAGATGAGCGAATCGGACTGTCTGATTTCGTTCCGTCTTTATAAGTCATTTTCAAATCAAATATAACTGAGTTGTCGCTTTCTTCATTATCAACCTCTTTTCCATTATCTTTGAAGATAAATACAAAGGCTTTATCAGATAGTTTATCTCCATAGTCCGGGTTTGAACTATATGTGTAGCTCACATTTACCATAAGAGTTTGTGTTAAACTCTCATTTTCTTTCTCGCATCCTGTTATCAATACTATCAGGAAAAGCATTAAAAAAGTCTTTTTCATTTTAATTGTTATTATGGGTTATTACATGAACCTTCTGTTCTGTTCCTGCTGGATCCGCTTTACTTGCACTGTCAACACTTCGTGATTGTCTACCACGTATGCTTTCACCTCACCGCTACACTTCCCATTGTCGTAAAGCCAGAGAAGGTAATCTGCCGGTACATTGATCATCTGTTTGCCCTTATGTTTGCCATACGGCATGGGGCTGTTATCAGTCAAAGCCATAAAGTTAGTTATTTAATTTTTATAATACGCTCATGTTCATGAATTTCATCAGTAGTCAATATCATGTTTTTAACTCCGTGACAAAAGTCACAGTAATGGTAATTTAATTTCAAGTTCTTTCCCAGTTAGTACAAAATAAAGATTCTGTAACTGGTGTAGGTGCTTTATCTTTACTCCATAGTCAACTCCCATTAAGTAAAAATCATGATCTAATTCCATCAATGGATTGTAGAATGTTTTTATTCCAAAATACTTTGATTCAAACCCACACTTCAATAGCAGATCCTCTGTTAACTCAACCGACTGCAATTCGTTGATGTGAGATATAGGAAATTTGCTTTTACACGTAGTCATAACGTTGCCGTTTGATTCGATCTGAATAACTTGGCATATCTCTAAATTATCAATTACATAGTTTCCGATCCTGAGTTCTTGTACTTTCATTTTAATGTTAATTTATTCGTTGTGTAAAAATAACGCTGAGTTCTATGATACCAGGCACAAAATACCGGGTATTGCATAGAAATAACGCTGAGTTAATCTTTTATTCTTTCCATCCTGTCAATCTTAACAGAAACCTCTGTTCGATCATTTGGACAAGTAAACACCAGTTTACCGGGAATAATGTTATAATCAGTAGTTAATTTACCATTGATAAAATTAGGTATCGGTTGCACTGTTGGGGTTGTAATAGAGTAAAGATCCATCTTACATTTACATTTTGGACAAACGTTTAATTCATCCAAAGTGCAATCTCTAATACCAGCCCTGTAGGTGAATTTATTTAATTCATCCATTACATCAATCTTTAAGAGATCCTCATCACTCATCATTCAATCGTTTTATTTCATCCTCTGTAAGCTTCACCCCACCACGATTTGTATTTTTACGATCGAGTTCACCCATCCGGATAGTTACATAATTATTTTCATATTCACCCTTAGTAAGATCTACATTCCAAAGGCTCTCTAACTTGATCCCGATATACTTTTCAGGTATATGTTCATAGATCGCAGCTTTGGATCCAAAATAGTAGTGTTTGCGCCCTTTGTATGGACGCTTAAGTTCAACATGAATTACTTTGAACAGTTTCTTTGCCATATATTATTTTTTTAGCGGTATGTTGAGTAATATCTCTTTTTCAGCATCTTCATTCAGGTAATCAATTGCTATAAATGCAATAGCTTTTGCCTGAGAAGATGGGAGGTATTGAATATCCATCTTTTTAAAATCAGTGGATCTTTTCCTTAGGATTTCAACTGCTTTCTGATACCCGGCTTTTACAGATGAGTTTTGAGGATCACTCATACCTGGTTCTTTAAATCGATCTTTGATCAGCTTAATGCACTCTTTTATCTCTTTTTTATCTCTCATAGTTGCAAATGTAGTTAGTTGTATTTAGTAAAACAAATCAATAGGGTAAAATTTTTATCTTAAAAACTCCACCCCGGTATGTCCGTAACAAAAATCGGTTTCGCAAACAGGACACTCAGTTATTTTTAAAGCATTATGTTTATAAAAACTCCACTTTTCAGCCGTCTCAATGTCATCTTGATCCATATAGCTAAATCCGTCTCTGGTTACTTCTCCGGTTATATCATATAGTTTGCCTTGATACTCACTTACAATATGTCCTTTGCCCTCACTTATCAAAGGTTCGCATTCCGGAAAGAATGTTTTGAGTAGCAAATGAAGCCTATAACAAGATCCCTGAGTGTATATCGTTTCAATATACTCATCCGATTCCCTTAGTGCATTTATGAATTGTAGTATATCAATATCTTTTGCCATTGCAGTTAATTTTTAATCTGTTTTCTGTAATAAATATCTTCTAAGTCGTCAATAGCTTTTAGCATAGCCAGTAGTTCCTCATCCGATCTTACAGCCCTATCATCTGCATCCTCAGACTTTACAGTTAATGAGTGTTTATAGATATATGCACCGGTAATAGTTTTTTGTTGCTTTCGCAACTCCTTATCCAGTTGCCTGAAATGAAAGTTTGCCATGCTCGATATTTCTAAATATTCAAAATCTGTTACTTTTGCATATTGAGCAGTTGTTTTTTTACCATAGTAGAAAAGATCCTCTGCTCTTTTACCTATCACATTGTAAACTATATGATAGAATAGAAACATCTTGTTTTTCGGAACATTAAAACGTCTATTTTTGAGTTCTACACCTGAAAGATCATCAATTGTCAGATTGTATTTATCCAAAAGTTTATCTAACAGTAATTTTGCGTTTATCGCTTCACCGGCACACCCTTTGTCTGCCAGTGCTTTAATTTTTAAAAGTTTATCCTTTACTGTTTCCATGCTTCCCTTTCCTGTTATTGTTTAGCCATTCCTGAAAGTACCACAACTGACCACAACCACCGCCAATATCATCCTGGCCAGCCGGGTTAAAAACCCTCACTGAATAGCCGACATCCCTCATTGATTTTGCAAATCCATTTATGACCTCCAGCTGATTCTCAATAGCCGAACTCATTGGCTGATCCTTTTCGCAAATAACGGATAGTGTGCATTTCCATACATCCGGGTTAAAGTTCTTTTTCAACCTTGCAACATCATCATCTGAGCTATTTCCGGAATGAACGCAATAGTTAAAGAACGGCTTCCTGCCTACTGCTTTAGCCCATCTTTCACCCAATATGCCGATCTGTTCAAGTGTACATGTTTTCGTGGGGATCAGCCTCTTTCTATTCTGATCATCTGATTCATGTACTGAGAATTGCAAACCCACTTTGTCAATATCTTTTGATAGCGTTATAAGATCTTGCATTCTGTTTATAGTGTGTGGATATGGTGCCGAGGTGCTGATCAGTAAACTTGCATTTGGGTAAATGGTATGCAGCATCCGGATAGCTGTTTCTGTCTCCTCAAAGTTCATAAATGGTTCACCCATACTCATAAACATGATCTGAAACTTTTGTATCTCTGATGGATCGCAATCAATGTAGCCCAAAACAGTTTTAACCTGTTCCACAATTTCAAAACATGTTAGGTTTCTTTGAAAGAACATCCCGGTTCCGCAAAATGTACAACCAACCGGGCAACCACTTTGCACTGAGCAACAAATAACAGTTCTTTCCTTGTAAGTAGGGTATTTGTATAAAACTGCCTCAACTGCTATAGGTTTATTCCCATTTTTAGCTTCTTTCTCAAAAACAAATTTTGAGACATTGCTATCTGTAGATCTGAATATTTTATGTTTCATATCAAAAATCCCTTTTATAATCTTGATCCCATTCTCTCAGTTGCTCATTTGTCGGTTTAGATAGTCTGTAAGTCATAATATCCCATTGTTGACCGCAACTCTCAACTGTAGTGTATAATCGTTTAGGTGTTTGCCTAACAACCCGGACTACTTCACCACGTGCAAACTCATCATTCAAAATTGCATCTTCACCGGGAAGAAATAATTCATCAATGACCTCTTTTTTCTTTTCAGTACCGTTAACGTGTAGTGAATTCATTGTTATCTGCTTTATAGGTTTTCACCGGATCCGGCGTTTCTGTTTTTGATTCTTTTAATTTATCACTCATATATTCATCTAATACATCATATGCATCATTGAATGCTGTTTTGTAACCTCTGTTATAAAACTGTTTGCCTGTATGGAAAGTCACAAATATTATTCCTATACCAATCAGTAACCATCCTACAGCTAAGCCCAAACTCTCAAATTTAACCGTAAATGGGTTAAACGTTACTTTCATACCACTCAGCCAACAAAAGCCAAGGATCACCGCTAAAATGTAGATTGTTGTTTTCATATGATTTTAATATATTTAATAATAATTCTGCCTATCACTTTCTAACCGGGATAAGAAACGGTTTATTTGCTCTTGTTTATCAGCTCCGGGATCTAAAAAAATAATAGTTGTAGGATTAACCCTGTAAGCTACCTTTCCTGTTAACTCTACTCTCATTTTCTTTGCTGTTTTAATTGCATTTTCCCGGATCTCCATTTGCTCAAATGCTGAGATCGCACCATCTTTTCTTTTTGCCATTTCAATATTTTAATGTGTTATACCCATATAAATTTGCCATACTATGTAAAGCATTGCCGGTATTAGCACCGACCAACAAAATATCGTATTAATCTTCTCTCTCGTCTCCTGTTTCATCATCGTAAGTTTTTAAAGTATGATTAGATGCTATTTCCGTTATCTCTTTGTGGATCTCTTTTAAAGAGTTCAATTCCCTTTCCATAAAATCAATTAATACCTCCAAGCGTCCTATTTGGAAATGAATGTTTTTGTTATTCATGATCTTTTACCTCCCATAGTTTTTTAGCTGTTTCAACTTTTTCCTTAAGATCCTTAACCCTTTTACTTGCATAAGTAAGTGAGTAAGCATGTTCCCTGAGTCCCGGTTTAGTTTTGAGTAAGTGGTGTTCATGGCTCGCTTTTTCCAACTCTATAGAAAAGTGTTGCAAACTCTCCGGCATCGACAAATCAATAACCTCAGATCTCTTTTCCCATGCATCCGCTTTTTGTTGATGTTGATCTGCTTTATCAGCATTCGCAACACTCTTTGCCATCCGGTTATAATTACGATCAATCAATGCACGGTGCCTCTTTTCCGAGTGGTGTCCTACTTTAATAGGTTCAGACAGTGAAAGGAATTCAGCACCCTCATTTGAGGCGTTATAATACTGATCGCTTTTCTTTTGTCTTGATTCAGCCCAACTCTCATACTGTTCTGCCTTTCTCTTTGCCCTTTCCTGAGTGTTATATCCATCCAACCGGGTAATTGAATAATAATAATGGTTTTCATCTTTGCGTACAAGGTTATGTACTACACATTCATTTACTTTGCCGTACTGAGTTACTACATTGATGATCTCATCTCTTTTGCAAGGCTCATCACATTTTGCAACCCAAACGTTAGGGCAATATTTTGCGTATGTTGCTGTTTTTGGTTCATTCATGATATTAAACTGTTACAAATTTTTCATCCCAATGAATCACATTCCCGGAGTTCTTTTTCAGAAATGTAAATATTGGTTTACCTACTCTTTTACCATCTTTCATTTTGGTTATATGGATCTCAAAACTGCCTTTCTTTACCGGTTCACCCCCCAAGTCATGAGTGAGATCCTTTTTCTTAAATATTACCTCAGCTGCTTTAAGCTCCGGTTTGTCATTCATCTGTAGAAAATCATTGAGTAGCTTATAAGCTAAGGTTTCATCTGCTTTTAATACTGAACTTTTCATGTTTGTAAATTTTATTTGTTAAATTATTCTGAATTTTTTTGCCTGTTTTACTGATATTGAGTAGCATTTTACCCGGATAGGATCGCCCCACTTATCATAAGATCCATCAATCATATCAATTTGAAATTTTGTTTCAGGTGATAAATACTCAGTGTTTTCTTTGATATGATCATACACTGACCTAATAGCACCAAGCAGGTTTATGGATGTCGTTTCGCCAACACACCATTTTTTATCATTCTTAACCTGCCAATCTTTCCATTCTGAATCAATAAAATACCCTGAATACATGTTCTGAGCCACAAATACCGGGTGATCTTTAGTTGGTGTGATGTATTTTTCAATTGTCGCTTCCATACTGAATTGCTTTTATTTGTTATTCAATACCCCAAAGATAGTTTGTTATACTTAATAAAACAAATAAATACAGAGATATTTTCTGTGGAATGTTGAAATAATTTCTAACTGCCTAAATATCAGACTTAAAAAGATAAATAATTTCTGTGTTTGGTGAACACGTTTACAGAAATAATTTCTATCTTTGTTGCAGTACATTAATTAATTAATTCAAATTAATATGAATAAGGCACTATTTAACAAAGTTAAGAGCCTGTGTAAAGACACTGGCTTATCAGAGAAGTTTCTAACTGCTTTAACCGAAAAAATGGGTGGAAGTATCGAAGATGATTCTACTGATGAAACAGTCATAGAAGAAATGGCAAATCAAATAGCTGACATTGCAACTGCATCGCAAGGTGAAGCTACACGATGGGTTAACAAGAAAAAAGAAGCTGAATCTAAAAAGAAAAGTGATCAGGAAACAGATGAGGGAGATGAGGACGAAAATCCTAAGAAGAAAGAACCATCAACTACTGAGAACACGGAATTAGCAGCTTTAAAAGAGATGATTGAAAAGCAAAATCTCAAAATGCAAGAACTGGAAAGTTCACTTTCAGCTAAAAGCCGGGAAGCTTCCATCAAAGAGGCTCAGACAAAGCACGGAATACCCGATTGGAGAATGAAAGGCTTAACTATACCTGAGGATCAGGATATAGATGAGTATTTGGCAGACATTAAACAAGATCTCAT
>ENA-UOOM01003978-UOOM01003978.1-fermentation-metagenome-genome-assembly--contig:-NODE-3978-length-10093-cov-8.544232_pt1 | contig 10093 bp, 10 predicted proteins | sample MGYA00245781_ERZ724031 | MGnify/ENA primary metagenome ERZ724031 (study PRJEB28704, sample SAMN03018317) | fermentation metagenome | biome: anthropogenic terrestrial biome; feature: soil; material... | reverse complement strand
ACCGACACGGCATGGGTTCCGTCGGAGAGGCTGCTGAAGAGATGCCGGTCGAGGTGGGCCGCGGAAATGTATGCCCCTCTGTCCAAAGATACCTCCGCTGTCGCTATCCTTGTGGTGGTGTCACCGCCGATCCAGGTGACCCAGACGCTCGATGCATTGATCAGCTCATCGCTCGCAGGCCATGTTATGTCCGCCCATGGCTTGCCAGTGTCCGAATGGAAACTGATACCTTTTGTTGTGTTGTGACCATTGAGGTCATGGGCCCTCATCTCAACGAAATGAAGTCCTTCATCAAGACCGGTCAGCAATAGGCTGTTCCCGGTGACATTTATCCAGGGACCTCCGTTCAGTCTGTACTGCACTAAGGCCACCGCGCTTCCGTTGTCGGAGGCTGTCCATTTTAGAAGCGCTTCGCCCCTGACAGCGCCCGCTTCCTCCGGCGAGGAGATTATCAGCTCCGGCCCCACCGCATCGACGATGATGCGTACTGTGGCATACGCCATGTTGCCATAGTAGTCGTATGCTTCGACCACGAAAGTATGCTGACCATCCGGAATGGAGGTGATATTGAAGCTCGTCGTGCCCCCGGCGACATAAGTGTACGGGCCCGGGGAGAGGCCCACCATGTAGTGATGAACACCTAATCGGAAGTCATCACTGCCGGTCCAGTTGATCTGGATGGGCAGTCCTGTGAATAATTGGTCATCCCATGGACTGATCACGTTCACCGTTGGCAGGGTCGAGTCGATCAGGGTGATGTACAGGGAGCCTATTACGCCCTGCTCGGAGCCCCTAAAACCCCACGCTTGATAGGTGTAGTTGATGCCGGGGATGACGGTCGCATCGGTTAGGTTTAGGCCAGATGGTCCCGCGTCCCCTCCAATTGTGGGCTGAGAACTATAACGGAAGTATCGGAAGCCGTCTATCGGTCCCCCGATAAGCCATTGCGGTTCTTGGAACATGAATCTCGCGACGTACTCATATGTATCGTAAGGCAAATCGTATATCGCGGTCAGGGTCATGTTGCTGGGCGGCCCGATGGGGGAGGCAAGAGGGAACTCATCCACTGAGCTTGTGCCGATGATGTTCACCGGATCGTCCCATATGCCATCCTGGTTATTGTCGGTCCCGCTCACAAAGCTCCAGTAGTTGCCCATGCCATCGAAATGCCAGGAGGTCCCGCTGGAATAGTCGCCAACGGTCTGTCTATCATCGTAGAACGCGTTGAGCCAGATCCGGGAATTCACCGCCTTGTCATAGATAGCCCCCAGGCGCTCGGTAGGCTCTGAGATGACGTTCAATGTCATCGTAACGCGATCGCAATCGTTCAGTTCGAACCCGCTTTTGGCGTTCGTCACGGTGTTGCCCACGACCCTGCCGTCGTCCGATTGCTTCAGATAGATCCCAGTCTGGGCAATGTCCGCGATGACGTTGTTCTCGACCGAGGTATCGTCCCCTTCGGCCCAAATGCCATAGTCGGCCGATGTGACCGTGTTATTGGAGATTGTATGAGGCCCGCCCAATGCTGGCCCGTACAGATTGATGCCGTAATTCCCGCTGTTGGTGATGGTGTTCCCATCGACGATGTATCTGACAGTATTGGAAAGCACTATCCCGGAATTAGCTGAGCCATCGATCAGGTTGCGCCTAATCTCACCGTCAGATGACCCGCTGATCTCGATCGGTGCAAGGATGTGACTGTTGTATCCGCCCGAATAGTTGAGGAGCTTGTTGTCATTGATGCTCACATTATTGACGGATTCCACCGTCGCACCATGTTCTTTGGCCCCCTCTATAGTATTGTTATCGACCTTGAGGCCATCTCCGCCATTGAAGAATAACCCATTAGATACAGGGCATACCAGATTGTTCGAGAACGTGAAGTTCGAAACTGATTTTGCCCGTAACGCATAGGTCGTGTCAGAGATGATAGTGCCTTGGATGGTTAGGTTGGAAGAGCTAGCAACGCTAATGCCATATATGCTGGTCTTCAACGAACTCTGCACGACACACGAATGTAGCGTGATGTTCGATGATTGATAGATGACCACCTGGCTGGAATATAATTCCCCTGGGGCGCTACCTGGGATCGCCACACCAGAGGATGCATTGGAGATCATACAATCGGATACGATGACATGCTTAGATGTGAATGCCAATATCAGGCCAGTGCGCCCATCAGAATCAGAAGCAGAGGAATCTATATTCAGATTCTCGATCCGGTAGGGATCATCGACCGTCCCCGTCCCCGGGAATCCTAATTCAGCCAGTTCAGTATCGCTGAAGACGCGTATGGGGGCGTGGGAGGTCCTGACGATCTCGTCCCCCGTCGATCCCGGTTCTGCTTCAACACATCCTGCCATCAAAAAAGCTGGTCCGATCAGTAGCATCAGGCCGATCAGTACAGAGACCCTAGAGGAATGGATCATCGGGTAAAACCTAGTCTGGTATACCCGATTATTTTATTTTAATATTGGTACCTTTTAATGATCATATGACCAGTTGCGGAGATCGGCACCTCACCAATCCGATCCATCTCCGCACCGGTCTTCTCACTGGCTTACCGTGATCACCGTCACCGGACAGGCATCGGCGGCCTTGTTGGCGCAATCCAGCATACCATCGGGCGCCTCGCCCTTGGCCGAATCCCCCCCGGCGCGGTACTTCTCCTGGATCTCGGAAGTGCCGTCGTCCATCTCTGCGAATAGCTCAGGGCACTCATCGTTGTAACATACGCCGCATTGGATGCAGCCTTCCTGGTCGATCTCGATGCGAACCGTCATGAAGATGATTAAGGCAAGGCCCTTTTTAAAATGCTTTCCGGTAGTGTGGCCACAGATATCAATTAAATACCGCTCCGGCCATCCCTCGGCCGGTGTTCAGATGAGCGAGGTAAACTATCGTACTTCCAGGAGCCTCACCCCTGCCGATGCCGACAGCGAGGTGGTGGTCCAGGGCTGGGCCCAGGACGTAAGGAACCTGGGGGGAATTTCATTTCTGCAGCTTCGCGACCGCTTCGGGATCGTTCAAGTGACCGCTCCGAAGAAGAAGATGACGCCGGAGATCATGGACGTCATGGCCTCGCTATCCCGCGAATCGGTGGTCCGCGTCACCGGCATAGCCAAGGCGTCCAATCAGGCCAAGAGCGGGGTGGAGGTGCTCCCGAGCAAGCTGGAAGTCCTATCTTCCGCGGCGGTGCCGCTGCCGATGGGCGTCGTCGACAAGGTCAACGTTGAGGCGGACACCCGGTTCGACCACCGCTTCATGGACCTTCGCAAGCCAGAGACCAGAGCGGTCTTCGAGATAAAGTCGACCGCCCTCAGCCTTATCGATCAGTACCTGGTCGACAATGGGTTTGTGGAGATCTTCACGCCAAAGCTGGTCGCTTCCGGCGCGGAGGGCGGCGCTACGCTCTTCGAGCTCCGCTACTTCGAACAGACCGCCTACCTCGCGCAGTCGCCCCAGCTGTACAAGCAGATGCTGATGTCCACCGGCCTGGACCGCGTGTTCGAGATCGGCCCGGCATTCCGGGCGGAGCCGTCCGACACTGTCCGACACGTCTCCGAGTTCATCTCCTTCGACGGGGAGATGGCATTCATCGAATCGCAGAGGGACGTTCAAAGGATGATCGAAGGATGCACCCAGGCGGTCATCGGAGGGGTCATGGAACGCTGCAAGGCACAACTGGAGCTGCTCGGCGCGAAGGTCACTCTCCCCAAGGCGCCGTATCCGATCATCGAGTACCAGAACGCCGTGGAGATGGTGAACGCCGAAGGGATGGAGCTCGCTCTGGGCGAAGATCTCGGCACCGAGGGGGAGAAGCTCCTGGGCGAGATCATGGCACGCCAGGGCAACGATATGTACTGGATAGAGGAGTACCCTGAGGAGGCGAAGCCGTTCTACATCATGGAGAAGGACGGAACGCCATACTCGTACTCGTTCGACCTGGACTATAAGGGGCAGGAGATCTCATCCGGCGGGCAGCGGGAGCACCGCTACGATCATCTGGTGGCGAGGATGGAGAAGAAGGGGCTGGACCCCGGTGCGTTCAACTTCTACCTGGAAGCGTTCAAGTTCGGCATGCCTCCCCACGGGGGATGGGGGCTGGGGGTCGAGAGGCTCATCCAGAAGATGTTGGACCTTCCGAACATCCGCGAGGCCATTCTGTTCCCGAGGGACCGCGTCAGGCTGGTCCCCTGAAACCCCTTCACCCATCCTATTTTCATCATCACGCAAGATGTTATCACTCCATCGCACCGATATGTTAGCGAGGAATCGTGATGGAGATCCCGAGATCGGTGAAGAGCGAACATATAGAGCTGCTTTCCATGCTGGACAAGGCGGTACGAGAACCGGGCGAGGTCGGGGCGGCGGCCAAGGTCGTTTCCGACCATTTGCTGCCTCACTTCCACAAGGAAGAGGAGTTCGCCCTGCCCCAGCTGGGGGCGTTGACGCTGTCGGGGGATGGCGTGGTGGACGACCCAGGGAAGATCGTTGAGCTGAGCGACCGTTTGAGAGAAGAGATCCCGGTCATGCTGGAGGAGCACGCAAGGATAGCCGCTGCGCTGAAGGAGCTGCATGAATTGGCGGAGAAGGCCGGCAAGGAGGAGCACATCCGGTTCGCCAATATGCTGGAGCAGCACGCCAAGATGGAGGAGGAAGTGTTGTACCCCACCTCGCTGCTGATCGGCTCGTACATCAAGCAGAAAATGGCTACGAAGGCGTGAGATCAGTCATCCCTTGGATCGAAGGGGACCTCCTCTGGCGGAGGTGACGGAGGCGACCTCTTCCGTGAGGACTTTCTTACCTTTTCCCTGACGTTCGAATACCGGCTCACGTGGATGTAGGCGCCGGGCCGGCGGCCTCCCTCGTAGTCCTTCGACACCCGGATAGAAACGACCTGGCAGTCGTCAGGGAACAATATCCCGGTCAGGGCATCGTTGATGGCTCTGACCAGCTTATCGATGTCTGGCTTGACAGTGGGATGGATGCGGCGGTGCACCGGGATCGACGGCGGTCGGACCAGAACGAAGTCCACGTCAACCGTGTATGCCGACGCCCGATCGGTCGTCCATTCACGCCCGCACAGGACGTTCTGCGCCTCGGTGGCCACGCGGTTCCTCCAGGCATTCAGCTGGGACTGGTTCTGATGAGTGGTGACGGTCCGATTGAGCTTGGGGATATAGAATGCCCTGGTGCTGCCCTCCGGAGATGGCTCTCCCAGCACCGTGAAGGATATCGACTCCAGGGGTTCTCCGTAGGCCGTCGTGTTCATTCCCATCCTAGCCGCCGTGGCGGACGGCGCCCAATTGTCGTTAACCACTATATATTTTCGTCCGTGGCCAGACCGAAACTGACCTCGGTCGGGATGGGCTGTGGATGAGGATAATCGCCGAAAGGTTGTTATAGGGTAGGTTCAACACCTGACGCCCCATGATAGACCTGCAACATGCCATAGAGGAAAGGATCGCCAGCATGATGGAGGACGGTGACGAACTGGTGGCAAGTCCAGAGATGATGGACGACTGGTGCGCCATATACTATCACGACAGCTCCGGCAATCTGGTGAGATGCGAGTTCCTGGAGACCGAACGCTCCTGGAAGACCCGTGATGCCGTCCAGGATTACAACGACCTGATAGATCGGGGGGTGGAGGTCACGGTCATAGTCCCCGAGGTCATCCTGGAAGCCGTGGACCGCTACCTCGGTTCCTTCGCTCACCCTGACATACAGCTTTCAAGCATGGATGAGGCGGGGATAACTGCGAAGGAGCTCATATCCAGATAAACGATATAGAGAAAACGATAAATCGATGTCACGGCATGGCTGATACGCCCGGACCGGGCCATAGGGGGCAACGGCGTGGAAGCTGGAGCGGAATTCGGGAAGGCCGATCGATGGTCGAGGCTGGAGGTCGCGCTTAGATGCCTGTCTCCGCGCCGAAGGGTCCTGATACTCATTCTCATAATGGTGCTGGTGTATGGAGGCCTTATCGCCATCGACGGGCTTCTTCTCCGCCCGTTCATCGATCAGAGCTTCGCCGGCTCTTCCGACCTATCCATATTTCAGGAGCGGGCGAGATTGCTCCTCAACGGTGGGATGATCTACCGGGACGTTCCGCTCGGATCCTTCCCGGTGGAGTCCCCTCCACTGATCAACTATCTGTTCATACCTCCCCAGCTGGCCGGGGGGGGCTGGTGGGCATACGAGCTGTGGTTCTCATTCTTCGCTTTGTTGTCATCCTTGAGCACCTACCTGGTGCTGAGAGACTGGGACGACCATCTGGCGTTCGTCGCCGCCGCCCTCCTCCTGCTGTGCCCCTTCTTGGTGATCGACGCTACCATGGGCCTTCAGGATGAGCCCATCGTGGCGTTCTTCTTCATCCTGCCAGTGCTCTTGTTCCTGAGAAAGAGGTTCAAGGGCGCGACGGCCGCGGTGACCGTGGGGTTCTGGACCAAGTTCCTGTCCATCATCCTGTTCCCGGCCATGCTGCTCCAGCTGCCCACCTGGAAGGAGCGGCTCCGCCACATCGGCCTTGCTGTCCTGATCTCGCTGGCCATCGCGCTCCCCTTCCTGATCGTCTGCCCGGTCGAGTTCCTTCTTTTCCCGACGTACTACATGCTGGGCAGCAATGACGGAGGCGCCGGGATGTCCGCCGTAGGGCTGATGAGCGCCGGCGGGCTGGTCATCCCCGGAACGGTGGGCGCCCTGGCCACCATCGCTGCGCTGCTCGTCTCATACTGGTACTGCTGGAAGCACAAGCTGGACATCTGGCGCTCCTGCCTGCTGGTGACGGTGGTGTTCCTGTCCATCTATCCGATGATCAGGCTGAGCTATTTCGTCATCCCCTTCGCGTTCCTGGTGGTATGGGCGGCGGAGGACCGCCGGGTGCTGCTGCGCATACTCGTCATGTACGTGCCGCTGATGATCGCCCAGGCTCTGGAGTTCACCATAAACGATGGCACCGTTCCGGCAGAGCTGGCGTGGGTTGCTTTGATATCCCTTATCGCCGGACTCGCGATCCTGGCGGACGCCACCCGCATCGCCCTGAGAGAGGAGTGTTTCCTTGACCGCCCCCGTTCTCCGGCGGCCCCCCTATGGAGGGCGGAGCCGTCGGCGGTGCCTGAGAGGAAGTCTTCCCAGGAAGTGAACTGAGCTCGGCAACGCTCATCTTATCTACATGGCGTTCCGAATGGTCCCACATGCCCGCCGCTATCGTGCTGGTGAGCTGCGATGTCGGAAAGGAGGACAGCGTAGCGGATGAATTGTGCCGCATGCAGGGAGTGGAGAACGTGGCCATCGTCTACGGCGCGTACGACCTGGTGGTGAAACTTTCCGCCGAGACGATGGATGGCCTCGAAGGCCTCATCATCAGGAAGCTCCGGACCCTTCCCGGCATAAGGTCGACCGTCACGCTCATAATGTCGAGGGAGTGCGCCGTCTGAGCCCAATGTTCCGGGGTTTGATCATAGGTGAGCGACGATACCTACTGAGGGCGCGTTGGAGCCTCCGACCGCTTCTCCGTCTGGGTTCGTGAGGCCTATCGCTCAATGTCTGGCGTTCAGCTCTTGAGCCCTTAGAACAATTTGCGCTCCCACTGATACGCTTTTGCATTCAGCATATATACCGGCCGAGAAATGATGGTCTCATGGAAGGCCCCTCCGACCCCTTCATGTTCTTGGCATGGGTGGTCGTGATATCGGCCTCGGGCGTCGTTGCTCCTGGGCCCCTGTTCGCGACCGTCGTGGCCAGGGGGCTCGACGATCCCCGCGCGGGCCTGAAGATCTCGATGGGGCACGCCATCATAGAGGCGCCGCTCATCCTGACCATCTTCCTCGGCCTGATGGCGTTCCTGCAGGACGAGAACGTTCTGGCAGGCATAGGGCTGATAGGAGGGGCGTTCCTTCTTTACAGCGGCATCTCCATGCTGCGACCGCAGGACGATTGCGCTCCGAAAGAGGATTCCAAACACGGTTCTCTGGTGTCAGGCATCGTGCTGACCGCCGCCAATCCCTATTTCCTGCTGTGGTGGGCCACGGTGGGGGCGGCGCTCGTCGGCCTGGCCGCCGCCTTCGGATGGTGGATGATACCCCTGTTCGCCGCGGTCCACCTAGCATGCGACTTCGGCTATCTTGGCCTTGTGGCGTACTCCATCAACAGGGGGCGGGGGCTGCTCAAGGGCAAGTGGCTCAGGGCGCTGTATGCAGCGAGCGGCATATTCCTGATCCTGTTCGCGTCGTACTTCCTGTATGGTTCGCTCGACACTTTTCTCCTCTGACCCGAGGAGCGATGTTCCTGGATCGATGGCAATTGGCCGGCCTTAGTCGCCGCGGCCCACTGACATCATCCGCTCCAGCGGAGCACGGGCCTTGTCCATCAGTTCATTGGACAGGGTTACTTCCGGCGACATCGATTCCAGCGCGGCAAGGATGTTGTCGAGGGTGATGAGCTTCATCGTCGGGCAGACCGCCCCGGGGACCTCGTAGAACCGCTTGTCCGGGAACTCCTTCCCCAGGCGGTAGAGCATCTCCTTCTCGGTGCCGATGATGAACTCGGTCTTGGCGGATCCCCTGACATAGCTGAGCATCCCCTCGGTGGAACGCACCGAATCGGCGATGTCGATCACGTCGGGGCGGCATTCAGGATGAACCACCACCAGGGCCTGGGGGTGCTCGCTCTTGAGCTTCTCGATCTTTTCCAGTGTGATCGATTCGTGGGTAGGGCAGTAGCCCGGCCAGGGAATGATGTTCTTATCGGTGAACCTCTGCACATAGTTTGCCAGGTTCTCGTCCGGGATGAATATGACGAGGTCGGACTCCAGAGAGTTGACGACCTTCACGGCGTTGGACGAGGTGCAGCATACGTCAGCCTCGGCCTTGCACTCCGCCGAGGTGTTGACATACGCGACCACATCGGCGCGGGGGAAGTCCTTCTTCAGCATCCTGACCCCTGAAGGGTCGCACATCGCGGCCATGGGGCAGCAGGCCTTGGCCTCTGGATGGAGAACGATCTTCCCAGGATTGAGTATCTTGGCACTCTCGGCCATGAAATCGACCCCGCAGAAAACGATGACGTCCGCCTCCGTCTTGGAAGCTTGCATGGCCAGTCCAAGCGAGTCGCCTACGAAGTCGGCGATCTCCTGGATTTCGGGAAGCTGATAGTTATGAGCGAGGATGACTGCGTTCCTCTCTTTTTTCAGCTCTGCTATCCTCTCTTGAGGCTGCATCGGACATTGAGATATGAGAATCCATATAAATAGGTTTTAGATGGCGCGCCATCTGGATGTTGCGAAACGGATGCTCTACGCCAAGAGGCGGCGGCGTGCCGGTCTTCTACGCCACGGCCGTGGAATGGAACGTTGGTCGAGCCGTACGAGGTGATGCCAGGCAGGCGCTCCAGAACGCCCCGACGAGGCCTCGCGAACATGTGTTCAGCCATGAAAGGCAAGGCCAGCCTCTTTCCCAGATCGTTTACGCTCCGAAGGTCCTCGGGGAACTTCTTCCACCGCCGCTCGGCATTGAGCCGGGGGTCGAAATCGAGGACACATACATGAAGTAGTCATCGAACTGCTGCGCATCATAGGCGATCACCGACCCGGTCGGGCCGAGGATCGGCCGATCAGTCGCTCGTATCCAACCAACATCGGTCGTAGCCGGCAACAAGGGCCTGCTTCTCGTTCAGGTTCATCGTGCATACCAGTCCCGATCCTTCTGGGGAACAGGACTGAACGATGCGTGTCGTATGCGTTGAAAGGGAACAGCAGCCGTTCGATGAACGAGCGCATATCCCCGCTGCCGAAGTAGACGGGGAGCCAAGGACCGGGGTGCTGGCATTGACGATGCGATCGAGGGCCGGGAACGGTCATCGCGCACCGGCCTAGCTAGGGCCGTCCTTGAGCTTGCAGGCGAAGCAGCTTATGCATCCGCTGAAGTTTAGATTCGCAGGCACACCAGCTCGGTCTCGGCACCCGATTCCGACGCGCCCTCCAGCATCTGAGCCGTGTTTCCCGTCTTCCTCGGGCCACCGTTGATCGCCGTGACATTCATCTTATCATCCATTCTTCGCCCGTTCGTTGGCGGCGTTATAGTAATGA